>Ga0302279_10000306_pt1 | contig 71713 bp, 49 predicted proteins | sample III_Bog_N3_3_FD_194541 | JGI IMG/M metagenome (GOLD analysis project Ga0302279, IMG submission 194541) | Peat permafrost microbial communities from Stordalen Mire near Abisko, Sweden - III_Bog_N3_3 | ecosystem: Environmental > Terrestrial > Soil > Wetlands > Peat | place: Sweden: Abisko... | reverse complement strand
GCCAGTCATGGCTGCCTGTGCGTGGCCTCGCTCCGCTATGGCGGCCTCGCGGAATTCATCCAACACGGCCGGACCGGGTTTCTGCTGGAGGAACACGATCTGGAGGGATTGGCGGGCTTCATCCGCCAATTGGCGCAGGAACCGGACTTGGCCTTGAACCTACGCCGGCAGGCGGCGGAATTGCTGGCCCGGGAATTCAGCCACGAAAAGGCGCTGGCCTTTTATGAGAATTATTTTCGGACGGGCCGGGTCTGACCGCGGGCGGCGGAAGGCGGGGCGGCGGCAAGGGGCGGGGGGGTGCGGCCGGCGGGGCATTGAGGCGCGGCGCCCCAGAGGTTTAGGGGCAAGGCGCCGACCTTGCAGGCCGGGGATGCGTGAGGGACGGTTGACCCAGGCCTCCAGCCTGGGCTGTAACCTAACGGGCTTACAGCCCGGCAACTTCATCCCGGCCGTTGCCTTTGAAAACCATAAATGCATACAAGGTGCAGGACATGTCCGCGCACTCCAAAGAGTGCGCGGTTGGTCGGGCCGGATTTCCGGCGGTTCCTCTGCGGTTCTAATCGAAACGGTCCGGCTTAAAACTCCGACATGAAAAATTTGGGAATCTTGTGGGGGCAATACGGGCCTTATCACCTGGCGCGCGTGGCGGCATTGAAGCAGCAGGCCGGGTTGGAAAGCGTGCATGCCATGGAGCTGGCCGAAAACACGGGCACTTATGAATGGAAACGGTCGGCGACGACGGATTTGATCACGTTGTGTCCCGGGGGCGTGGCGACCAGCCTGCCGTTCCGGCAGGTGTTTCAAAACTGCCGCCGGAAGTTCGCGGAATTAAAGCTCGAGGTTTGTTTCCTGCCGAGTTATGCGCCGCAGCAACCCCTGGCGGCGCTGCTGGCGGCCAAGTCGCTGGGCATCCGCACGGTAATGATGAACGAGACTCATGCCGGCACGGCCAAAGCGCGGGGGATCGGTGCGCAAATTAAACGCCGGTTGGTGGGGTTGTTTGATGCGGCGCTGGTGGGCGGCCAGCCGCAAAAACGGTATTTCACCGCCCTGGGCCTGCGGCCGGAAAAAATCTTCACGGGCTATGACGCGGTGGATAATGACCATTTTGCCCGGCGGGCGGCGGAGGTCAGGAGCGAGGAGGCGGAAGTCCGGCGCCGGTATGAGTTGCCGGAACATTATTTCCTGAGTCTGGGCCGGTTTGTGGCCAAGAAAAACCTGCCCACCCTGATGCACGCCTATCGGAAGTTTCTGGCGACCGGTCAAAATTCCCAAACGCATCTGGTGCTGGTCGGATCCGGCGAGGAGGAAGTGAAATTGCGGGCCCTGTGCCGGGAGTTGAAACTGCCGGTTTACGATAAAACGAAAGCCCAAGCGGAAGGCGGAAAGCGGGAATCCGCCTTCGCTGCGCTTCGGCGCGACAAGAGCGGAAAGGTTGCGCCGGGGGTGCATTTTTACGGGTTCCGGCAGATTGAGGAGAATCCGGTGTTTTATGCGCTGGCGGACGCGTTCATTCTGCCGAGTTCCCGGGAGGAATGGGGGCTGGTGGTGAACGAAGCCATGGCGTGCGGGCTGCCGGTGGTGGTGAGCGAAACCGCCGGGTGCGCGGAGGACTTGCTGCCGCCGGGGCGGTTGCCGGGGCCGCGGTCGTTGACGCCGGCGGTGAGCCGGCAGTTGACGCGGCTGGCCGGGCGGCTCCGGCCGAATGGCTTGGTGTTCAACCCGCATTCGGCGAATGCGGAGGCCGCGCTGGCGGACGCACTGACCCTGCTGGCGGGCGACGCCGGCCTGCGGCAACAAATGGGGGCGACGAGCCGGGAACGGGTCCGGCAATTTTCGTGCGAGGAGTTTGCCCGCAACGCGCTGTTGGCCGCGCAGGCGGCGTTGGGAAATTAAAATGCGCATCGGCGTTTTCCATCCCGGCACGCAGCATTCCTGGCAGACGGCGCTGGGCTTTCAAGAGGCGGGGATGCTCGGCTGGTATGCCACCTCGGCCTTTTACGATCCGGCCCGGTGGCCCTACAAGCTGGAGCGTTATGTGCCCCGGAAGCTGTCCGCCCAGTTGACGCGGGAATTTCGCCGGCGCCACAACCGGTTTCTGGACCCGGCGAACGTCCGGCAGTTTGGCCTGTGGGAATGGGCGGAGGTGGGTTTGCGGCGGCTGGGCCGGCCGGGGCCGGCCGATTATTGCAACGAGCGCGGCAACCGGGCCTTTGGGCGACAAACCATCCGGTTGCTCGAGCGGGAGCCGGTGGACATGGTCTGGGGTTACAATTCCTCCGCGCTCGAAGTTTTTCAGTGGGCGAAAAAGCGCGGCATCCTTTGTGTGCTGGACCAAACGATCGGCCACCCGGCGGCGCAAAATCAGATCATGCTGGCGGAACAGGAGCGCCATCCGGAGTATTTTATCCGCTCCCACCGCCCGTTCGATCAAGCCCGGATTGACCGGCAAAACGCGGAAATCGCCGCCGCCGATCTGGTGGTGGTGGGTTCGGAATTTTGCGCGCGCACGATGATTGAAAACGGCTGCGCCCCGGCGAAGGTGGCGGTGATTAATTATGGCTTTGATGAGTCGCTCTTTCCCACGCAACCGCCCCGGCGGGCCCCGGTGGGCAACCGGCCGCTGGAGTGCCTGTTTGTGGGGGAAGTGGGGCCGCGCAAGGGGATTGCGTATTTGCTCCCGGCCATCATGATGATTCCGGCCGCCCGGCTCCACTTGACCCTGGTGGGCGGGCTGGCCATTCCGCCGGCCACGTTCAAGCCCTACGCGGACCGGGTGCGCCATGTGCCGCAGGTGCCGCGCAGCGAAGTGGCCCGCTTTTTTGCCGAGGCCGATTGCTTCATCTTCCCCAGCCTCTTCGAGGGGAGTGCCATTGTGCTCTATGAAGCCTGCGGCTCCGGGCTGGGGATCCTGCAAACCGACCGTTGTGGAGACGGCGTGCGCGACGGCCAAAACGGCATCGTGTTGCGGGAAATCAGCGTGCGGGGATTGACGGCCGCCCTCGAACAGATCGTCGCCCAGCCCGACCAATGTGAACGCTGGCAGGCGGCCTCGTGGGCCGGGCGCGGGGAGCGGACGTGGGGTAATTACCGGCGCAACGCGGCCCGCCGCGCCGCTTCGCTATGAGCGCCCCGACCGCGATTCCCATTTCTGCCCCCCAGCCGGCGGGGGGTTCGCCGGCGGTTGCTCCGTCGGCGGTGGAGGTCGCCCGGTGGCCGATGATTGATGCGGCGCGGGGGGCCGCAGCGTTGATGGTTTGCGCCCTGCATGCGCGCTTGATCATGTGGGTGGGCCTCGATTCGTGCCTCCATGAGCGGGCCCGGGACCGTTTTCTGGAGACCGTCCTGGGCGTCTTGTCCACCCCGCTGGCTTATGGCGGCACGGCGGTTTCGCTGTTCTTTGTGATCAGTGGCTATTGCATTCACCGCTCGTTTGCCGCCCAACTCGCGGCGGACCCGGGGCACAAGCCGGACTGGCGGACTTACTTCCTCCGGCGGGCGTGGCGGATTTATCCGGTGTTAATCGCGGTGCTGTTGATCACCTGGTGGTTGGACCAGTTCACGATTCATCATTTTCCCAAAGACCCCGGGCTGGGCTCGCTCTCATGGCCAACCCTGCTGGTGAACTTGGGTGGGCTTCAGGGGCTGGCCGGGCCGCATTTCGGTTCCAACGGGGTGCTGTGGACCCTGTCGGTGGAGATGCAGCTTTACGTGATGTATCCGGTCATTTTCTACCTGATCCGGCGGCGGGGCATCCGCGCCGGCCTGCTGGTGACGCTGGCGGTGAGTCTCATCTGTCTGGCCCTGGTGTCTGGGGCGGGAATGTCCCGGGGCTGGTTCGGCCCGTTTTGGTTTAACTGGACGCTGGGTTGTGCGGTGGCGGAATTCGAAAATTCCAGCCACCGGCTCGTCCTGAAACGGCGCGGGCTTGTCCTCTGGTTTTTGATCAGCGCGCTGGGGTTTGGCCTGTGTCTGGGTCCGTGGGGTAACTTCGCGTTTTCGTGTGTCGGCTGTTTTTGGGCGCTCCTGCTCCTCCACGGCCTGCGGTCACCGCCGCCCGGTTGGGCCCGCCTGCCGCCGGCCTGGCTGGCCAAAACGGGGCTCATCAGCTATTCCCTCTATGCCGTCCATGTGCCGGTGCTTTTGTTTATCCGATCCCGGTTTTTTGACGGGGAGCCCTCGCGAAACATCCTTTACGTATTGCCGGTCATGGCCGGGTGTGTCGCGGTCGCGGCCGGGTTGTTTTTCCTGGTGGAACGCCACAGCCTGCGCCTGCCGGCTTGGTTGCATAGTTATACGGTTACGAAATGAAATTCCGTCCGAATCGAAGGGCGAGCCTTCGAAGTTGATGAATGTCGGTCGCCAAAAAAACTGAAGCCACCCCGCCGCCGGCGACGCCCCGGGTATTCATCTGGGCCGGTAATTTCGCGCGCGTGGGCGGGATTGAGTCATTTCTTTGCGATTTGAGTCTGGCGGCAAGGCGGGCGGGGATGCCGGTGGAATTGCTGGCGTGGGATCGCCGGTCGAAGCTTTTGAAAGCGATGCGGGATGCGGGCGTGCGCCTATATTGTTCGCCCTGGCGCTGGGGGTGTCGTTGGGCCTTGCCGGATTGGTGGTTGGTTCCCCCGGGGCTGTGGAAATGCCGCAACGCCCCGGTGGTATTGTTTGGGAAAACCCTGCGGCCGGCGATTCACACCCTGATTCACCGCTTCGGAAAACGACGGCGCGGGCCGCAGCGTTTCGTTTATGTGACGCCTTACCGCCCGGCGGAAATGTGGGGGGCCCTCACCGGGGTTGCGGCAAAAAGAGAAGTCAAGGTCATGCTGGGAACCTTTGACTTGATCCTCACGCAAAATTCAGAATTTGCGGGCGAACTCCGGGCGGTCGGCTATGAGGGGCCGATTGAAGTGCTGCCCTACCTCCCGCCGGCGGCGGCGGCGGCCCCGGCCCCTTATCCAGAGGGGGCGCTGACGATTGGGTTTCTGGGCCGGTTGGAGCCGCAGAAGAATTTACCGGCCCTGCTGAATATTTTCGCCCGGCTGAGTCAGCAAGCCGCCGGGGAGGGCGGACGGCCCCCGCCCCCGCGGTTGCGGTTGATCGGCGAGGGGAGCCAAAAAGCCGCTTTGATGGCGCTGGCCCGGAAGCTGGGGATTGAGCAGGCGGTTGAGTTTTGCGGGGCGATTCCGCGGGAGCGGGTCCGGGAGGCGGTGCAAAGTTGTCACGTGTTCGGCTTCACTTCCCATACGGAGGGGCAATGCCTGGCCGCGTTGGAAATTCTGGCGGAGGGCCGTCCCATCATCGCCACGGCCGTGGGGGCGTTCTCGGATGTGCTCAGCGAGCCGGCGACCGGGACGGTGGTTCCGTCCGGTGACGAGCCGGCCTTTCTGGAGGCGTTGAGTGAACTGTTGCGGCGCCAGAAAAACGGCCGGCTGTCCCCGGCGGAGACGGTACAGGCGTATCAACGCAAATTTAATCGCGAAGCGGTGGTCCGAAAATACGTCGAATTGTTGACCCTGGAAACGCCCGCGCCGGAAACGCCGCCACGGAACGCGCCGGGTTGAATGTCATCCCCCGCCATGCACATCGTTAACGTTCTCGGGAAAACCTCGCGCCAAGCCGGCGGACTCCACGAGGCGGTTTCCGGGCTGGCCCAGGCGTTGCAAACCAAATCCCCGGGCGCTCCCGAGGTGAGCGCCATCGGGGTGTGGGACGAAAAATTCACGGCGGACCGGCACGCGTGGAAATGCCCCATCAACGTGCTGCCGCTGTCGCCCCGGGCGCCCCGGAAGCTGCTGTATGCGCCGGGCATGCTGCCTTTCTTATTGGCGGAGGAGGCTTCGGTGGTGCTGTGCCACGGGTTGTGGAACCATCATAACCGCGTGGTGCACCAGTGGGCGCGCCGTACCGGGCGGCCGTATATCATGGTGCCCCACGGGATGCTGGACATCGTGGACCTGCAACAGTCGCGCCTGCAAAAATGGGTGGCCCGGAAGTGGTATGTCGATGCTTTGTTCCGGGAGGCGGCCTGTTTCCGCGCCATTTCGCAGTCGGAGGCGGACTCGATCCGCGCGTTCGGGGTGCGCGCGCCGATTTGTCTCATTCCCAACGGCATGGAACTGCCGCCGGCCGGCCGGGCCGAACCGCCGCCCTGGCGCCGGGCGCTGCCGGCCAATGCCAAGGTGTTGTTTTACCTCGGGCGCATTAATCCCAAGAAGGGTCTGCCGGCGGTGATCGAGGCTTGGGCGCAGGCGGTGAAATCGGATCCGGCGGCGGAAGCGTGGCACCTGGTGATCGCCGGCTGGGATCAGGACGGTCATGAAGCGCAGTTGCAAGCACAGGTCGAGCGCCTGGGGCTGGGGCGGACGGTTCATTTTGTGGGCCCGCTGTTTCATCAGGCCAAGGATGCGGCTTTCCGCAATGTGGAGGCGTTCGTTCTGCCCTCGAAAAGCGAGGGTTTGCCGACCGTGGTGCTGGAGGCCTGGGCTTATGAACTGCCCGTGTTGATGACCCCGCAATGCAATCTCCCGGAAGGGTTCGCCGCCGGGGCGGCCGTGCGCGTGGAAACCCGGGCGGACGCCATCGCGGCGGGTCTGGGCCAGTTGTTCCAAATGAGCGAGGCGGACCGGCGGCAAATGGCGGTGAAGGGGCGGAATTTGGTGGCCACGCGATTCGCCTGGTACACGGTGGCGGCGCAGACGCTGGCGGTTTGCGAGTGGCTGCTGGGGTTGAAACCCAAACCGGCCTGCGTGTTGCATGACTGACGCTCCCACCCGGGTCCGGAATGACTTGTTTGACGCGCGCCTGGGTCTGGAACGCGGGCGTTCCAAGCTGGTCGAGGCGCTTTGGTATCTGGTCAAGTGCGCGCTGTTCCTGAACCCGCTGCCGTTTCCCTCGGCGGGGAAACGGGCGGTGCTGCGGCTCTTTGGCGCGCGGGTGGGCCGGGGCGTGGTGCTCAAGCCCCGGGTGAACATCCATTTTCCCTGGAAGCTCACGGTCGGTGATTTTACCTGGATTGGCGAAGAGGTGTTCATTCTCAACTTTGAACCGGTGAGCATTGGCGCCCACTGCTGTCTTTCCCAGCGCGCGTTTCTCTGCGGCGGCAATCACGATTACCGCCGGCCGGAAATGCCGTATCGGAACGGGCCCATCACCGTCGGGGATGGCGCGTGGGTCGGGGCCCAGGCTTTCATCGCCCCGGATGTCACCATCGGCCGGGAAGCGGTCATTGCCGCCGGCAGCGTCGTGTCCCGCAGCCTGCCCCCGGGAATGGTCTGCGCCGGCAACCCGTGCGTTCCCGTCAAAAACCGCTGGCGTTGAGCCGGTTTCCAGGTGCGGGCCGCCACCCTTATCCACTGATATGACACCGTCCCCGGCTTCTCCGCCGCTCGAAAATGCCTATCGCCGCATCCTGGGCATCCGCTTCTTTGTGGGGGGGGCCCCGGAAGCGGTGGCCATCGGCGCGAGCGGCGGCTTGGTGGTCGTCCCGGCCGCCCCCGCCCTGCTCGAACTGGGTCGCGACGCGGCCTATCGCCGGGCGCTGCTCGGGGCGGACCTGGCGATCACGGACAGCGGCTTTCTCGTCCTGCTCTGGAACCTCATGAAGTGGGACCATATCCAGCGCGTCTCGGGTTTGGAATATCTTAAACTGCTGTTGCAGCGCCCCGGATTTTTCGCGCCCGGCGAGACCTTGTGGGTCATGCCGTCGCCGGCCGCTTTGGAGCGCCATCTGGCCTGGGTGAAATCCCGGGGCGACTCCCTCCGGCGGGAAGATTGTTACGTGGCCCCGAAATACGGCGGCCAGGTGGCGGATGATGTCCTGGTGGACTGGGTCAATGCACGCCGGCCCCGGCATATCATCATTGGACTGGGCGGCGGGGTGCAGGAAAAACTCGGCTGGTATTTGAAACACCGCTGCGCCGGCCGGCCGGCGATTCATTGCATCGGGGCCGCCATCGGTTTTTTAAATGGCGATCAAGTGTGGATTCCCCGCTGGGCCGACCAGTGGCGGTTGGGCTGGCTGTTTCGTTGCGCCGCCAATCCGGGCCGTTTTGTGCCGCGTTATTTCAAAGCCCTGCAACTGCCGCTGCTGCTCTGGAAATATCACAGCCGGCTGCCGGATTTGCGGGTTGAAACCTGAACGCCGATTGCCCGGTCCCGCTGTTGCCATGTCTGAAAAAAAAACCATGTCCGCATCCATGCCGGCGGCCCGGCCGACGCCGGGAAGTTCCGTGCCCTTTGACCGGGCCTGGCCGGGCGGCGGGCCGGCCCTGGTTTTATTCGCCTTGGGCGCCTGCTGGTGGCTGTTCTTTAACAAATTGCGGGATGAGTGGGGGGTTAACCCGCAATATAGTTACGGCTATGTCGTGCCGCTGTTGGGCGCGGCCCTGTGGTGGCGGCGCTGGCCGGATCGTCCGCCGGCGGTTCCGGGCGCGGCCCGGGGAGGGTTGGCGGCGGTCACCGCCGGGCTGCTCCTGCTGCAATTGCCGTTGACCGTGATTTATGAGGCCAACCCCGAATGGCGGTTGTTATACTGGGTCAATGGTTTCCAAGTGTTGGGCTTGACCGGCTGCCTGCTATACCATTGGGGCGGCCGGCCCTGGATCCGCCATTTTGGTCCCGCGCTGGGGTTCATGCTCATCGCCGTTCCGTGGCCGATGGAATGGGAGCAGGGGATCATCCAGGGGCTCATGCGGTTCGTGGCGGGCCTGACGGTGGAAGTGGCCGGCCTGTTGAACATCCCGGCCCTCCAGCATGGCAACCTGATCGAAGTCGGCACGGGCACGGTGGGCATTGACGAGGCGTGCAGCGGCATCCGCTCCCTGCAATCCGCGTTGATGCTGTCGCTGTTTCTGGGCGAGATGCACCGATTTTCCGGGCTCCGGCGCGTGATCCTGCTGGTGGCTTCCCTGGGGTTTGTGATTCTGGCCAACCTGACCCGCACCTCCTTTCTCGTCTGGGCGGCGGCCAACCGGGGGTTGCATCAAATGGAAGCCTGGCACGATGCCGCCGGCACGGTGATCATGGTGATCGTGCTGCCGAGTCTGATGGGCCTGGCCTGGCTCATGAAACCCAGGGCGCCGGCGGCCGATTTGCCCCCGGCCGAGCCGTCCCGGCTTATTTCGCCCGTGCCCCGCTGGGTCGGCCTCTCGGTGATCGGCTGGTTGCTGGTCGTGCAGGCGGCCACGGAAGGCTGGTATCGCGCGCACGAAACGAAACTGATCCCCAACCAACGCTGGTCCATCGCGTGGCCGGTGGATAATCCCCAATTCACCAAAACCTCCATTCCCGAGCTTTCGCTGGCCATCCTGCGTTGTTCCGACAGCGAAGCGGGGGCGTGGCCGGATGCGGCGGGCAACCATTGGAGCGCCTTTTTACTCCGGTGGAATCCCGGTAAAAATTCCGAGCAACTCGCCAAAGGCCACCGGCCGGACATTTGTTTCCCCGCCGCCGGCGCGCGGTTGATGGATGATTTCGGCCGCGTGACGGTGGTGGCCAACGGCATCACGATGACGTTTCGCCACCAAACCTTCGCCGCCGGCGCCAGCGTGATTCATGTCTTTCACTGCTTGTGGGCGGATCAACTGGCCCCGCACGAAGACCCGCTCCGGGATGACGGTTCCCAAGCCAGCCGCCTGTTGGCGGTGCTGGCGGGCAAACGCAATCTCGGGCAGAAAGTCCTGGAACTCGTCGTGCAGGGACCGGATACGAATGATGAAGCGGTGGCGGCGCTCAAACAGCAGCTGGCCGCGCTGATTCGGCAACCCTAGCCGGCGGTTCTGTATTAAATGTCACTTTTAAACCGGCCCCGGGCGGGCACCGGCGGGTCGTTGGCGGCGCGCCGGGGAGTCACGCTGCGTCAGGGCTGCCTGATGGCGGGGGTGCTGTGCCTTGGACCGGCGGCCTTGGCGCAGGAGGCTTTAGACAGTGCTTTGTCCCTGGACGCCGGGGAAGCGCAGGCGCAGGCGCTGAAGCGGCGGGCGACCAACGCCCCGGCGGTCTGGTTCCCGGATGCCTGGCATCTGGGCCCGGTGCAACTCACGGTCGGGGTCTACGCCGGGGTGCAGGTGGATGACAACATCAACCAGGCCCAGACGAACCCCCGGTCAGACGCGATTGTTTCCAGTGGCCTGAATCTGGGATTTGCCTGGCCGGCCACGGAACGATCCGAGGTGGATTTATCGTCGGCGGTGGGTTACGTCAAATATCTGAGATATTCGGCCAATGACCAGACGCAAATCGCGCCGGGTTCGGTGCTCACGTGGAAAATTGATTTTGAAGACGGCAGCCTCACCTGCTTTGATCAGTTCAGTGATTCGCAATCCGTCAGCAGCGAGGCTTCCGTCAACAATCTCACCGTCCTGCCCCGGACGGATAATACGGCCGGCGCGCGCGCGGAATGGGATCCGGGGCGCTGGTTGATTCAAATTGGCGCCAGTTATGACTATTTCTTTTCGACGGCGGCGGTCGATCAATATCTGAACCGGGGCACGGAGGAGTTTTTTTTCCGGGGCGGACATCGTCTGGCGGAGGACACCCAACTGGGTCTGGAGGTCAGCACCAGTCTCACCGCGTATGAGCTTCCGCTCCAGAGCAACAACACGAGTTACAGTCTCGGCCCCTATCTCAACTGGCAGTTCACACCGTTCATCAATGCCAGCGTCCGGGGGGGATACACGATCTATACCTTCGAGGCCAGCCGCACGCAACCGGCGCAAAATCTGGATTCCTACTACGCCAACCTGACCGTGACGGATCAATTGACTGAATTTGTTTCGCAAACTTTTTCCGCCGAACGGGACATCAGTCTGGGGCTCACGCAGGGGAATGATTATAACGAACAATGGACCGCCCATTATTCCTTGAACTGGGCGGCCACGACCCATCTGGGCCTGAATTTGAACCTGACGTATGAGGACGGCACCCAGCCGCTGTCGGAACTGATCCCGGTCGTGCTTGGCGGAATCCCGCTGGAATTTCCCGAGACCATCACTGAAAACTACCGCCGGGTCGGGGTCAGTCCCGGGGTCACATATCAGTTCACCCAAAAGCTGGGGGGCAGCCTGACGTATACGCATTGGGAGCGAACTTCGAACCTGTCGGGGAACGGTTATCAGGATGACAACGTGGCGGTGCAGATGACTTATTCGTTTTAACCCCCGGTTTTTCCCAGCGGGCAAACGCCCCGGCGGAGCGGGGGCGCAGGACGGCAGAATTAATTTATGAACACCCAAAATGACGGAGCCCAAAAGAGGAATGCGAAAACCGGCATGCGCCCCCGCTGGAAACCAGCCGGACTCGTTTGCTGGGGGTGTCTGGCGCTGTTGCCGGTCCTCGGTCTGTTACTGACCGGCTGTCAAACCACGCTCGTCGAGCCGGCGGATGCCCCCTTGTATCCCCCCCCGGCGGCCGACCCCGGAGCCGCCGCTTACACCACCAATAATTTGCTGGAGGGGGATGTGGTCAGCATCAACTTTCAATATTCAACCAATTTCAACGCGCTGCAAAAGATCAGCCTGGATGGAACCCTGAATCTCCAGGGCGTGGGGTTGGTGAAAGCCGCGGGCAAATCCACGCTCCAGTTGCAAACGGAACTCACCCGGCTTTACCAGGGCCAGGTGAAGGACGATCCCATCACCATCAAGGTGGTCACTCCAGAATCCGCCGTCTATGTTGCGGGTGCAGTCACCCGGCCGGGCAAAATCCCGTTGGAACGCCCCATGACCGTGCTGGAAGCGGTCATGGAAGCCGGCGGCTACGACCCCTATCGCGCCGATTTATCCCATGTGCTGGTGCTGCGCGTGGAGAACGGCCGCCAGAAAAGTTACCGGGTGAATTTACGGCGCATCCTGCAGGGCCGGGACGACGCCCCGTTTTATCTCAAACCCTTTGATGTGATCCAAGTCACCACTAAAACTTTCAATTTTTAACCGACCGGGTCCGGCCGGCAACGGACCTGACTGACAACCGTCCCCCTGTGGGGGCCAAATCCATAATCCCATGAAAAGTCTGCTTAAGAAACTCCTGATTTTCGCCACCGTCATGACCCTCGTGGCCGCCGCCGCCGGGCTTGGCCGCCGGGCTTATAAAAAATCCGAGGAACACCGGTTTATCGCCCAGGCCAACCAGTATATCGAGAAGAAAGACTGGCGGAACGCCGGCCTGTGTCTGCAACGAGTGCTGCAAATCAATCCCTTGAGCGTGGCCGGCGGCCGGCGGATCGCGGACATGCTGGAAGCCAATGGCTCGCCCAACGCCCTGACTTGGCGGATTCGCACCATGAAACTGGAGCCGGACAATGTCACCAATCGGTTTGCCTGGGCGCAAACCGCCCTCCGCGAGCAGAACCTGGCCTCGGCGGCGGAAGCCCTCGCCTCGATCCCCGCCGCCGACCAAACCACCGCCGAATTTCATAAACTGGCGGGGGCGCTGGCGTGGAACCAGGGGCGGCCGGGGGAGGCGGAAAAACAATACACCGAGGCGTTGCGTTTGGAACCCAAGAATCAAGCCAATATCCTCAATCTGGAAACCATCCGGCTGGCCTCCACCAACCAAACCATTTCCACGGCGGCGCGGCTGGCCCTCGAAAAAAACGTCACCGACCCCATCTTGCGGCCCGTCGCCCTCCGGCATCTCCTCACGGTCGCCGCCGCCCGCCACGAATCGGCCCGGGCCGTCACCTACGCCAAAGCCCTGGCGGCGGATCCGGCGGCCACGTTTTCCGATAAAATCGAATATCTTCAGATTCTGCGAACCACCCGGAGTGACGATTTTGATCCCTGGCTCGCCACGCTCAAGACGGCCGCGCTGCATTCGGCCCCGGAGGCTTTCGCCCTGGGACAATGGCTGGCCTCGGCGCAAAATCCCGGCACCGCCCTGCGCTGGTTGCAGGCGCTGCCGCCCACCCTGGAAACCAACCTGCCCGTGCCGTTGGTGATCACCGATTGCCAGATCGCGCTCAAAGATTGGAACGGCCTCCTCGCCTTCGTGGGCCGCCAAGACTGGGGGGCATTGGAATTCTACCGGCAGGCGGTCACCACCCTGGCGCACCGGTCGCTTGGCCAGCAGGCCGTGGCGGAAAGCGACTGGCGCAAAACGCTGCGTTTGGCGGCGCACCAGCGCGGATCGCTGACGCGCCTCGCCGAAGTGGCCGAGACGTGGGGATGGAAACCGGAAAAAACCGAGGTGCTGCGGGAAATCACCGATGAATTTCCCGATGACCAACCGGCCGCCGGCGAATTGATCGCCCAACTTTACGCCGAGGGCAACACCAGCGGCCTGCAAAAACTGCTCGAGCGAATCCACACCGCCGATCCCGCCAACGCCCGGATTGAGAACAACCTCGCCTGCATCCTGCTGCTCCGCAATGCCGAGGTGGATCAGGCCGGGCTCATGGCCAAAGCAGCCTATGAAACCGCCACGAACAATCCCTTCTATATTTCCACCTACGCCTACGCGTTGTCGTTGCAGAAAAAAAACGCGGAGGCGCTCAACCTGCTCGCCAACCTGAAACCGGAGCATCTGAAAATCCCCGCCGTGGCGGCCTACTACGGGGCCGTGCAAGCCTCGGCCGGGCACAAGGAACTGGCCCGCGAATCGCTGGCCCGCGCGGAAACCGGCAAACTGCTGCCCGAAGAAAAAGAAATGATCCGTCGCGCACAGGCACGGCTCTGATCCACTGCTGATTCGCCGCCCCCCGTTCGCACCCGACCCTCATTTCTCGTCCCGCCCCAAGACCGGCCCCCTGGCCGGTCTTTTTGTTTTCTGATCCGGGCGGGGTGGGGTAAAAACGTTAAAGCGTTGAAGCGTGTTGCCTTGACTCCGAATGGGTCGGGGCAAGTATCCAACCACGCCATTGGACCCCCACCGAAACCGCCGCCAGCAACTGAGGCGGATGAACTCTTCCCTCTTCTCCCGGGCGAATAAGGCCGGGATGGGCGGACGCATTTGTTCCCGGGCGTTCCCTCCCGGATGCAAAGTTTCCCGGGCTTTTGATTTGGGAAAAACGCCCGTGAGACCGCTCCCCCACGACAAAAAGCGTGAATTAGTCGCCAACTTCAGTTGTGTGGTTTCGGACCCGCCGTGTATCTTATCCCCATGGTCGAAATTCGTTTCCTGGTGACGGCCGGCGCGGGGTTCCCTTCCCGTTGAGCATGATTATGACGCGGCCAGGGGTCAAAAAAATTTCCCGAAAGCGTCCGCCCCCCTCCGCCTCCGGCGGCCGGCCGGCGCGGCTGAAACTGGTGGTGCGCGGGGCGGTGCAGGGCGTCGGCTTTCGTCCGTTTGTCTTCCGGCTGGCGGAAGCACTCGGCCTGACCGGCTGGGTCAATAATTCGTCGCAGGGGGTGTTCATCGAAGTCGAAGGGGGGCGCCCGCCCCTGGAAGAATTCCAATTGCGGCTGGAGACCGAAAAGCCCCCGCGCAGTTTCATTCAAAGTTTGGAAGCCACCTGGCTGGACCCCGCCGGTTACTCCAAATTTGAAATCCACCCCAGCGCCATCGGTGGCGGCAAGACCGCCCTCGTCATGCCGGATCTGGCGACCTGTTCCGATTGCCGGCGCGAAATTCTGGATCCCGCCAACCGCCGTCACCTTTATCCCTTCACGAATTGCACGAACTGCGGCCCCCGGTTCAGCATTATCGAATCGCTGCCCTATGACCGGGCCGGCACGGCGATGAAACACTTCAAAATGTGCCCGCAATGCCAGGCTGAATACGACGATCCGCACGACCGCCGCTTTCACGCCCAGCCCAATGCCTGCCCGGTGTGCGGCCCGCACTTGGAACTCTGGACCCCGGCGGGCGAGGCGGTTTTCGCCAACCACCAGGCGCTGCTGGCCGCCGCCCAAGCCCTCCGGCGCGGCCGCATCTTGGCCGTCAAGGGGGTGGGCGGGTTTCATTTGCTGGTGGATGCGCGCCACGAAGCCGCGGTGCAGCGGCTGCGCGCGCGCAAGCACCGGGAGGAAAAACCGTTTGCCCTCATGTTTCCCTCGGTCGCCGCCGTGCGGGTGGTGTGCGAAGTCTCGCCCCTGGAGGAACGTTTGCTGCGCTCGCCGGAAGCGCCCATCGTGCTGCTGCGCCGGCTCCGGCCCGCGCCCGGCGGCACGCCCGCTGTTCCCGTGGCCGAAGGCGTGGCACCCGGAAATCCTAATTTTGGCGTCATGCTGCCGTCCAACCCCCTGCACCATCTGCTCCTGGCGGCCTTGAATTTCCCCGTCGTCGCCACCAGCGGCAATTTGAGCGACGAACCGATGTGCATTGATGAACACGAGGCGCTGGAGCGGCTCGGCGGCGTCGCGGACCTGTTTTTGGTGCACAACCGGCCGATCCTCCGCCACGTGGATGACTCACTGGTGCGCGTGGTTTTGGACCGGGAAATGGTGTTGCGCCGGGCGCGGGGTTACGCGCCGCTGCCCGTCACGTTGAACCCCCGGATTTGGCCGCCGGCTTCCCGCCCCATTCTGGCCGTCGGGGCGCACCTGAAAAATTCCGTCGCCCTGGCCGTCGGCACCGAAGTGTTCCTGAGTCAGCACATCGGCGATTTGGACACCGTGCCCGCGCAGGACGCCTTCCGCCGGGTGATTGCCGACTGCGAGCGGCTCTACGAGGCGCGGCCGGCCACCGTCGCGGCGGATTTGCACCCGGATTATTCCGCGACGAAGTTCGCCGCCGGGCTCAAGCACGTCCGGCACGTCGGGGTGCAGCACCATGTGGCGCATGTGTTGTCGTGCATGGTGGAAAATGAAATCGCGCCGCCCCTGCTGGGCGTGGCGTGGGACGGAACGGGGCTGGGCTTGGACGGCACCATTTGGGGCGGCGAGTTTTTCCTCGTCGCCAAAAAAACCTGCGAACGCGTGGCGCATTTGCGGCCATTCCGCCTGCCCGGCGGGGACCGGGCCGTGCGGGAACCGCGCCGGGCCGCGCTCGGGTTGCTGTATGAAATTTACGGCGACGCTGTGTTCGAGCGGAAGGAGTTGGCGCCCGTGGCCGCGTTTTCCAAAACTGAACTCGGCGCGCTGAAAACCATGCTGCGCAACCACATCAACGCGCCGCTCACCTCCAGCGCCGGCCGTTTGTTTGACGCCGTTGCTTCGCTCACGGGCCGGCGGCAAACCCAGGATTATGAAGGCCAGGCGCCGATGGACTTGGAATTTGCAATCGATGGGATTAACACCGGGAATGCCTACGCGCTGCCGCTGCTCAGCGGTCATGCACCGTTGGTGTTGGATTGGGAACCGATGATCGGGCTGATTTTGGCCGATGTCAGCGCCGGCCTGGCGCCGGGCGTCATTTCGGCGAAATTTCACAACGCCCTCGCCCGGGCGGTGGTCGCCGTCGCCCGGAGTTTCGGCTTGAACCGCGTGGTGCTTTCGGGCGGCTGCTTTCAAAACCGCTATTTGACCGAACGCACCGTTCAGTGTTTGCGTACCGAGCATTTCCAACCATACTGGCACCAACGCGTGCCGGCCAACGACGGCGGGATCGCGCTCGGGCAGATCGCCGGCGCCTTGCGCGAACCGGCGTTGAACCATAACCACACAACCTGACCCCCTGATATTATATGTGCCTCGCCATTCCCGGAAAAATCATCAGTATCAGCGGTGAAGACCCGCTGGAACGCACCGGAAAAATTGATTTCGGCGGCATCCTCAAAAACGCCAGCCTCGCCTATGTGCCCGAGGCCAATGTGGGGGATTATGTCATCGTACACGTCGGTTTTGCCCTGAGCCGCGTGGATGAAGCCGAGGCGCAAAAGATTTTTGAATATTTGAAGGAGATGGAGGACTTGAGCGAACTCGAGGAGGAACCGGGCGAGTTAAAGGAGACCGGCGCATGAAGTATCTCGACGAATACCGCGACGCCGGCCTGGCGCGGCAACTCGCCGGCGAAATCCACCGCCTCACCACCCGGCCCTGGACGCTCATGGAAGTCTGCGGCGGCCAGACCCACGCCATCGTGAAATTCGGCATTGATGAATTGCTGCCCGCCGCCCTCACCCTGCTGCACGGGCCGGGCTGTCCCGTATGCGTGACCCCGCTCGAAATCATTGACCAGGCGCTGGACATTGCCGCCCGGCCCGGGGTGATTTTCACCTCCTTCGGCGACATGCTGCGCGTGCCCGGCAGCACCACCGATTTGCTCTCCGTCAAAGCCGGCGGCGGCGACGTGCGGATGATCTATTCGCCGCTGGATGCGGTGAAACTGGCCGAGCAAAATCCGGCCCGCGAAATCGTCTTCTTTGGCGTCGGGTTTGAAACCACCGCGCCGGCCACGGCCATGGCGGTGTATCAGGCGGCGCAAAAGGGGCTGAAAAATTTCTCCCTGCTCGTCTCGCATGTGCTGGTGCCGCCGGCCATGGAGGCGCTGTTGTCCTCGCCGGACTGCCGGGTGCAGGCGTTTCTCGCCGCCGGTCACGTCTGCGCCATCATGGGGTTCGAGGAGTATTTCCCCGTCGCGCAAAAATACCGCGTGCCCATCGTCGTCACCGGTTTCGAGCCGCTCGACATCTTGCAGGGCGTGCTCATGACCGTGCAACAACTTGAAACCGGCCGCGCCGAAGTGGAGAACCAATACAGCCGCGCCGTGCGCCGCGAGGGCAACCAACCGGCGCAAGCCCTGCTCCGCAAAGTTTTCCAGGTGGTGCCCCGCAAATGGCGCGGCATCGGGGAAATCCCCCGCAGCGGCCTGGGCCTGGCCCCGGAATATGCCGCGTTCGATGCGGAACTCAAATTCGGCGTCGCCGGCCGGCGCGTCGAGGAATCCCCGGATTGCCGGAGCGGTCTCGTGTTGCAGGGGCGCATCAAGCCGCATGAATGCGCCGCGTTTGGCGGCCAATGCACGCCGGAACATCCCCTGGGCGCCACCATGGTTTCCAGCGAAGGCGCCTGCGCCGCTTATTACCGTTACCGCCGGATTCAACCCTCGGTTTCACATGAACGAACTTAATTTCAATGCCGCCTGTCCCATCCCCATCACGCAATACCCCCATGTGCTGCTGGCGCACGGCGGCGGTGGCAAAATGATGCATCAGCTCATCGGGAGCATGTTCCTGACGGCCTTTAAAAACCCGCTGTTGGACACCCAGCACGATGCCGCCGTCGCCGAACTGCCCGGAACCAAAATCGCGTTCACCACCGATTCCTACGTCGTGCGCCCCCTGTTTTTCCCCGGGGGCGACATCGGCTCCATGGCCGTACACGGCACGGTGAACGACCTCGCCATGGCCGGGGCGCGACCGCTGTATCTGAGCAGCGCCTTCATCATCGAGGAGGGGTTGCCCATGGAAACCCTCTGGCGCGTCGTTTGTTCCATGCGTGACGCCGCCCGCCACTGTAATGTGCAGATCGTCACCGGCGACACCAAGGTCGTGGACAAGGGCAAGGGCGACGGTGTCTTCATCAACACCGCCGGCGTCGGCGTCATCGAACACCGTCAGGCCATCGCGCCGCAAAACGTCCGGGCCGGCGACGCCATCCTCGTCAATGGCGACGTGGGCCGGCACGGCATGGCCATCATGGCCGTGCGCGAGGGGTTGGAATTTGAGAGCCAGATCGAAAGCGACTCCGCGCCCGTCCATGAAACCGTGCTGGAACTGCTGCGCGCCGGGATCGAGATTCATTGTCTGCGCGACCTGACGCGCGGCGGCCTGACCAGCGCCCTCAATGAAATCGCCGGGGCCGTGGATTTGACCGTGAACGTCGAGGAAAAGGCGATCCCCGTGCGCGAAGACGTCCATGCCGCCTGCGAAATCCTCGGGCTGGACCCCCTGCAAGTCGCGTGCGAAGGGCGGTTCGCGGCCTTCGTGGCGGAAAAGGATGCCGAACGCGCCCTGGCCCTCCTGCGCGACCGGTCCCCCCAGGCCGCCCGCATCGGCCGGGTCACCGGCGAACGCCCGGCGAACGTCTTCATCAAAAGCGCCATCGGCGCCCGGCGGATCCTTGACATGTCCACCGGCGAACAACTCCCGCGCATCTGCTGATGCGGCCCCCTTTATACTCGTAGGAAACGACGTCAGGAGTGCGCCGGCAGAGTCTGCACCTTACACGCCTCCCACCGCTTCGGGAGGCCGGGCCATCCGGTCGCCGGGGGTTTGTCCCGCATTTTGGCGACATGACATCCCATTAATACCGATTATATTACCAATAACAACCCTTGACCCGGCGGTGACGCGACCGTCCATATACGCCTGACCGCGTCGGCCCGGCGCCGACGGCAGTCGTGGCGGCATTTTGGGCAGGGTAAATCAATCTGAAACAACTCATGCAATCCAAATTCCAATCCCGTTCCGCCGGCGCGGCCCGCCCCGGCTTCACGCTCATTGAATTGCTGGTGGTCATCGCCATTATCGCCATTCTGGCGGCCATGCTGCTCCCCGCCCTGACCAAGGCCAAACTGCGGGCGCAGGCCATCGGTTGCATGAGCAACACCAAGCAATTGATGATCGGCTGGCAAATGTATGGGGATGATAACAATCAGCTCCTCGCACCCAATGACTATCCCTACCTGACGGCCTATTCCGGAGAAAGCCCGACGGTGCAGGCCACCCAGAAAAACTGGGTGGTGGGCACCATGGAACAAAAGGCGGATGCAACCGATGTTCCCAGTCTCACGGGAATCAGTGAATTGTTGGATCCCAACACGGTGCTTTCCCCCTATGTCAAAAGCAAGCCGGTGTATCATTGTCCGGCCGACAACTTTATTGACAAGACCTGGAATCAGGTTCATGTGCGCAGTTATTCGATGAATTCCGCCGTCGGGACGGTGTTTAACAGCGCGTCCTCCACCCAGCCCGTCGGTTCGGCGGTAAACGGGGATTGGTTGAGCGGAAGTACTTATACTGCCGATACGATTTGGCTGACGTATGGGAAGCTGACCTCGTTCACCCGGCCGGGACCGGCCAACACGTGGGTGCTGATGGATGAGAATCCTCAGACCATCAATGATGGCAGCCTGGCAGTTTGCGCCCAGACAGACCCCAACCTGACCTGTCTCATTGATTTCCCCGCCAGCAGCCATGGCCAGGCGGCCGGAATTGCGTTTGCCGACGGCCACTCGATTGTCCATAAGTGGACGGATCCGCGCACTTACACCCCGCAGGGGAACTTTACGTCCGGGGACGACAGCTCAGTACTATCCTGCCCCAAAAACGCGGACTGTCTTTATCTGGCCCCGCTGACCTCCGCCAAACGCTGAGGGCCGGCCGGGTGCATCCGCGCACGGCCTCCGGGGCGCGGACTTCAGTCCGCTTCCTGGTACGAGCAGGTGCTGGCGATTCGATTGGTCTGCCGGCTTCGGAGGTGAAGCGGCATAAATGCCGCGCCCCGCCCGAGCCTACTGTTTGCGCAGGTTGCGTTCGATCAACTCGCAGCGCTGATCCACACACAACTTCGAGCGCCGGGCGTCCGGCGGCGTGTTCGTAACGTAATCCAGCAGTTTTTCCACCGTCGTCGTCGCGACGTGGGTGCGCGTGTCGGACGAGCCGTAGTAAATGAACACGTCGCCATTTTTGCGCGCCACCCAGCCATTGGCGAAAACGACGTTGGAAACGTCGCCGACGCGCTCGTCATTTTCCGGGGCCATGAAATAGCCGCCGGGCGCGTGGAGCAGTTTCGACGGATCTTTTAAATCGCACAGAAAGAGATACAGCACGTAGCGCATGCCGGCGGCGGTGTTGCGCACGCCATGGGCGAGATGCAGCCAGCCCTTGGCCGTTTTGATGGGGGCCGGCCCCAGGCCGTTCTTGCCCTCCTTGATCGAGTGATAAAAGCGCGGGTCAATAATGGTTTCCGTTTTCACCTCGGGTCGGGTGATGTCGTCGCACAACCCCCAGCCGATGCCGTCACCGGAACCGGTGGCCGCGAAATCGTTCATGGGCCGGGTGTAAAACGCATACTTGCCATGGACGAATTCCGGATGCAAAACGCAGTTGCGCTGGTGCAGCGCGGGGGTTTTCAAATCCGGCAGCCGCTCCCATTTCACCAAATCCTTTGTGCGGGCGACGCCGCAGCGGGCGATGGCCGCCGACAAATCCTGCGGCCGGGCATCGTCATGCCGTTCGGCGCAAAACAGGCCGTAAATCCAGCCGTCCTCGTGCCGCACCAGGCGCATGTCATACAGGTTGGTTTCCTGGTCATCCAACTCCGGCATCCGCACGGGATAATCCCAGAAGCGGAAATTATCCACGCCGTTTTTGCTCTCGGCCACGGCGAAAAAGGATTTGCGGTCCCAGCCTTCCACCCGCGCCATGAGGACGATGCCCGCCTCCCAGGCCATCGCCCCGACGTTGAACACGCAGTTGATGCCCAGCCGCGTGAGCAAATGCGGATTCCGGGCCGGGTCGAAATCATAACGCCAGGTCAACGGCGTGTGGTCGGCGGTCAGCACCGGGTTTTCATAACGGTCGAAAATGCCGTTGCCGTTTTTTTGCGGCCGGTTTTTGCGCCGGAGCCGTTGCGCATGGGTTTGCTGCAGTTGTTTCAGCTTTTGGGCGAAGGCGGTCTTGGTCATGGCAATGATGGGCTGCGATTTAATTCAGGTTCGTCATGGTAACGTGACAAGCCAACAGGATAGCTGACTGGCTGAAAGATCAATGTCCCTAAAACCAATGACAAAACCAAGCCTTTTCAAATCGAAAACGCCCCCCCATAATGCGACAAAATCATCGGCCCCATTTTCAAAAAACACGTATGAAGCATCCAGGTTTCTCGCGGCGGGACTTTCTGCGAACCACGGCGCTGGCCCTGCCCTTCATCGCCTCCGGCTGCGCGGCGCTGGGCACCCGCGCCCCGGGCGTCGACGACTTTGTCAGCGTCCGCCAGGGCCGGTTTCACCTGCGCGGCCGGCCGCATTTTTATGTCGGGGCCAACTTGTGGTATGGCTGTTACCTGAGTGACGCGGCGCTGCCGGGCGGCCGGGCGCGGATGGTGCGGGAATTGGACCGGCTGCAAAAGGTCGGCGTGGACAACCTCCGCCTGCTGGCCGGCTCGGAAACCTCCGCGCTGGCCGGGGCCATTCCGCGCGGCATCACGCGGGCGCCGCATGACTACGACGAGGCGCTGCTGCAGGGCCTGGATTTTTGCCTGGCGGAAATGGCGAAGCGAGACATGCGCGGCATCCTGTTCGTCTCCAATTACTGGCAGTGGTCGGGCAGCTTCGCCCAATATGTCCGCTGGGTCACCGGCCGGGACATTCCCGATCCCGACCGGCCGGTCATGGCCAAGGGCAACTGGAGCGGGTTCATGGAATTCTCCGCGAGTTTTTACCAAACGCCGGCCGCCGTGCAATTGTATCGCGATTACCTCACCCGCCTGATCCACCGCCGCAACACGGTGAACGGCCGGGTTTACCGCGATGACCCGGCGGTGATGACCTGGGAACTGGCCAACGAGCCGCGTCCGGGGGCGCGCACTCCCGGGGAGGTGCCGGTTTTTTGCGATTGGGTGGACGCCACCGCCCGGTTCATTCATGCGGAAGACCCCAACCACCTGGTCTGCACCGGGTCGGAGGGCATTCATGGTTCGCTGGACCGGGAGGATGTGTTTATCGCCGCGCACCAGACGCCGGCGATTGATTATGTCACCGTCCATATGTGGCTGAAAAACTGGGGCTGGCTCAAGGAGCCGGAATTGGGCGAAGCCTTTGAAGTGGCCGCCATCAAGGCGCGCGACCATGTGGAACGGCACACGCAAATCGCCACGGACGTGCTGAAGAAGCCGCTGGTGCTGGAGGAATTCGGGCTGCCGCGCGACCACGAGAATTACGCGCCCGGCTCCCCCACCACGGCGCGGGACGAATACTACCGCCGGATGTTCGACCAGGTGGCGGAATCCGGCCGGGCCGGCCGGGCGCTGCAAGCGGCCAACTTCTGGGCGTGGGCTGGCGAGGGCCGGGCCGCTGCCGCCAAGAATTCCGCCGGCAGCTTCCTCGGCGACCCGCCGTGCGAACCCCAGGGGTTGAATTCGGTGTTCGACACGGACAGCGGCACACTGGCCGTGATCGCCGCCGCCAATCAAAAACTGGCGGCGTTGGGCTGAACCGTGCATCCCGAGGTTGTTGGTTAGCCACAGGTAACTTGGTTTGACCGTTGTTTTGGGGTCTTGGGTTTCGGGTCTTGGGTCCGGGGTGCGGGTGACAGGGCCGGGCTTGACTGGGCTTGACTGACCTTGACCGGGTTGGACGGGAAACGGATTTTGGACAGGATGAGAAGGCGCGGGGCAGGGAAGGGTAAAGCAGGAAATCGGGCCGATGCTGGCTTGGCGAGAGAAGCAGGGGCGGGGCGGGCAGGCTGCCCGCCACGAACGCAAGATGCGTGGATGGTGCCGTTCGACTCGCACCGCACGAACGTCCGGTGGCCTCGCGACTCCGAACCGACGGCCGCGATATTAAAGCTGAGGCTGATGCGTTCATTCGCTATCTTAAACTCACCCTAAACTCATAATACGCAATATTGCGCCATATGTCAATATGCAAATAGCATAAAGTTGCATTTTTGGTTTACGCAAAGAGTTAACCGCAGCGTAAGGGCCAAACCCTGACTGGGCTATAAGACGGGGAAAAATGAACCACGGATGACAGGATGGGCACGGTCTGTAAACCCGATTCAGAACACCAGTAAATTAGCAAAAACTCTTGTATAACCAAGGCGAATTCGCCATTATTCGCCACTATTTTTCATAACTTTCCGGTGTTTTAACTGGCAATCTCACTGACAGTGGATGCGGCCTAACGAAAACTGAGCCACGCGGGAACTGTGACGTGCCGAATCCAAACGCTCAAGCGTGAACCCGAAGCGCCCAACCGCGTTGGCTCCGGCGACTGGCTGGCGCATCATTTGACGTAAAGAACCTCATAATCCTTATGCTTCTCCAGTGTCGCGCCACGAAGCGCAACCGCATCCACATGACCGTCGGGATAAACTAGGTGAAATACAACATCAGTCGTGCGACGCTTCAGCGTAACCATCTCTGCAATCTGCTTCGGGCCATCTTTTGTGGTGGTGATTGGCCAATACGAGGAAAAAAGCTCGTCAGAAATGCTCATGTCGCTCTTGTAGCGATATGATGTCACAGGCCGTCCCTGTGAATCTGCCAACCAATAGTAAATCTTCTGCTTTTTTAGTCGCTGGTCGTAAGCATCCCACGCTGCAAATGTCGGGTCGCTTGAACCATTCCCCTGGACATCCACAACTGGCCGGCAAGCCTGCGGACAAATTTGGATGTCCCGATAGCTGCTGCAACCCGTCAGGAAAATGGCTATCAGCAAAATGGGAGTGATGTGTCTCATGCGCCTAACTATGTATTGAGCCGCAGACCGTGCATGACCTCGTACATGAACGACATTTCCAGTCCTGTGGCTTTCACGGTTTTATGGAAGCAAAATGCGCGAATTTCCGCAAGAATTATTGCCAAAAAAAACGTTTCGCCGCGAGTTAAAACGAGCAGCGGGGCGGCGGTCGAGCCACCAACTCGCGCCCCGCTGCGGTCGCACGGCTGTGACTCCCTTCCTTGCCTTCCCGTAACTCGTCCAGAGCGGAGGCTTTGGCGTGACTCCAACCGGCGCACGGTTGGGCAGGGTGTCAGGGCGGCACGCCCTGCGGGAGTGAGTCCAGAGGCTTGTGTGTAACGACAATTAAAATTTTCCAGTGATGACATTTAGTTTGGCGATGGTTTGGGGATGCTGGTGGCACAACTTTTCAGGGCCGATTGGTTCTGAGGTTGGGGCTGCCGATGATAACCAAACAACAATACCGACGACTAATGAACGAACATCAAGGGACTGGGAACGTGAGCCAAAGCGCCATGAAGGCGGGGATGAGCCGACCGACGGCGCGCAAGTATTTGGCGGGTGGCCAGGAGCCGGAGGCACAGCAAGCCCGGCACGATTGGCGGACCCGTCCGGATCCGTTCCAAGCCGTTTGGACCGATATATTGCTCTGGCTGCAAAAGGAACCCGACGGCACGGCCAAGGTCCTGCTGCAAAAACTAAACGATAAGTATCCAGGCCAGTTCAAAGACAAGCTGTTGCGGACCCTCCAACGCAGGATCGGGGAGTGGCGAAGCAGCATGGCACGCAGATTAGTTCTTGGTGGGGTCGAGGAGTGGAACGATGTGCAGGCGATTGCGGCGGTTGTTCCCCTTGCGGGACAGGCCGCGCTACGGCTCGCTACGCTCGCCTCCGCGCAACCTGTCCCGCAAGGGGAACAAGTATGGGGAAACGAGCCAGGTGAAACCGTAAAAACCAGCTTTTAAATGATGGCCAACTATGGTAACAATTTGAAATGAGGCAACGGGGGGAAAATAATAATTGTCGTTGACCAATGACGGATTCGGAGGTCGCCAAGCGCGTCGGTCGTTCCCGGCTCGCGGTGCAGGCCCGGCGCGGTCAGATTGGCATCCGCAGATACGGTTCTGACCTTCGGCCATGGACCGACCAAGAGGAGAAGCTGCTGGGCACCGTGCCCGATAAGGAACTGGTTTCGCGGTTGAACCGCGGTTATGAGGCCATCGCCTTCCGCCGGCAGAAACTGCGCATCCCGCCGTGCCGACCACAAGCCTGGCAACCGGAAGAAGAAGCGATTTTGGGAACCCAATCGGACGAGGAAATTGGGAGAATTCTGGGGCGAACGAAGGTTGCGGTCCGCGCCCGCCGATGCGAATTGAAAATTCCAAACGGCGGCGGAGTGGTCCACCGACACTGGACGAAGGAAGAGGATCAACTGCTCGGAAAAGCGGCCGACGAACTCGTGGCCAAACAACTTGGCCGGACGGTGAATTCCGTTAGTCTGCGTCGGACCCGGCTCAAAATTCCAGCGCCGAAACGGGCGCTCCAGTAGCGGCGAACGCAGGCTGCTCCGGGAAAGGGAATCAATACGTCCGCCCTCATCCCGACCTTCCCCGGGAGAAGATTTCCCGTAAAAATTTTCGCGCATTGAACCCCTGAACCGGAGATTTTCGGGGGGGGGACTTGTGGAGATGGCAAGCGGAGCGCGACACCGCTTTGGGGTGACGCGTCGGGCTGCGGGAGTTGGTTGGTGGTTCGAAAGCGCCGTCGCCGCTCACGCTCTGCCGGCGCACTCCACAAGCGCCAGCACCCGCGGACGCGTCAAGGTTCATGGGGAGGGGAAGGGTTCGGCCGACGCTGGTGCTGCGGTGGTTTCAGTGGTGGTCCAGCTCAGGGGTGCAGAGCAGCCGGGGCGACCGGAGGGTTCGGGAATTTGACCGCAAGACCGGTAGAGGGCCACCGGGTTCGACGGTCAGCGCGGTTGGAAACCCAATTCGTGGAATAGGGCGAGTTTTCACCCGTCCCTGCGGGACTTTGATCCTTTAAAACCCACCCCCGGCGTTGAAACGCCGGGCTATTTTCGGGTTGTCCCCTGCCGGGACAAAGAGGCGGGCGAAGGCGCTCGGGCGGAGGGCTGGTCAGAAAATCAGTGGACGGGTTTCAGGCGCAACAGCAGGATGTCGTGGCCGGGGATTTCCGCCGTGAGCGGATTCTGCGTGGTCCCGGCGTCGCTCTTGGTCCACAAATTGCGCAGATGATAGGTGGTGGTGGCAAAATTTGCGTCGCGGTTGGAGAGGCTGTCGGTGACGGTTTCATTTTTCCAATCGAAGGTGACGCTCTTGGCGTCCTTGCTGCGGTTCAAGATGCCCATCGCCCATTCGCCGTTGGCCAGGGGCTTGAACCAAATTTCCACGCCGTCTTTGGTGGGAGCGGTGGGTTGGCGCGGACCGGGGATTACCGGGGTGGCCGGGATCGGATATTTGAAGCCCTGAACGCCGAGCGGATCCTGGTCCACGGCGATGGCTTCGGGGTTGGTGAGGATTTCCCGGGTTTCGGGGCTCATGGCGTTCATGTCATTGCCGGCAATCAGGGGCGCGGCCAGCAGGCACCACATGGAGAAGTGCGCGCGTTCCTCGTTCACGGGCATGCCGTTGCCGACTTCGAGCATGTCGGGGTCGTTCCAATGCCCGGGCCCGGCGTATTGGCGGAGGCCGTCCTGCATGTCCAGAATCTGGAGCACGCCCCAGGATTTCCAGGTGCCATGGTCAAAGTCGCAGTCGAAGCAATTATAGATGTCGCCCGTGGTGCGCCAGAGGTGGCCGACGTCTTTGGCCCAGAGCCAGGGCTTGGTGTCGCCCCATTCGCACAGGCTGAACACAATCGGCCGGCCGGCGGTGGCCAGCCCGTCGCGCATCGTTTTGTAAGTCTCCTCGGAATTGGCGGTGCCGTGTTCACACCAATCGTATTTCAAAAAATCCACGCCCCACGAGGCGTAGGTGAGCGCGTCTTGAAATTCATGACCGCGCCCGCCCGGAAAGCCCGCGCAGGTTTTGGTGCCGGCGCAATTGTGTAGGCCAAACTTGAAGCCGTTCGCGTGCAGATAATCGCCCAGCGCCTTCATTCCGCTCGGGAATTTATTCGGGTCGGCCACGATGTTGCCCAGCTTGTCCCGGCTCATCTGTTCCCAGCAATCGTCCACCACCACATATACGTAACCGGCATCCCGCATCCCGTTGGTCGCCATGGCGTCGGCGGTCTGGCGGATGAGGGTTTCATTGATGTTGCCGGCAAACTTGTTCCAACTGTTCCAACCCATGGGCGGGGTCAGGGCCAGGCCGGGGAATTTTTGCGCGTGGAGACTGGCCGTGGTGAGGGCCACCAGGGCCACCGAGAGGGCGGTGAGTTGTTTCATGTGTGATTAATTATAGCGGATGGCGTCCGGCGGTCATGTCGCCAAAATCATGGACGGCCCCGAAGGGGGCGGCGCCCGGGCCGGCCAACCGGTCCAGCCGGTGCAGGGACTCGAGACAGGCGCGCGTGGCGTGATACGGACCCTTCCATTCACTGACTTTCGGCAGTTTGGCATCGGGGCGCCCGTCGGGCAGGATGCGCCAGAACCATTCACCGTGGACCCGGTCCACCAGGTGTTCGTCAATGAACCGCCAGGTTTCCCGGGCGGCGGTCAAAAACGCCGGGTTGCCCGACAATTCAAACGCATTCAGAAATCCGACCAGCGCCTCGGCCTGCGGCCAGCATTCGCGCCCGGCATCGAGGGTCCGGCCGCCGCGCCCTTCATAAACCAGGCCGCCGGCGGGATCCCGGCCCTCGGCCAGCACCACTTCGACCATCCGCAGCGCCACGCCGCGGACCCGCGCCAGCAGCGACGCATCGTCCAGGACTTCCGCCGCCTCGCACAAGAGCCAGCTTGCCTCGATGTCGTGGCCGAAGGTGTAAGTGTCCGAGCGGACTTCCCAGGGTTCGTTGAAAAAGTGGTGCAGGTGATGCGTACGCGGGTCGAGAATGCGCGTCAGAAACAACCCGATGAGTTCGCGCAACCGTTCCGCCACGCGCGGCTCCGGCCACACCCGGTATAGATTCGTATATGCTTCCAGAACGTGAAGATGATTGTTCATGGACTTCTTCTCGTTCATGTCCTGCTCGCTCAGGCGCGCGTCAGCGCCGGCCGCCGACCAGTCGCGGTTGCACACCTCGACATACCCGCCGAAGGCCGCATCGTGCGCGTGGCGCTCGATCAGTTCAAACAACACGCGAGCCCGCGCGAGCGCGGCGGGACGGCCGAAGGCCTGATGAAATTCGGCCAGCGCATAAAGGTAAAAGGCCTGGCCGTAGATTTTTTTCGAGCCGTCCAGCACCCGGCCCGCATTGTCCAACCGCCAGAACGCGCCGCCGTGTTCGGCGTCCCAGAACCGGTTCATTACATATTCAAAGGCGCGTTCCGCCATGCCGGCATAAAGCGGTTCCGGGCGCAGGCGGTGAACGGCGGAGAACGCCCACAAAATCCGGCTGTTGACGATCAGGCCCTTCGGCTGCGAGCGGTCGGGCTGGAGATCGTTCGAGAGCCAGCCCATCCAGCCACCCTGTTCGCGATCCAGCGCGGGACCGCACCAGAACGGCAGGTAATGGCCGAACAAATGTTCGCGGATTTGGGTGGAAAAGCTTTCCAATGTTTCGGGCGCGCTCATGGGATCGGGGCCGGGTGGGAGATTTCCACGCGGCCAATCTGGGTTTCGCCGGTGAGGGTGAGGCGCAGGAATTTTCCGCCGGATAAATTTTCGGCGTGGAACAACACCGGTTTCCAATAGCCGTAATCGCCCGCCGCCTCGAAATAAGCTTCCTTCTGCACCGGCACATCTTGGAAATCCTGGCCATCCCCGGAGACGGCGAATTTCACGTCGCTTTCATCCTTCGGGAAGAACACGGACACGCGGAAACTTTGCACGGTATTGGGCAACTGATAGGTGAGCGTGTCACCCGCCAGACCGGCGGCCCGCGTGGCGTCTTCCTTGGCGGAACGGCAGTCATGCGTGGCGATTTTCCACCCGCCGCTCTGCGCCTGGACCTTGGAAAAATCCGCGAGTTCGTCCACCAGGGTGTCGCTCGTCACCCGCACCGGCCCGACCACATTGGACGGCGCGGACAGCCCCGTGTCGTTCCGGGCGCGAACGCGGTAGTACCATTCGCCGGCGGGTGCTTGTTCATCGGCAAACTGCGGCCGGTATTGGGTGAAGGATTCATCCACATTGGTGGCGATGAGGCGCCAGTCACCGGCCGGGGCGGCCGCGCGTTCCACCTGATAGCCGCTGGCGCCAATCGAACCCTGCCACGAAATCGCGGCGGCATCCGTCACGGGCAGCAGCCGGGGCGGCGCGGGCGCCGGGATGGGCGGCGGCGTCAGCCCCCGGATGCCAAAGGCGTTGGTGCGGGTCATCGCCATCAGATTGATTTCGTCATAATCCGCGCCCACAACCGAGCCCGGCCAGTGGAACGCCTTATAGCGGTTGCCGCCCATGCCGGGTTCGCTGTGCCAGTAAAACCCGCCGTCCCGGTTGTGCGAACGCAGGCTCCACAAGAGCCCGCCCACCGCGCTGCTGTCGCGGATGGCTTGGATCGCCTCCGCCATTTGCGGGGTGCTGACGAAGCCGAATTCGCCGACCATGTACAGTTTCTTACCCTTCGCCTGCGCCGCATTGTTGCGGATTATCTCGGCCATGCCGTTCCGGCCGGCGGAGTAATGGTGCGTGGTCACGATATCCACGTCCGGCAGGTCCAGCGAGCCGGTCCGCATCCCGCTGGTGTTGCCGTCCATGACCAGGTGCCGGGGGTCGAGACTTTTGATGTAAGCGGAGATTGTGCGCGTCCAGGCGGCGGGGCATTGCAGCTCATTGCCGGTCTCCCAGCACAAGATGGCTTTGTCGTCGGCATAACGCACCCCGGTCAGGGTGTTGGTGCGGTTCAGCACATACCGGATGGTGGTCTCGAAATCAGCGATGAGCTGCGGGTCGGTCCAGAATTCGTCCTTGGTTTTGCCGCGAAACTTCGCGTATTCGGCGCGGCCGCCCATCCACGGCCAGTTGTTCACCAGCGGGATGATCAGCCGCACGCCCTGCTCGTTGGCCGTTTGGAGCACCAGGTCCATGGCTTGGAACGCGGCCTCGTTAAATTGGCCCGGCCCGAGCACCTGGCTGACCGCCGCGGGCGGTTCGCTCCCGCGCACGACGGTGATGGAATAGGTGCGCGCGACGGTGCCGCCCAACTGCCGCAGGGTGGCGAGCGCGTCGGTGGTTTCATAGGCATCCGGCAGCCGCCAGGCGTTCTTTTCGGCGAAGATCATGTTGTCCTCCAGCAACAACAAATTCGGGATGTTGAAGGAGATGAAGCGGAACGGCTGGTCGCCGTCCCACAACTGCCCGTCGCGGGCGGTGATGAAATTGGAAAACGCGGCCGTCGCAGTGCCGGCCGCGCCGGCGGTCAGGCCGGCGGCAACGATGAGGGTGAGCAGGCGGGAATTCATGGGGGCGGTGATCCGGCGTTCAAGCGGGGGTGGGGGTGGATTGGCCGCCGGCAGCGCGTCGTTGGGCAAGGTCCGCCTCGATGTTGCTCAGGAACGATTCTTTGAGCGGGTAAATGAGCATGAACGCCGCTGAAACCAGCGCGCCGATGGCGGGATAGATGCTGACCATCATGCGGATGCCGGCCTGCGTGTCGCTGTTTTGCGCGACGTTGGCCTGGAAGCCGTAATAACCGAGCAGCCAGCCGGCGAACGCGCCGCCCAGCGTCCAGCCGAATTTTTGCGACATCGAGGACGCGGAAAACACCAGCCCGGTGGCGCGCCGCCCGGTTTTCCATTCCGAATAGTCCGCCGTGTCCGCATACATGGACCACAGCAGCGGGAAGACGAAGCCCGCGCTGGCGCTGATGCAACATTGCAGGATCATCACCAGCCCGACGCTGTCCGGCGACACCCCATAGACCAGGAAGCTGAAGACCGTGGCGGCCAGCATCGCCCCGAAAAACGTGTTCTTCTTGCCGATCCGGTCCGAACACGGCTTGGCCAGAATCACGCCGGCAATGTTCGCCGCCTGACCCAGCACGAAATACAGACTGCTCCAGCCCATGGTGAAGTGCAACGACAGCAGGGAAAACGCCTCGTGGGTGCGCATATAATATTTGAAATAATAAATCGCCGCGCCGTCCCGGATCGAGTTGAAGAAAATCGTCGCAATGCCCGCGCCGAGCAGGATGAACCAGGGCCGGTTTGCCCACAGGTCCGCCAGATCGTGTTTCAACGAGGTTTGCCGGGTCACCGGCTTGATCCGTTCGCGGGTCCAGGCAAACGTGAGCCAGAACAGAATCACCGCGATGAGCGCGAACACGGCGGCGGCCCATTGCCAGCCCCGCTGTAAGTTGGGCGCGCCCCCGCCCAGCCGGCTGAAATAGCCCGCCAGCGGCTCGGCCGCCGCCAGCACCACCAGACTGCCCCCGAAGGCGAAGATGAAACGGAACGTGGCCAGCGTGGTCCGCTCCCTGCCATCCGCCGTCATCACGCCCAGCAGTGAGGCGTAGGGCACGTTGATGAGCGAATAAATCATCATCATCAGCGAATAGGTGACATAGGCGTAGATTAATTTTCCGCCCGCCCCGAACGAGGGCGTCGTGAAGGTCAGCACCCCGATGACGCCAAACGGAATCGCCACCCAGAGCAGGTAGGGCCGGAATTTCCCCCAGCGCGTTTCGGTGCGGTCACCCAGCAAACCCACGAACGGATCAAACGCCGCGTCCCAGATGCGCGTGACCAAAAACATCGTCCCCACCGCCGCCGCCGTGATGCCGAAGATGTCCGTGTAATAGAACATCAAATACATCGAGAAGAGTTTCCAGAACATGGACGAGGCGGCATCGCCAAATCCATAGCCGATTTTTTCCCGCAGGCGTAATTTCATGAATTTTACAAGTTTGTAACCGCCGGGAAACGTTGACGAGCAAATTGTTCGTAGCGAATTTACAGGACAGGCGCCCGGTTGGCGGGCGCGGATTATTTCAGCATTTCCGCGAGCGTGGGCTCCATGGCGTCGGCCCAGATTTGGTAGCCCCGGGCGTTGGGATGCAGGAGATCCGGGAACAAATCCCGCGACAAGGTGCCGTCGGGTTCGAGGAATTTTTCGCCCAGGTCGAGAAATTTGACTTTGGCCCCGTCCGCCAGGCCGGCGATGCCGGCATTCACGGCCTTCACCTGATCGCGGATGGGGTCGGTCTTGACGCCGCGCGGAAACAGGCCCAGCAGCAGGATTTTACTCGGCGGCTCGCGGAATTGGATTTGCCGGACGAGATTGGAAATGCCCGCGATGATTTCCGGCGTGGTGTTGCGCGGCCGGCCGTTATCCTCCTTGCCGGAATTGTTGGTGCCGATGAGCAGCACGATGACTTTGGGGCTGATGCCCTCGAGTTCGCCGTTTTCAATGCGCCACAGCACGTTCTGGATGCGGTCATAACCGATGCCAAAGTTGGCGGCGTGGCGCGGCGCATATCGTTCCGGCCAGATTTTGCTTCCGCCTTTCTCCCAGCGCCAGCCGTCGGTGATGGAATCGCCGAGGAACAACAGGTCCACCCCGCCTTTTTTCGCCTCGGCCACGTAACCCGCGTGGCGGGCGGGCCAGTCTTTCGGGAAATCCCGCGCGGCGGGCGTCAGCGCGGTGTTTTGCGCGAAGCCGGACAGGGCGAGGCCGCCCAGCAGGACGACGAGAAACGGGATCTTCATGGCGGAGGGGCGGGCTGGGGCTGTGGACATTGAGTCAGTGGGTCGCGCCCATGGGCAGGTGCGCGTATTTGGCCACGGCCTGGGCGCGGGAGCGGACGTGGAGTTTTTCGTAAATCCGGCGGATGTAGGTGTTGACCGTCTGCACGCTGATCTTGAGCATCTCGGCGATTTCTTTGTAAAGGTAGCCGCGCGCGAGCAGTTCCAGCACTTCGCGTTCGCGCGGGGACAGTTCCACGGCGGCGCCGGCGGCGTCCTGCGTTTCATTGCGGTAAAAATTCTGGACGACCTTGCGGGCGATCTGGCTGCTCATGGGCGAGCCGCCGGCGTGGACATCCTTGAGCGCATCCATGAGTTCCTGGCGGCGCATCTGTTTCAAGAGGTAACCCGACGCCCCGGCGGACAGGGCGTTGAAAATGTGGTTGGCGTCTTCATAAACGGTGACCATGACAAATTGCGTGTCCGGCAGGCGCGGCTTCAGTTTGCGGACGCATTCGATGCCGTTCATGCCCGGCAGGTTGATGTCGAACAGGACGACCGAGGGTTTGGCCGGCGGCAGCTTCACGAGCGCCGTCTCGGCGTCGTCAAACTCGCCCACGCAACTGAAGCCCTCGGTGTTGCGGATCCAGCCGGCGAGGATTTCCCGCGCCGGCACGTCGTCTTCCACAATGGCCACAGCAATACACACCGGAGTTTTTTGACAGGTCATAGCTTAGGTTCAGGGCGGATCAATGTCTTGTCATCTGATTTATGGACACGCCGCGCGCGCGTTCCGGGACCCGCACGGTGAATTTCACCTCGGTGCCCGCGCCCGGGACGCTGTGAATCTCGCAGCGGCCGCCGGCTTTTTCCAGGCGCTGGCGCAGGTTGGTGAGGCCGTTGCCGCGGCCGGGGCGGGCGGCGGTCTGGGCGGGGTCAAACCCCCGGCCGTTGTCCCGCACCGTCAGTTGGAAGCCCGCCGCCTCCGTCACCAGGGAGACCGTCACTTCATCGGCGCCGGAATGTTTGACGAGGTTGTGCAGCGTTTCCTTGAAGGCCAGGAAGATATTGTGCCGCGTCTCGGCGGAGATGGGCCAGGGCGGGAGATGCAGGGGCACGTCCAGGCGGCAACGGAGGTGGAGCGAGATGAAGTATTCCTGGGCGAAATTCCCCAGGTAGCTGGCCAGACTGTCCAGGGTGTCGTGCTGCGGATTCACCGCCCAGACGATTTCATCCATCGAACGGGTCAGTTCGCGCGAGGTGTCATAAATGCAATCCAACTGCGCGGCCACCTGCGCGGGATTCCCCAGTTCGCCGTGGGCGGCCTGGCTGAGCAGCGAGATGCGCGTCAGGTTCGCGCCGAGATGATCGTGGATATCCTTCGCTATCCGGGTGCGTTCGCGTTCGAGCGCCTGCTGCCGCTCGATCCGTTCCAGCTTCAGGCGCATCCGCCGGCGGAAGATGAACCACACGGTGCCGGCCACCAGCGCAACGCCCCCCAGTGTCGCCAGGGCATGAAACCACCACGTCTGCCAGAACAGCGGCAGGACGCTCAGGGCCAGCGTCGCGCCGGTTTCGTTCCACGCCCCGTCGCTGTTGCAGGCGCGCACATGAAATTGATAATCCCCGGGGGGCAGGTAGCTGTATTCCGCCACGCGCACCTTGCTCGCCGCGTCCACCCAGTCCCGATCCCAGCCTTCCAGCCGGTATTGGAACCGGATTTTTTCCGGCGCGATGAAACTCAGCCCCGTATAGTGGAACTCGAACCGCTGCAATCCTGGGGGAATTTTCAGCGGGGACGGGCCGGCCGGATTTTGCACCAGGGTGCGGCCGCCGGCGATGACGCTCTCGATGACCACCGGGGGCGCCAGATGGTTCGCCTCCGCGTTGGCCGGGTCCACCAACACCACGCCCCGGGCCGTGGGAAAGCCAATCCGTCCGTCCGCCAGTTTGCAGGCGGCCGGTTGCAGCCCGCCGGAACATTCCAACGACGCCAGGCCCTCGCCTTCGCCATAGAGCAAACAATGAACCCGGTTGGTTTGGCCGTTCGCGCAATCCTCCAGCGCGGTTTTGGACACCCGGAAAATGCCGCCGTGCGAACTCATCCAAAAATATCCCCGGTCATCCTCCTCGATGTCGCAGATGAAATTGTTCGGCAACCCCTCCCGCGAGGTGATGGAGGCGAACCGTCCGTTTTGAAAGCGGTTCACGCCGCCGCCGTAGGTGCCGATCCACAGGGCGCCTCCGGCGTCCAGATGCAGGCTCTGGACATAGTCGCTCGTCAATCCGTCGGCCTGGCGGAATTGTTTCAGCCCGCCGGCGTGCAGCCGGCCCAGGCCGCCGCCGAGCATGCCAAACCAAATCGTCCCGTCCCGGTCTTCGACGATCGCCCGGACATCCGGCACGCTTAACCCCTCATTTTCCCCATACCGTTTCACCCCGCCTTGGTCATAACGCAGCAGACCGGTGGCGGTTCCCATCCAGGTCACGCCATCGGCCCCATGCAACACGGCCGCCATGGGGGTCGTGATCTTTTCCAAACCCGGCGGCACCACGAACCCCGCGCCTTGTTGTCTAAACGCGCCGCTCCCCCACGTCCCCGCCCACAGGCGGCCCTGATCATCCTGCGAAACCGACCAAACATATAAGTTTACGGGCCCGCTGGTGCGGTCGAAATTGGTCCATTGCCCGTCCTGAAAACGATAAAGCCCGGCCCCTTCCGTGCCCACCCAGAGCGCCCCGTCGCGCGCCGTGGTCACGGACAGCGGCACCCGCCCCTGCCAGTGATCCGGAGGGAACAGCGTTTGGACTTTGCCCGGACGGAGCGCCACCAGGCCCCCGCTGCCCGCCCCGATCCATAACGTGCCTTCGCGATCCTCCATCAGACAACGAATCCAATTATGCGGCAATCCCTCCGTTTGGCTGAAGTGCCGCACCTCCCGGTTGGGGAAAATCAGGTATAGCCCGTCATCCACCGTCCCCAGGGCGAGGGTGCCGCCGGTGGTTTCAATCATCCGCGATATCGAGGAGTTGCACGGGTTCCGGCCGCGGTCCTCCACCCAGGCCCCGCCGCTTCGTTTGCGCACCCGTCCGTCACTCACGATCCACAGTCCGCCGTCGCGGCCGGCACCGATGCCCTGGATGTAATTGCCGATGTCCGTGGCGGCATTCGTGCCCATGCGGGAGACGAGGCGGCCGTGTTCGAGCGATGCCAGTCGCCCGGCGCTGGCCACCCAGAGTTGGCCCCGGGGAGGTTGCGCCATGAGCACCACGCCATCCTGGTTGGGCAGGGCGCACGTCGCGCCATCGCGTGCCCGCACCAGGGTGCCTTCCTCATCGAGCATCCAGACGTCGCCCTCCCCGTCCGAACCAATGAACGAGATTTTCCGCCGGTTCCCCGTCTCGTGGAATTCCCGCGCGGTAAATTGACCGTGGCGCAGACACGTCAGATCGCCGCGTTCGTGACCGATCCACAAGGCTCCGTCCGCATCCTCAAACAAACACGTCGTGCGGTCGCTCTGTAATTCGGGCGTGTTGGCCGTGTTGAACCCCGTGAAGCTCACCCCGTCAAACCGGGCCAGTCCGCCGTAAGTCGCCAGCCAGAGGTAACCATCGTGCGTCTGCACCATGGCCGTCACCGCATTGTCCGGTAGTCCGTTCTCCGTGCGCCAGACCCGGGGGAAATAATCCGGCGTGCCGGCGGCGCCGGCGGCCGGCCCGCCCAGCAATAGCAACGCCCCCGGGACCAGGGCCGCCGGACGGATGGCCGCCCCAAGCCATCGCCGCCAAAAAGACTGGATCGCCAATATTTGCCGTTCGGGCCGCTGGGTGAACACGATGGGATTCTAAGCGCGGCTTCCCCCGGCGCAAGTCTAACTGGCATGGCCCGGCCCATGAACTCAGGGGGGAGTGTTAAAAGGCGCTAAAACCGCAAACGGTGTTAAAACCGTTAAAAGCGATCCTTCACAAGGTTGGATTATGGACTTTGAAACCTGAATTTTTAATCCTTCCCCCGGCTCCGAAAACTATTCCGCTTGCTTCACGGCGCGTTCGGCACGAAGATTGGAAAAACCTTGAATGACCGCACCGGATGGCGGACGAACGTGAGAGTTTGGACCGGTGGCAATGACGACCGGAAATTAGGACGGCGCTCACGGGGAGCCCGCCGGGTGGTCGCGCTCATGGCCGATGATTCCAATGAACCGAAGCTTTAGCGGCGCCCGTGGCCATAAACCCACCGGGCAAAGATGACCCATCCCCTCCACCCCCCGGACCCGGCCGAACCCCGCTCCGCGTTTGTCAGGCTGATGGCGACAATCACCGTGGTGGCGGATTTGTTTTTCATCGGCCTGGCGGTGTATTCCCTGGACCGGAGCCGGGCGCGCTACGAGGAGCGCGCCGAGGTGACGACGCAAAACCTGGCCCGCGTCTTTGCCGGGGAAATCGGCGACGCGGTGGACAAGATTGATCTCACCGTCCGCACCGTGGCGGACGAAGTGGAAAAGGAAACGGCCGGGGGCGGGGAGGAGACTCCGGCGCTCGAGGCCTTGATCGCGCGGCAGCAGGCGCGGCTGCCGGTTTTGGACGGGTTGCGCGTGGTGGATGCCGCCGGGGAGAACGTTCACGGCACGGGGGTGGATCCCCGCCAGCGGACCAGTGTGGCTGACCGGCCGTATTTTCTCCGTCTGCGCAACGACCCGCAGGCGGGGTTGGTCATTTCGGAACCGGTGCTGGGGCGGGTCAGCCGGAAATGGTCCATCATTCTCGCCCGCCGGGTCAACCGGCCGGACGGCTCGTTCGGGGGCCTGGTATATGGCACGATTACGCTGGATCAACTCATCAAGACTTTTGCCACGGTGGATGTCGGTCCGCACGGATCGGTCTCCCTGCGCGACGGGGAACTGGGGTTGATCGCGCGGTATCCCGAGTCCGATGCGGCCGCCCTGGCGGCCGGCCGGACCAACGCCTCGCCCGAGTTTGTGGCGGCGGTGCGGTTGGGGCGGGAGGCCGGCAGTTACCGCACGGACCGGGGCTATGACCGCATCCTGCGGACCTACTCCTACCGCCGGGTGGCCGACCAACCATTGTATATTGTCGTGGGGCTGGCCTATGATGATTATCTGGCGGCCTGGCGGAGTGAAGCCGTGGTGGTTTCGGGGCTGATGGCGGTCTTTATCCTCGGCTCAATCCTCGCGGCGTGGCTGGTGGGCCGCAACTGGCGGCGGCGGACACTGGCCGTGCTGGCCCTGGCCCGGCAGGAAGACGCGCTGCGCGAGACGAACCGCAACCTCAAGGAGGCCACCACCCGCGCCGAACTGGCCAGCGCGGCGAAGAGTGAGTTTCTGGCCAACATGAGCCACGAAATCCGCACGCCGATGAACGGCGTGCTGGGCATGCTCGACCTGCTGAAAGCCACGCACCTGACGATGGAGCAGCGCCATTATTTGCAGACGGCGCAAACCACCGGCGAGACGCTGCTGGACCTGCTCAACGACATTCTGGATTTTTCCAAGATTGAGGCCCGGAAACTGGATCTGCAAACCCTGGACTTCAGTTTGTTTGACTTGATGGACGATTTTGTCGGGATGATGGCGCCGCGGGCGCAGGATAAGGGCCTCGTGCTGGGCTGCGTGGTGGCGCCGGAAGTGCCGTCGCACCTCCGGGGCGATCCGGGGCGGTTGCGGCAGATTCTCACCAACCTGGCGGGCAACGCGGTCAAGTTCACCTCCCGGGGCGAGGTGATCATCCGGGTGGCCCTGCTGGTGGAGACGCCCAATGAAGTCCGCCTGCGGTTCACGGTGAGTGACACGGGCATCGGCATCCCCCGGGATAAAATCCACCAGTTGTTCACCAAGTTCACGCAGGTGGATTCCTCCACCACGCGACTTTATGGCGGCACGGGGCTGGGCCTGGCCATTTCCAAACATCTGGTGGCGATGATGCACGGGGAAATCGGGGTTTGGAGCGAGGCGGGGAAGGGTTCGGAATTCTGGTTTACGGTGCGTCTGACCAAGGCCGCCGCGCCCCCGGCCGCCGCCGGGCCGGCGGCGGCGGACCTGCGCGGGGTGCGGATTCTGATTGTGGATGACCATCCGGTGAACCGCGAGATTCTCCAGATTCTATTGCAGTCCTGGGGCCTGCGGCCGGCCGAGGCGGCGAATGGTTCGGCCGCGTTGGAGGCCCTGACCCAGGCCCGGGCCGCCGGGGATCCGTTTATCATCGCCCTGCTGGACATGCAGATGCCGGGCATGGATGGGAAATCCCTGGGTCATGCCATCAAAATCAATCCGCATCTCAAGGACACCCGGCTGGTGTTGTTGACCTCCCTGGGCCCGGCGGGGGTCGAAGAACCGTGGGAAAAAACCGGGTTCGCGGCCAAACTGACCAAGCCCGCCCGGCGGCGGGAACTGCACGAGGTGTTGGGGGCGGTGCTGAGCGGCCGGCCCACCCCGGGCCCGCCCACCGAGTTTGCGGCCGCCTTCGTCTCCGCGCAGGGTGCGCGGCCGGGCCGTATCCTGGTGGTGGACGATAATATCACAAACCAGCAGGTGGCGGTGGGCATCCTCAAGCGCCTGGGGTTGCGGGCCGAGGTGGCCGGCAACGGTCGCGAGGCGGTTAAAGCCCTTGAAATGGAGGCCTATGATTTGGTGTTGATGGACGCGCAAATGCCCGAGCTGGATGGCTTCCAGGCGACGCAACTCATCCGGGATCCCCAATCCAACGTGCGCAACCACCGGGTGCCGATTGTGGCCATGACGGCGCTGGCCATGCAGGGCGACCGCGAGAAATGTCTGGCGGCGGGCATGGACGATTATATCACCAAGCCGATCGCCGTGCCGCGGCTGAAGGCCGTGTTGGAAAAATGGTTGCCGCCGGCGGGCGGCGGAAATCAACCGTCCCCGGCGCAACCCTCGGCCGCCCCCCCGCCCGAAACGGCGGACGCGCGGGTCTTCAACCGGGCGGAGTTCATGGAACGATTGATGGGTGATGAAGAGCTGGCCCGCTCCATTATCGCCTCTTACCTGGAGGATTTACCCGGGCAAATCCAGCAACTGAAGGATTATGTGGCGGCGGGGGACATGCCGCAAATCCGGCGGCAGGCCCATTTGATCAAGGGGGCCGCCGCCAACCTGAGCGGGACGGAATTGAGTGCCCTCACCCTGGCGTTGGAACTGGCCGGCAAGGCCGGCCAGCCGGAGGTGATCACGGCGCGCATGGCGGAATTGGACGGCACCTTTATGGCGCTGGCGGACGCCCTGAGAAAGGAACTGGCTTAGTCTCAGCTTATAAGCCCCATCCGTCTTGGCGGGCGGGGCTGATGAAGGAAATTTTTATGGTCGGGCGATTGGCACCGAATGGGGAAGTTCTGGCACCCCGCCGGGGTGCAATCCGTCTCCGGGCGAGATCCGGGGGTGTCGCTGGCGCTCGACCCCCGGCTACAATCTGACAACCCTCCGGGTTGCGGAACTAACTACAAGACAACAACTTCCAGCAGATTTTCTTAATAACTCATGGGAATTACTTCACCGGCAAATCAATGCGGATGGTGGTGCCCTTGCCGGGCCGCGACTTGATGCCCAGGAGGCCGCGATGAGTTTCGATGATGCGCCCCACAATCGCCAGGCCCAGGCCGTTGCCCTTGGCCTTGGTGGTGGCCAGCATGGCGGTGAAGGCGCCGCGCTGCATCTCCTCGGTCATGCCCGCCCCGGTGTCTTTGAATTCAATGGTCACCTGCTGGCCGTTCTGGCCCGGCACCGGGGGCGGCGCGGCGTGCGTGCGGATGGTCAGGGTGCCGCCCCGGGGCATGGCTTCGGCGGCGTTGAGGATCAAATTCAGAAAGGCCTGTTCGAGCTGGGGGGCGTCCCCCAGAAGGTCGGGCAGGTCGGCTTGCAGGTCGCGGACCAGCCGGATGTTTTGATTGGAGAGTTTGTGGCGCACGAGCAGGCCCAGTTCGTCCACCAACTGGTTTAAGTTCACCGGGGCCAGCGTCGGCTCGGTGGTGCGCGCAAAATCCAGGATCTGTTCCACGATCTTGTTCAGGTGCTCGATTTTGGCCTCGATGATGCGCGTGTCCTTGGCGCGCGGGTCGCTCGCGGGAAATTTCAAATCGAGGGAATGGTATAACAGCTTCATCACCGTGAGGGGATTGCGGATTTCATGCGCCACCTCGGCGGCCAGCAGGCCCAGGGCGGAGAGTTTTTCATTCTGCCGCAGTTGCTCCTCCACATCCACCACCCGTTCATAAAGGCGCGCCTTTTCGATGGCAATGGCGGATAAATCGGCCAGGGCGCTCAAGATGCCGACTTCCTCGTTGGAAAAATGGTAGGGCCGGCTGGTGTAGACGCTCAGGGTGCCGATGGTCTGGCCGACAAACACCAAGGGCACGCTCAACAGCGAGACCAGCCCCTCGCGGCGGGCCACCTCCACGTTTTGGTAGCGGCTGGACGTCTGCACGTTGGTCACCTGCAGCGGCTTCTTGCGGCGCACCACCACGCCCAGCAGGCTTTCGCCCGCAGCCAGGCGCGGTTTGTTGAGGTAGGCCGCCCCGGCGCCGTGGCTGGCCCGCAGGTCCAGCCACTCGCGGCTGTCATCGAGCATCATCAACGAACACATCCGCGCGCGCATCAGCCCGCAGGCCTCGCGGGTGATCGCGCGCAGGGCTTCATCCAGATTCAATGTGGAATTGATGGTGCGGCTGACCCCGGCCAGGGTTTCAAACAAATGCACTTTCAAGCGCAATTGTTCATACAGCCAGGTTTTGTGAATCACCTTGGCCGCCTGCACCGCCAGTTCCTGCAACAACGCCTGGTCTTCCGCGTCAAAGGCCTCGGCCCGGTCGGAATCCACGTTGATCACCCCGCGGATTTCCCCGTTCACATCCAGCGGCACGGCCAGTTCGGATTTGACGCCGCGCCGCACGGGCACATAACGCGGATCCTGCGTGACATCGCCCACACAGGCGGGGCGGCCCGTGCGCGCCACCCAGCCGGTGATGCCCTCGCCCACCTGCAATTTCAGGCGTTGGGCCGCCGAGGGCAGGTTTTGGGAGGCTGAAATCTCCAAAATGCCGGTCGTGGGGTTGATCAACACCAGCGAACCTGAGGCCGCATTCATCAGCCGGACCGCCTCGCTCACGATTAATTGCAGCGCCTCCTGCGAATCCAGCGTGGAATGGATGACGTTGCTGACTTGGTAGAGCAACTGCAACCGTTGATAGCGCAACTCCAGTCTGGCCGTTTCATCACTCATGTTTCAAGGGTTCAAAAAATTCAGGCTCCCGTTTAAAGTCAACGCACCCGGGCGGTGAGCAGGCAGCCGGTGGCGGCAAACAACAGGTTCGGCAGCCACGCCGCCAGCCAGGCGGGCAGATGACCGTGGGAGCCCACCGCCAGACTCACCTGCTGGGTCACCAGGTAACCGGCCACGATGAAAATACTGCCCGCCACCCCGAAAAACAAATTCCGCCGGCCCGACCCCGCGCCAAACGGAATGGCGATGAGCACCACCACCAGACACGTCCACGGCGCCGCCAGCCGGTTGTGAAACCGGGTCAGCAGCTCGCCGGCCTGCGCTTTCGGCAGCCCGGGATGTTCCCGCAAATAATCCAGAATCTCCCGGAGGGAAATGTCTTCGCTGTGCGGATTGAACGTCTCCTGATTGCCCATTTTGATTTCACCCCGGACTTGTCGCGGGGTTTCCTCAAATTCCGGCATGGCCAGCACATTGGTCTGCAACAGCCTCACCGTCACCGGCACGTCGGGATCCGCCTGCGCATACTCCTTCACCTCGAAAAACACCCACACCCCGTTGGTATGCACCGCCCGGGCGGCATACAGCGTGCGCAGCGAACCATCCGGGAGACTCCACACCACGGTGGGGCCAAACATCTCGGCGGCGGCCGCATCATACTGGGTGCAGAACCAGTGCCGGTGGGCGCGTTCATTGATCATGCCGAAATGCCGGGCCGCCGTCTGTTCCCGCAGATCCTCCGCCGTCTGCACATACCGGGTGCGGATGTGCAGCGCCCACGCCGCGCTGCGCGGCACCACCACCTCATTCAACGCGAACTGGGCGCCCGTGGCCAGCAGCCCGACCCCGAAGTAAGGCAGGCAGATGCGCCACAGGCTGATGCCCGCCGCCCGCATGGCGGTGATTTCATTGTGCCGCGCGTGCTGGGTGAGGGTGTAGAGCAGCGCCAGCAGCAGCGCCACCGGGAGCACCAGCACCAGGAATCCCGGCGTCTGGGCCGCGGAATACTCCAGCACATCCCGCAGGTGGAGCTTGTGTTCCTGCAAATCCGGCAGCCCGGTGAACAGGGAAAAGGTGATGTAAAAAATGAGAAAACCGCCGAGGCAATACGCCAGCGGCGTCAGCAGTTCACGGAACAAATATCGGTCGAGCAGCCGCACGGCGGCAGGTTAAACGTTGAAACCGCAGCGAGGCAAGCCTTGCCTGACCGGGGTCCTTGAAGGGCAGCGTTGTCAACGGCCGGCGGGGCTCAGCTTTGCGCCCGCTTGGCCGGATGCGACCATTGCAGCGTTTTTACTTTGCCGGCAATTTGTCCGGGGGTGGGCTGGGTGCGGGTAAAAACATCCTTCCCCACAAACACCGACTTCCAATCATTCTGGGGATCGGTTTCCTCGGACAACAGCCACATGGCCGTCAACGTTTCCCGGCCGCCAATCACTTGACACTGCCCGCACCACGCCGTCACGGAGTGGGAATTGCCCGACGGATTGTTCCAGGCGACGACCCACCCGAGCGAAATCCCCGAGGGCCCCGGCGTTGGCATCGGATCGAAAGACCCGGTGAGTTGATAGAGCCCCGTGGCATTGCCGACGGCGGTTTGATAGGTTCCCGCCAGTTGGCTGCCATTGATTTGCAGCGTCATTGTTGAACCCAGTTCGTTATACCACACGCCGCTCAAGTTCATAACACTTCCTTCTTTTTGGTTTTAGATTGTCTGCGTCCGGCATTATGCATTTCCGGGTGGAAGTCAAGGTCCGGGGGCGTAAACTTGTGGGCGGTTGCCATCACCAGCGGGGGGGTGAATTAGGTGGCCGGGATGGCTTCCGGCCGGAAGGTCGGACCATGGCATCCCGTTAAATGGTGCCCACGACAGGACTTGAACCTGTACGATGTTACTCACTAGAACCTGAATCTAGCGCGTCTGCCAATTCCGCCACGTGGGCAACGTGTGTTGGCCGTGTAGTTTTTGATTTTTGGGCCCCGATTTTTCGGCTGAATGCCGTAGCATCCAAACCATTCATCAGCACCCAACCATCCGCCGGCACCCGGGAACACGATGAAACCCCGTCCCCGGTGGACTTTGGGTGTTCGTTTCCGAAAAGGTCCGTGCCAGCGGCAATACGTCGGCAACGCAAAGGATTATGGCAGGATCGGGATCAATGGCAAGTTGATTCGGGAACGATTGCGGCCACGGGGCGCATCTCTGAATAAGGACAATTTCCCGCTGAACCACCCACCGGGTGTCGGCTAGGGGTGTGGGCATGAGTTCATGGGTTGTTCCGGGGATGCGGGTTGATGAAGGCCGGCTGGCATCGCTGCGGGAATGGACGGTGGCGCAGGTTCCCACTCCGATCGGCGGTTGGACCGCACGCCGTGACCTCGTCGGCTACGGAATAAGGGACATGGGATGGGCGGTTACCGCTTTTGATTATACTCGGCGCGGGAATATTTTTCCCGGATCAACGCCGCCACTTGCGCGTCAAACTCCGCCTCGCCGGGTGCTTCCCGCCAGGCCATCGGCCAGCGCTCGGCGGCCACGGCGCACAACGCCCGCTCCCATTCGGCCCGCGCGAGTCCGACCGGTGGCGGTTGCACCGAGCCCTGGATCAGCAGGCCCAATTGGTTGCGCCGCTGCGCCGCCCCGGCGATCTTGCGCCCGTGCCACAGCACATCGGATTTCTCATAGCCCTCGAAACAGGCGCCCGGCGCGGTGTGCCGGCTGACCGGGGCCAGTTCCGTGGCCACGCTTAAACGGGCGAACGCCGCCTGGATCCATTCGTGAACGCGCTGGTAGCTCTCCACCGCCTTCAGTTCGTGCCAGGCGTGGCCGGCGGGAAACGCGAGACTGTAAGTCCAGTCGGCGTCATGCGGCACAATCCCGCCGCCGGTGGGGCGGCGCACCAGCGGTCGCAGCGCCGTGCGTTGGGCGACTTCGGCGTATTTTTGGAAATATCCGAACGTCGCGGCCGGCTCCGACCAACCGTATAACCGAAATACCGGCTGTTGCCAACGGGGCATGACCGCCAGCAGCGCTTCATCCACCGCCATGTTGAGCGCGGCCGGCTGCGGACCGGAATTCATGATCCGCCAGCTATCCATGCACCGCCCCCGTCTTTTGCCCTTGCGGACACAAAGTCCGCAACTCGCATCCGGCGCAGTCCGGGGTGCGCGCGGCGCAACGCCGGCGGCCGTGCCAGATGAGCCAGTGACTGAAAATCGTCCACTGCGGTTGCGGCACCAGCTTTATCAAATCCTGCTCGATCTTCTCGGGCGTGGTCTCCCGCGTCAGGCCGAGGCGTTGGGACAGCCGGGCCACATGCGTGTCCACCACCACCCCGGCATTGATGCCGAAGGCGTTGCCGAGCACGACATTGGCCGTTTTGCGCCCGGCCCCGGCCAGCGCCGTCAATTCCGCCATGGACCGGGGCACTTCGCCGCCGTGCTTGGCCACCAATTGCCGGCCGCAGGCCTGGATGTTTTTGGCCTTGTTGCGGAAGAACCCCGTCGTCCGCACGGCCGCCTCCAACTCCGCCAGCGGCGCTTGGGCAAAGTCCGCCGCCGACTGGTATTTTTTGAACAGCTCCGCTGTCACCAGATTCACCCGCTTATCCGTGCATTGCGCGGAAAGAATGGTGGCCACCAACAGTTCCAGCGGGTTGCGATGATTCAATTCGCAATGTGCGTCGGGATACGCGGCCGCCAGCGCGGCGAAAATTTTCCCGGCGCGGGTGGCGGGGGCCTGGCCGGTAGTCTTTTGATTTGGACCGCCGATGGACGCCGATGGACGCAGATGCTGAAGTTGGTTTTGCGTCGTGCCATTGGTGTCTGGCGGGGTGCTCCCGGGGGCGGGGCTCAATTTTTTAAAAGGCCGGGGTTTCATCTGGGTTTACCTGCGGTGGCCGGTTTTTTTAATGGCCTCGTTCCGACTCACTTACCCGGCGGCGCGTTGGTGGCGCTGCTGTTGGCCGCCGTGACGGCGGCCGTCTCCGCCTTGGTTTTGGCTTCCTCGGCCTTGGCTTTCGCGTCTGCATCCCGCTGGATCTGGGCCGCTGATTTTTGTCCGTATTGGCCGTCGGTCAGACTCCACAGAATCCCCGTTTCGTCCACAAAGGCGTAAAGCCACCAGATGACAAACGCGGTGACCAGAAATTTCGGCCATTTGGCGGCGTGTTCGGCAAATTTGTCGCCGGCCACATCCACGGTCGAACCCGGCGGCAGCCGGGCGATGCTCGTCAGACTCGTGCCCAGCGGCACGTTGATCTTGGCTTTGGCATTCACCGCCCAGCCGTTCGCATCCAGAATCGGACCCAGGTTGCGTTTGCGCAATTTGATGAAGGCCAGAATCAGGGATGGACCGGAGATCACCAGCATGATGCCGGCAAACACAAAGGGAAACTGCCACGGATCAAACTTTCCCAAATACGCCAGCACCGTGGCAAAGGCCACGCCCAAACTGCCCAGGGCCACGCTGATGAGCGCAATCACACTTGGATCAAATTTCAACTTGGCCGGGGTCGCGGCCGGGGTGGCGGCCGTGGTGGCCAGCGTGGTGTTCACATCCGTATCCGCATCGGCCGCCCGCTTGGCCACCTGTTCTTCGATCATCCGCACCAGTTTCTTATACGGTGACCAGAACGCCTGCCGCAGGCTGATGGGGTTGGCGATGATCTTGGTGATGGTTGCGTCAAAATCGCGGCCCTTGCGGTCGTAGAAAATGCCGTTGCGCCCGGCCATCAGATTGTCGTCGTCGCCCTGGGAAAAGACCGCCACGATGCTCAATTTCTCGCCGGTGCTTTTCCGCACGCAATCGCAGTAGGCCAGATACGCCCCCGCCAGCCCGGCCATGACCGAGTGTTTGGCGGCGTCATCCACGGTGAGGCACAGGTCGCAACTGCGCTGGTCCAGATACAGGGTGCCCGCCTGGAAAATCGCCGGCTGGGTGCGGGTGTAGAAATTTTTGAAGCTGACAAAATTTACGCACAGCTTGTGCAGGTGGAGATAGTAGCGCACGAGCCGCTCGACGGAGGCAATGGCGCTGGCCTCGGGCTCCAGCGATTGATCTTTGAGAATGAGCGCCGTGACCGTCTCCCGGGCCGGACCCGCGAGCAGGTCCCGCACACGGGGCAGGCCCAGCGGCTCGACCTTCGCGCCCGCCTTGGCGGTCGTCCAGCCGGCGCAGGCGGCAAATTTGGCCTCCAGCGCGAGCCAGTCCGCTTCCGTGAGCGCGGTCCGGTCGCCGAGCAACGGCTGGACGACCAGGCTGACGAACGTGGTCAGCGGGGCGGCCCAGGCGGGGTTCACGCCCTCCACCAGCGGCAACGGCTTGCCCGCCGCCACTTGCGCCAGCGGGAAACCCGCCATTTCTGCGGCATTGGCGGACAGATCCCTGGCACACGGCGCGAGATACTCGGTGTCCTGGCGGTTCAGCGCCGGCAGTGCGCGGGGATCAAACGCCGCCAGCCGGCAGCGCGAAAAATAATCATCCACTTTCCCCTTGACTGCCTGATACGCCGCCACGGCGGCCACGGTCGCCGCGCCCAGCGGTAAAATCTGCGGATCGGCCTCGGCCAGTTTCCACCAATCGGAATACGCCTGCGCCTCCTGGAAGAATTCCTCCACCCGGTCCAGGTTGATGCCGGGCTGGCCGCTCCGGTCCGGCACCGACCCCAGCGTGGCGATGATGTCGGTGATCACCGCCTGCGCGGTCGCGTCACCGCCGGCCTCGACGGGGATGACGCCGTCGCCGTTGAACAGGGTGGCGGCAAAAATTTTGGCGGTGTCGGCGGTGTCCTCCAGGCCGATGGCGGTGGCGTCGCCCTTGCCCAGATGCACGAGGGTTTGCTTCGCCGAAGCGAGGATCACCCGGCCCTCGGGCGTGGCGTCATTGATGGACGCCAGCGGCAGGGCGTCGCCGCCCCGGACGAGTTCATCCGGATTTTTGAGCAGGCCCGCGGCCCATTTGGCGGCGGCAATGACTTCGCCGGCGCGCACGCGGCCGTCGTTGTCCGTGTCAATCAACTGGAGGGTTTTGGCGTCAAACTCGAGGCCGGTGGTGGGACAGGCGAGGGCCACCCACAGCTTTTGATCGAGCTGATCAAGGTTGGCCAGGTCCGCGCCGGTCTCCAGTTTGACCTGGTCAAAACCGCCCGCCCGTAAAAATTTCCACTTATGGCTCATGCAATGTTCCGATTCCTGATTCTCCCAATCCTCTCGATTTTAAGCAGACCGGATGAAAGGCACAAAGAAAACTTTTCCCCGTTATTTCCGGCGTATGCGTTCCACCACGGCCCCCGATTTCCACCGACCGGACGCAAAGTGCCGCCGGCTTCCAGTCGGCTGTGGATCGCGGGTTTCCCAACCCCATGCTCCGGGGATTTGACCCACATTTTCGAGTAATCAGGCCAATGATTCCCGAACGATCCGCCCATTCGTCCCGCTCTGCGGAACAAACCCGCCGGCCGTTGAACCCGGTGGGGCGCAGGATCTTCGGATGATCCGCCAATTTGGTATGGGCGATTCGGGGGCAGTGTCAGGCGCCCGTTTTTTGCGCTGAAATTCCGCTTGCCAAGCCCGGGGGAGCTGGCGCAAGCTTTTCGACGTTCCAACCGGTCGTAGAAAAAAAGGCGGGATTCCGTGCTTTTCCCAACCCGACGGGGTAGCCGGGAAGGGGTTGGGACACCGGACGCATATGCCCGGGATAATCATCGGCCGCCAACGCATACTCGGTGAAAGGAAGAAAAATGGATCTGCAATCTGAAGGGCAAACCGGTCATAATGGACGCTTAAACCATGGGCGGCGGGTGGCCGGGTTCGTGCTGCTGCCGGTGCTGGCATTCATGTTCTGGAACGGCTGCTCCCACAAATCCACGTCCCCACCGCCGCCATCGCACGCGGCGTTTCACCTTCCGGCGGCGGCCCACCATGCCGCCGGCGGACCGGATTTGACCGGCCAGGTCACCATCAAGGGCGGCGGTCCCCCGCCCGGTCCCGCGACGGTTTATATCGCGACCGCCACCCCGCGAAAGGGCGTCAGCATCGTGGGGGCGTCGGATTATGATGATTGCGCCAAGCACGTCCAGACGGATGCCGAGGGCGCCTTCAAAATTCCCGCGCTGGATCCCGCGTTGACGTTTCAAGTGATCGCCGTCGCCGACGGCTACCAGCCCAAAACGGTCAACAAAGCGGACCCGGCGAAAGGCAAGCCGGTGAAAATCGAATTGGAACCAGTGGTGGCCGCCGACGCCCCGCCCGGCCAAACCCTGAGCGGCCGGGTGCTGGATCCCCAGGGCAAGCCCATCGCGGGGGCGCTGGTGGAAGTCTCGGGCTTGGAGAGCAAGGATGGCGGCGGCCGGTATGGCGGGTATGCGGGCATTGACCGCGAGGCGCTGACGGGTGCGGATGGGACGTTTCTGATCACGGATAAAACGCCGTTTGACATGATGCTGGTGACGGTCACCGCCCGTTCGTATGCGGACAAGAAATTTGACCGGCTCACCAGCGGCACCCCGCACGATCTGGTGATGACCGAAGGCGCGGGGCTGCACGGCCGGGTGCTGTTAAATGACCAGCCGCTGGCGGGGGTGTCGGTGGGCATCTCGGCGGTGAACCAAGGGATGGGGGCGTTTCTCGGTCATTTTGAGGTGGGCACGGACAAGGAGGGGAATTTTGACTTCATCCACGTGCCACCGGATGGGGATTACAACATTTACACGCTCATGAGCTCGATGAAGAACAAGGGGGCGGTGCCGCCCGGGCGGGTTCACATCGGTGCGGATGGGGAGACGACGGAGGCCGGCGACCTGGTGGTGGGGCCGGCCCATATCCTGGCCGGGCGCGTGGTGCTGGCGGATGACCAGCCGGTGCCGGCCAAAACCCTCCTGTATGTTGGAAGCGACACTGACTGGGACAGCCAGCGGATCACGCTGGGCAAGGACGGCGGTTTCAACGTGCCGGGGATTCCCCCGGAAATCATCACCCTGAGCGTGCGCATCAAGGGCTACCATACTTCCAGCCGGAACGTCAGTGTGGATCAGATGAACCCGTTCCGACTCATCGGGCGGGTGGATCACGACATCACGAATCTGGTGGTGCTGCTGGAGAATGGGCCGGAAACGCCGCCGGATTACCAGCATTATGACCCCGATTTTCAGGAAATGCGGAATCGTCCGCTGACCGGCGCGGAGGGCGGGGTGGATCATTCGCAGGACTGGACGGTTTCCGGGCATGTGTATGATCGTGACACCAAATCGCCGGTGCGCAATTTCCGCGTGACCCCGGGGCAGACGGATGATTATAACCGGACGGGTTGGAAAACCCTCTACGCCGTGGACGGCACGAACGGGGCTTACGAGACCTATTTCAGCAAGCGCGCCGCGCAGCCGCTGATCAAGGTGGAGGCCCAGGGCTATTTGCCGGCCAGCCTCCCGCTCCAGTCGCAGGATTGCACGAATGTGGATTTTCTCCTGGCGAAGGGTTCCGGCCCGTCCGGGGCGGTGGTGACGGACGATGGTTCCCCGGCGGCGGGCGCCACGGTGGTTTTGCTGACGGACGAATTCAACCAGGCCGGGCTGAACGGGGCCTCGGGCCTGACGACTTACGGGAACCGGTCAGGGGCGCAAACGGCGGATGAACACGGCTATTTTGCGTTTCAGCCGGTGCTGGGCATGAGTTCGCTGGCGGCCTCCTCCTCGAATGGCTTTGCCGAAATCAGTCTGGCCGATTTCGCCGCGCATAAAACGATCCGGCTCAGCCCCTACGGGAAAATCACCGGCACGCTGAAGCGCACGTCCGGACCGGGCACGAACGAAACCTTGGATGTGCAGTTTGCCGAAGGGGGGCCGGGCCCGATCAACCTCTCTGTAACGGCGACCACGGATGCGCAGGGGGGCTTCGAGTTTGACCATGTGCCGGCCGGGAGTTTGCGCATTTCCTACCGTCTAATGATGCCCCAGGGCAATGGCTGGCAGAACGAGTCGTTGCAGGAGGTGGACTTAAAACCGGGCCAGACACTGGCGGTGGACATCACCGCCCCCGACCGGTCGGCGGCGGAGTCGGCGGTGAACAATCGCCGGTATCAACCACCGCCCGAACCCAAGCGCCTGCCGGGGGTGAACCTCAAAGGCGTGATTTTGGAGCCGGACGGCCAGCCGGCGGCGGACGCCGATGTCGCCCTGCAGGTGGAGAACAAGTATCTGACCATTGGCCGGGGCGCCTTTGGGGACTACAATCTGCGTAATGAAGGACTGATTGTCAGTACCGGACCGGACGGAAGTTTCACGCTGCCCCTGTATGAAGGCGCAGAATCGGTCATTGCACTGAACGTGCAGGGCTTCGCCCAGGTTTCCCTGGACCAATTGAAGGCGTCCCCGCGGATCACGCTGCAAAAATGGGGCCGCATCGAAGGCACCCTGCGGGTGAATCATCATCCCGGCACCAACGAGGTGGTGGGGTTGAACAGTGCGCGAGCGTGGTGGGGAGCGCCGCACCGCCCGGGGAGCGGTTCCACCAACGCCCCGGCGGAACTTCCCCTGATGTATAATCCCTCGGCCTTCGAGGCCAAAACGGATGCGCAGGGGCGGTTTCTCATCACCTTTGTGCCGCCGGGCGAGCAGGTGATTCACCGCCGGATTCCGCTGGGCGCAGGCTCATGGACCCAAAGCACCCTGGCGCAAGTAGATGTGGCCGCCGGGGACACCCTGGTGACAAATCTCGGCGGCTCCGGCCGCACGGTCATCGGCACCCTGAAATTCAGCGGCGAGGCGCCGTTTAGTTTCAAGCGGGCCTTCGCCCGCATCACGCCGCCCACCAGCCAATATCTGGAGAAACTCAACGCCGCGAAGACTGACGCGGAGCGGGAGGCACTTTCGGAATCCCTGGCCGCCGAAAATGCCAAACGGATGTACCAGAATTATGCCGCGACCGTGCAGCCGGACGGGTCGTTCCGCGCCGAGGACGTGCAGCCGGGGACGTATGAGTTTGGAATTCAGCCCCTGATGACCGGGATCCCGGCCGACGGTGAAATGAAGTTGTATGGGTCCGTCCATGAACTGGTGGTGCCGGCGGCGAAGGATGAAAATGACGATTCGGTGGTGGATTGGGGCGGGATCGAAATGACCAACCGCTCGATCCAGATGCCGACGGCGGCGGCAGGCACGAATGCCAGCCGGGTTAAGTTGTAATTATATAGAACCGTGGCGGGCGACCGCACGGTTGCCGGGGCGCTACGGAAGGCGCAACCCCTTTCCGCCCGGGTTCAGCGGGCAACGCGCCGCGGGTGGGACACCCGCGCTCCGGGGCCATTGACTTAAGGAGGAGAGGCGCGGACTGGTTCGAGAGTTGGACCGCAAATCCGCCTTCGCTAAAGCTTCGGCGGGACAAGAGCGGTAGAGGACTACCGCAGTACAGGACGCTTCGCGACGTTCCAGGCCACGGCAGATGCTTAAGTCAATGGCAGTGCATCCGCGCCCCGGCCCGTTCACGGTGCGCCAAAGTCGAAGGTCACTTCGCCGTGGTGCTCCCCGGAAACGGTTTTCTCGGCCGACTGCGGCCCCATCCGCTCCTGGGTCAGGAACTTGGTGCGCATGGCCGGGATGACGTCGAGGAAGGTCAGGCCGGTTGGGGGCAGGGCGAGCAGCGGTCCCTCCGGCCCGTCGTTGGGATGGTAGAGGCCCAGATAGGATTCGGCGGCCGGGGTGGTCACGGTGAACCGGCCGGCGCGGGTGTCCAAGGCGGCCCAGCGCCAGTCGCGGAAATAGCCCTTGAAGTCGGGGGCAAACGAGTAAACCACGCTGGGCACGGTGTTGTTGTAGGCGTTGTGCCAGACATCCAGGCGCGTGCCCTGCAACCGATTCTGCCAGACGTGATACGGCCCCCGGCCCAGCCAGGTGATGCCCTGCATGTCCGCTTCGGGAAAATCAAAGTTGACGCCCAGCAAATCCACCGGCCCGGCGTAGTCGTAAGTATAGTTGAGCTGCACGCGGCCGGCCGGCGAAATGCGCCAGTCGGCGTGTTTGAACGCGCCGGTGTAATCCGCCTCGACCAGCACATCGTCTCCGTCCGGGCGCGTCGTCACCCTGGTGGGGGTGTTGGTGCCGGCCACATCGGCGTAGGTGATGGTGCCACGACCGCCGCGGTTATGGGAATAGGCGATGAAGCGCGGGCCGTTGGCGAGCGGAAGGAGGGTTCCGCTGCGATCCACCCGGGTCAAAAAGCCGGAAGTTTTGTCGAATTGCAGGGTCAGGGTGCCGGCCTGGACGACCCATTCTCCACCCTCGTCGCGCGTCGTGATTTTGCCCGGCGCCGGCGCGGGGGGGGAATTCGGGACGGAGGCCACCGGCCAGGACCAAGTCCACAACGACCGGCCCGCCGGGTCTTTGGCGGTGAGATAGACGGCATTCACCCCCATCCATTCGGGCAGGTTCAACCGCCACTCGCCGGTGCCGTGGGGCGGGGCGGCCGGCGCGGGCAGGTCGCCACTCGCCAAAACCGTGTGCCCGGCCCGGCCCTCATTCGGTCCGGGAAAACTCACATACTCCCAGGTGAAAGAACACCGGCTGAGATCGGTGAAATCATAACTGTTGCGGACGTTGATGACGCCTTGAAAACCCGGTGACAGGCCCGCCGCCGGCGCCTCGATCTCCACGGGCGACCAGATTTCCTTGATGGTGTAGTAGCTGCCCTCCTTTTCACGGCGCGGCCCCATGATGCCGTCCGGCCCCTGGTTGCCCTCGTTGTCCACGATGCCGCCTTTGTCCGAGCGCACCACGCCGTCGTCATACATCACCCAGAAAAACGCGCCGCCCAGCACGGGGCTTTTCCGCAGCACCTCCCAATAATCATGAAACCCGCTGCCCGAGCCACCGTCATACAAACCGTGCAGAAACTCGGTGGGAAAATACACGGCGGGACCGCCGCTGTCGCGCTGGATGGCGGCGTAATCGGGGTAATGCGGGTCGTTCACGCCGCGATCTTTGGAGCGGGGATGCAGGACGTTGCGCTGCTGGAGATCCCATTTGGCGAATTCACCGTTCAGGGCGTTGTTCCAGCCGCCTTCATTGCCATTGTCCCAGACGAGAATGGCGGGATGATTCACGTCGCGCCGGACCATTTCGCCGACTAATTTCTGGCCCGTCGGGGTTTCGTAATGCCCGCCCCAGCCGGTCAATTCGTCGAGCACATAAATCCCCAGTTCATCACAGGCTTCCAGAAAATCGCGGTCCGGCGGGTAGTGCGACATGCGCACGGCGTTCATGTTCATGTCCTTGATGAGCCGCGCGTCTTCGTAGCACAGGGCCCGGCTGAGCGTGCGGCCGGTGTCCGCCCACAGGCTGTGGCGGTTCACGCCCTTCATGACGATTTTAACGCCGTTCAGATAAAACCCGTCATTGGTGCGCAACTCGATGGTGCGGAAACCAAAGCGGTTGGTGAGGGCATGTTGCGGCACCCCGTTTTGGAGCAGGGTAAACCGCACCTGATATAAATTGGGGGTCTCCGCCGTCCATAATTTTATTCCGTCAAAATGGGCGTTGAGTTGCAGACCGGACAAGGGGGTGCCGGCGACAAAATTCGTCGCCCGCGCCTCAAAGGGCGCGCCCACCGGCTGATTTTGGTCGTCCACGACCTGCCCGGTGACAACGGTGGTTTCCGCCGGGACGCCCGGGCCAAAATGGATGTCCGCTTTGAAATCGCCGTTGGCGCGCGCGTCAATGCCCGTCCAATCAATAAACCCAGCCGGCAGGGATTCGAGATAGACCGGCCGGTAAATGCCGCCGAAATTCCAAAAATCGCCCTGGCGCTCGGCGCGCATCACGCTCGGGTCATCCGCAATCTTGCTGGCCGTCACCTCCAGCAGGTTCGTCGCCCCAAATTTCAACAGCGGGGTGATGTCATACTTAAATTCATAAAACGAGCCCTCGTGGGCCGGGCCGGCCGATTGGCCATTGACGGATACCTCGGTCTTGACCATGACCCCCTCGAATACGATCCGCACCACGCGCCCGCGCCAGTCGGCCGGCACGGTGAAGGTGGTTTTGTATTTGCCCTGTTCGGACGCGTAGCCGGGCCGGAGCGAAATATCCTCGCCGTTGCGGGGACGGAACCGCGTGCCATAATTATAGACGCCAAAGCCCTGCGGCTCCCAGCAGGAGGGCACGGCGATATTGGTCCACACGCCGCTGTGCTGGCCGGCGGTGCAGAAGAAATCCCAGCGGACGGTGTCATCCTTGCCGGTGCCGGAGAGGAACTGGATCTGCGTTTCCGATCCCGGGGCGGCCCGCAACCCGCCGGGGATAAAGGTGAGGGCGAGCAGCAGGGCCGGCCAATGGATCAAGCGCGGTGTATTCATAATCATGTGATATGCGGAATGATTTTTAGGGCCGGCCAACGGAATGTAAATCATTATGTTCGGCCTCCTGACGGGCCGGGCGCATCTTGACAATGCCCGGAGCGCAGGTTTCCCAACCCGCCGTATCGCCGATTTCCAAATCGGCAGACCATCCGAAGTTCCGGGGCTCCACCTGGTTCAACGGCCCGCAGGTTTGTCCCGCAGAGCGGGATGCGAGACAGCAGACTGGGAAGTCGGCGGCACTTGGCGTCTGACCGGTGGAAATCGGGGGCAGTATCAGGCATGCGCCCGACCGAAGCCGCACCCGGCGGATTAAAGCAATGCTTTGACGAAGAAAAAGCCGCCGGCCAGGGAACCGCATAACAGCGCGGCCTGGCCGATTAACACCGCCACCGCCAGTGGTTTGCGCTTCGGGCTGGCAAACGTGAGGCCGAACCCATTCAGGATTAATGCCAGTCCGAGGCCAAGGAGAATGATTTTCAAGCTGCACCACGCCGCCTCCATTTCAAACAGACGCTGCCAGGTGGTTTGCATGGCCAAGTTGAAGAAGGCCCCGGGGCCGGCTCCGGCGTCTGGCGCGAAAATGGCGATCCCAGACAGGATCATTCCGGCCAAGAAACAGGGGCCGATGACTCTTTCCTCCGGCCTGGGTTGCCGGGTCGTGCCGCCATTTTGTTTGGGTTGATTCGAATTCACAACTTGCACAGAAAATTATACGGACCCCGGCCAAAATCAACCGTGAAGTCCATGGGTAACCGCGCCGGGATGGGGGCCGAGACCCCCGCAGCTTCCGGCAAAATACAACAACGACTGGATTGGTCGTTTAGTTGGCGGGACAAATTGAAGCCGACGGAAAAATCTTGAGGGGAAAAGTGTTGAAAGGCGTTAAAAGCGTTTAGATCCGGCATAAGTGGCCTTGGATAAAGTGGTTATTCAGCCGCCGTGATGGACCACCCATTGGCTGCGGGAGCATTGCAGGCGCTGGATGAGGATGATGGAAACGCGCTTCATCAATTCGTAGCCGAGATCGTGGTCCTGCTCGCACAATTCGCGCACGTGTTTGGCGTAAAAGAGAATCGCCTTGGTGGGCAGGACCGCCCGGGCGTCAAAGTGCCAGCAAAACGGCGGGAACAGCCAGGACCAGCCGAGCAAATCGCCGGCCCCGAGGGTCTGCACGGCGACGGGTTCACCGTCGAGCACGGAGGATTCCAACTCCACGCGCCCTTCGAGGATGAGATAAAAACGGTTGGCGGGGGCGCCTTCACTCAGAATCCGCTCGCCGGGCTGGAATTCCGCCGGCATGGAATCTTCCGCCAACAGGTTGAGTTGTTCCGGGGTGAGTCCCCGCAGGAACGGTTGCGCCGCCAAGATGGGCACATTTTGGTGCATGGCCCCTCAACTCGCCTTGACCTGGGCCACGAGGGCGTTCAGGGAGTTCTTGGCATCGCCGAAGAGCATCCGGGTGTTGTCCTTGTAGAACAGGTCATTTTCGATGCCGGCAAACCCGGCGGCCATGGAGCGTTTCATCACGATGACGGTCTTGGCGTGATCGGCCTCGATGATGGGCATGCCGTAGATGGGGCTGGATTTATTTTCGCGGGCGGCGGGGTTCACGACGTCGTTCGCACCGATGACCAGGCAGACATCCACGCGTTCCATGGTGGGGTTGATGGCTTCCATTTCAGAAAGCTGGTCGTAGGGGACGTTGGCCTCGGCGAGCAGCACGTTCATGTGACCGGGCATGCGGCCGGCAACGGGGTGGATGGCGAAGCGCACTTCGACGCCGCGTTTGCCCAACTCGTCGGAAAGTTCGCGCACGGCATGTTGGGCCTGGGCCACGGCCAGACCGTAGCCGGGAACGATGACCACCTGCTGCGCATAGGCCAGGAGCACGGCGACTTCGTCGGCCTGGATGGGTTTGACGGTCTTCCCGGCCATATCGCCGGTCGCGCCGGCCGCGCCGCCGCCGCCGGAACCGAACGCGCCGAACAAGACATTCGTGACCGGCCGGTTCATGGCCTTGCACATGAGCAGGGTGAGGAGCGTGCCGGAGGAGCCGACCAGCGTTCCCGCCACGACCATGGCCAGGTTATGGATGGCAAAGCCGTCTGCGGCCACGGCCAGACCGGTGAAAGAATTCAAGAGCGAAATGACGACGGGCATGTCCGCGCCGCCGATGGGCATGACCATTGCCACGCCGAAGATCAGGGCCAGGACGAACACCGCCGTAAACAACAGGGTGGCGTTGCCGTTGGTGAACTGGAACGTCAGCCATCCGCACAGGCCCAGGATCACCAGTAAAATCAGGCCGTTCAAAATATTCTGGCCGGGGAAGGTGATGGGCTTCTCAAATTTCCCCTCGAGTTTGAAATAGGCGATGATACTGCCCGAAAATGAGAGGGAACCGATCAGCACGGCGAACAGCATCGAGCCGGCGATGAACGAGGTGATTTTGTCCTGGTTCGTGGCGCCGCGCATGAATTCGAGGCTGGCCACCAGGGCCGCCGCGCCGCCGCCGGCACCGTTGAACATGGCCACCATTTGGGGCATCGCCGTCATCTTGACGGAATACGCGCCAATCGCGCCGATGACGGCGCCGATGAGGGTGCCGATCACGATGAGCGTGTAGTTAAAGGTCCAGCCCTGGCTCCAGACATATTCGCCGCCCTCGGTGGGGGATTTGTGCAGCGCCAGCAGGGCGATGATCATACCCGCCGCCGCGATCAAGTTGCCCTTGCGCGCCGTCTTCGGCGAACTCAGGAATTTGATGCCGATGATGAATAGAACCGAAACCCCGATGATGATATAATCTTTGATGGAACTCATGACTATTTCTTTTTCTTAAACATTTGAAGCATCCGGTCCGTGACCATGAAGCCGCCAAACACGTTGGCGGAACCGAAGACGACCGCAACAAAACCCAATCCGATTTGGAGGGGCGTGACCGCACCCGCCAGCACCAGGATGCCGCCGAACAAAATGATGCCGTGAATGGCGTTGGTGCCGGACATCAGCGGCGTGTGCAGCATGGAGGGCACTTTGGAGATGACCTCAAAGCCGACAAAAACGGCGAGGATGAAGATAAATAATTCGTTCGTATCCATAATAAATCAGCTCGGTTTGGCGATGAGTTTTTCGTTCACAATTTTGCCGCCGTGCGTGACCAGGCAGCTCTTGATGATGTCGTCCTCGAGTTTGAGGTTGAAAGTTTTGTTGGTTTTATCCCAGAACTCCTCGACGAGGGCCACGAGGTTGGCCGCATACACCTGGCTGGCATGGACGGGCGCGCGCCCGGGCAGGTTCGCGATGCCGATGATTTTCACGCCCTTGCGGTCCGTAATTTGATCATACACCACGCCGGCGACGTTGCCGCCGGTTTCCACGGCCAGATCCACCACCACGCTGCCGGGTTTCATGGCATCCAGCATCTCGGGGGTGACCAAAATGGGGGCTTTGCGACCGAACACCTGCGCGGCGGAAATGACGACGTCGGAATCGGCGCAGGTCTTTTTCATGGCGTCGCGCTGCTTTTGAATCTGCTCTTCGGTGAGCGCCTTGGCATAGCCGTCCTTGGTCTGGCCGGTTTCGCCGATGTCAATCTTGAGGAATTGCGCGCCGAGGGATTTGACTTGTTCCTCGACGACCGGCCGGGTGTCGTAGGCGGTCACTTTGGCTCCGAGCCGTTTGGCGGTGGCGATGGCCTGCAAACCGGCCACGCCGACACCGATGATGAAGACCTTGGACGGCAGGATGGTGCCGGCCGCCGTGGTCATCATGGGGAAAATCTTGTTGGAATATCGCGCCGCCAGGATGACGGCTTCGTAGCCGCCGAGGTTCGCCTGGGAGGAGAGGACGTCCATTTTCTGGGCGCGCGTGGAGCGGGGAATGAATTCCATGCTGATGGCGCTGACGCCGCAGTCGGCAAATTTTTGGACGAGTTCCTTTTCGTTGAAGGGATCAAGCAGGCTGGCGTGGATCGCGCCTTTTTTCAGCAACCCGATGTCGGCGACGGTGGGCTTGCGCAAACGCAGGACCAGGTCGCCGGTGCTCAAGAGGCGGTTGCGGTCGGTGACAATGGTCGCGCCGGCCCTGGCATAGGCTTCGTCGGGGAATCCGGCGGTCAGGCCGATACCGGCCTCGACTTCCACCTGGGCGCCGAGCTTGACGAGCTTGGCGGTGGCGTCGGGGGTCAGCGGGGCGCGGGTTTCCCCCGGATGAGTCTCGCGTGGAACGGTAATTTTCATGTTCGTAAAACTGAACGCAGAATAGCACTTCCCGATTCGGTGCAAAGCCCAATAATTGTTATTTGCAGCACAATTTTTGTCGCAAAAACGGGTTGACCGCCGCCAAGGGCGGACTCGGGGCGGCAGGCTTTCCGTATACCGGGGAACCGAATTTTTCCGCGCGGAGGGCGCCGAGAAGCCAAGGGAAAAATAAAGTTCAAAATTCAAAGGTGAAAGGTCAAAAGCCGGGGAAATTTCCACCTTCGCCAAGGCTTCCGCCGTCGCTGAAGCTATGGCGGAAAGGAGCGGTAGAGGCCTGCCGCAGTACCGGACTGCTTCGCGACAGACTCCGCCAAAACCCAGGTGCGGTTGCTTTAATGGGTGGTGCCGGGAGTTTCTTAAAAGCCCCATCCGCCTGGTCGGGCTGGGTTCATGGAAGAAACGTTTATGGTCGGGCGATGGGTGCCGCATTGGGGAGTTCTGCCACCCCTGCCGGGGTGCGATTCGCCTCTGGGCGAGATCCGGGGGGGTCGCCGGCGCTCAACCCCCGGCTACACTCTGGCAACCCTTCGGGTGGGCGGAATTGTCCGGTTTGCCCTGAATGCAAAACCTGCTAAAAATCAACATGTTCCGAAAATGTTTCTTAAAAGGGCGCAGAGGGCGGAGCCGCAACCAAAAAACAGACTTAAACCGCAGATGGACGCAGATGAACGCAGATCGGAGAGAAAAAGGAGAAACGGGAAATTTCCACCGTGGAGGAATGCCGGTCAGTCCTCGCTCGCCATGTGATAACCGCGTATGGTATCTGCCGGCGAGGCGCGGCGGGTGCTGACATGGGAAGAAGCTTTCCCCGGACGCGCGACTGAGGATTGGAGCGGGCTTTCAGCCCTTGGTTATTCATTGGGCATGGAACCTGGGGCGAGGGCCCCAGGCTGGTATAAAGCCGGGCCTTTGGCCCTGAAGGCAACGGGCTGCCAATCAATCGGTTGTAAAGATATTTCTTAAGCCCCCTCCGCCGTCTCAATCCTGCGCGCCTTCCAGCTTCAGCCTCGGGCCGGCCGCAGCCGGTTCCTCCAGCCGCCCGAGCAAGCGCAGCAGGCCGTCCAAAATCGTCAGGGGATGCGGCGGGCAGCCGGGGATATACAAATCCACCGGCACCACGGCCGCCGCCCCGTCGCACACCTCCGGGTGACCGACGAACGGCCCGCCCGCAATCGCGCACGCCCCGACGGCGATGACCAGTTTGGGCGACGCCACGGCCGCATAAGTCTTTTCGAGCGCCAGCCGCATGTTTTGCGTCACCGGTCCGGTGATGAGCAGGCCGTCCGCATGGCGCGGCGAGGCGACGAACTGGATGCCAAACCGTCCCAGATCCCAGCCGATGGTGCTGAGGACGTTGGTGTCGGCCTCGCAGGCGGCGCACCCGCCGGCGCTCACCTGGCGCAGACGCAGGGACCGTCCGAACAATTGGCGCAACTTCTCGTCCAACGCGACGGCCAGGCGCGTTTCCTCCAATCCCGGACCGCCCAACACCAGGTCTTCGCGGCGGCGGGCGGCCAGGCGATAGTCGCCGGTTTGCGTGATGGCCCCGGTGGGACAGGCTTCGACGCAGGCGGCGCAAAAGAGGCACCGGCCCAGATCGAGCGCCACCGGCCGGCCGGCCGGGCGCGTGATGGCCTGGGTGGGGCAGACGGGCACGCAGGCGCGGCAGTCATCGGCGCATTGGGCGGCGTCCACGCGCAGCGCGCCGCCATGACGATCCGGGAGTGCGGGCGCGGGGCCGTCCGGCCAGGCCATGGTTTGGCAGCCCCGTTTGAGGCGGTGAAGGAGGGTGTCAATGACAAACATGGCGGGGGGGCGGCTTCATAAATCAAAGCCGCAGTAGGAGAGGTTGAAACTCTTGTTGCAGATGGGAAAATCCGAAATGGCCGTGCCCCGCAGCGCCAGGGACAGGCCCATCCAATTGTGAAACGACGGGTCCACGATCTTGTAGCGGCGGAAGCGTCCGTCCGCGCCGGTCAGCGCCAGATGGCAGACTTCGCCGCGCCAGCCTTCGACCAGCGCCACGGCGAAGGTGTCCGGCGCGGGCGGTTCCAAATCCAGGCGCAGGGCGTCGTCCGGGGGCGCGGCCAGTTGTTCGCCGAGATAGACGCCGGAACGCTGGATTTCCAGCGAGCGCACCTTGGCGCGGGCGAAGACATCCCCGCTGGGCCAGACGGCCACGGGCGCCTGCGCGAACCGGTGCCAGCCGGCCGGATGATCATAGCGGATGTCATGCACCAATCCGCACGCGCGGGCCGCCAGCCCGACCAGCCCGATTTCGGCGGCTTGCGCGGGGAAGACAATGCCCACTTCTTCAAAGCGCATCCGCACGGAGGATGCGTCCCAGAACCAGCCGACGGCCTGCTCCGTGTCGGCCAAAGCGCGCTGCAGGCGTTCGAGCAATTGCGCGGCGCGGCCGGCCTCGAGGTCGTGGCGGCAGCCGCCGGGGCGCACCAGGCCGCGGCCGAAACGGTTGCCGCAAATCAGCGCGGTGAGGTTGAGGAAGTCGCCGCGGAGTTTGCCGCAGGCCGAGGCGGTGGGCAGAAACGCCACGTCGCCCGCCAGCGCGCCCAGATCGCCCGTGTGATTGGCGAGGCGTTCGAGTTCCAGGGCGACGGCCCGCAGCCATTGCGCCCGCAACGGCGCCTCGGTGCCCGCCAGCGCTTCCATGAGGGACGCATGGGCGGTGGCATGGGCGATGGTCGTGTCGCCGGCAATCGTTTCCATCTGGCTGAGGGTGGCGCGGTGCGGACCGCCCGTGAGCGCCGCCTCAATGCCGCGATGCTGGTAGCCCAGCGCAATTTCCAGGAACAAAACTTCCTCGCCCGCGCATTGGAAGCGAAAATGGCCCGGCTCAATGATGCCGGCGTGGACGGGGCCAACCGCGACTTCATGCACTTCGGGGCCGTTCACGCGGAAGAACTCGCCGTTGGCGGGCGCGTGGTCCAAAGTGCGCCGGACCGGCTTGAGCCATGGATGCCCGACGGGGATCAGCCCGTGTTGCTCCCAAACTTCGCGCTCGAAGAGATGCGCCTGGGCGTGGGTGGCGGTCAACGCGGGGTAGGCGCCGGTGAAGGGTTCACTGCACCCCACGGCCAGGGTGTTGTCGGCGTCAAAGGCCAGCACGGCCGTGAGGCGGGTGCCGACACCTTCCGGTATACCGAACCACGCGCACAGCCGCGCGCCCCGGCTCAACTCGGCCGCCGTGGCGCGGACAAATTCCGCCGCCGGCCAGACGGGCACTTCCGCCCAGGGCACGCGGGTGGCATTGGCCAGGAGGACAAAGGGGGTGGCGGTGCTCATGGCGCGGGAAAGAGTTGGTCCACCGCCGCCGACCAGACGGCGCGCAGGGCGGGCGGGGTGAAGAGTCCCAGCCACAGGGACAGGACCAGCAACAACAGGGGCGGCAGGACCACGCCGGCCGTCTCGACAAAATTCCGGGCGTTGGCCTGCACCGCCGGGCGCGGGCGGCCGTCCACAATGCCAAAGACCACGCGCGTCAGCCCGAAGAACGCCAGCAGCAGACAGCTGAGAAAGAAGGCGGTCGCGAGGTTGTGGTGCGCGGCCAGGGCGGCGCGCACCACGAGCAGTTCGCTGAAGAACGGGGCGAAGGGCGGACAGGCGGTGACGGCGAACATGCCGGCGACAAACAGCGCCGCCGAGCGCGGCGTCAGCACGGCCATGCCCCGCACGTCATCCATCGAGGGCGAGCCGGCCGCGCGCCGGAGGTTGCCCGCGCTCAGAAACAGCGAGCCCTTGGTGAGACCGTTGCTCCACACATGAAACAGCGCCGCAAAGACGCCCGCCGCACCGAGCGCCGCGCCAATGCAGAGGATGCCCATGTGTTCCACGCTCGAATACGCCAGCATCCGCTTGAAGTTGCGCGTCCCGAGCAGGAACAGCGCGGCGACCAGCATGGAAAACAGCCCCATGACGAGCAGGGTGCGGTTGGCCATGACGCTTTGGCCGGAAGCCATGACGACGGAATGCACGCGGAGGATGGCGGTGAACGCCACGGTGGTGACCCCGCCCGCCATGAGGGCGCCGACGATGCCCGGCGCTTCGCCGTAGGCGTCGGGCTTCCAAGTGTGCATCGGCGCCAGGCCCATCTTGGTGCCGTAGCCCACGAGCAGCAGCACCCAGGCGGTTTTAACCCATGGTTCCGACAAACCCAGGTGCAGGTCCTTCGCCTGGGCGGTCAGGGCCGTGAAGGTTAAATCGCCCACCCCGCCGTTGTGCAGCGAGGCGTAGCCCAGACAGAACGAACCCAGCAGGGACAGCGCGATGCCCGTGCCGCCCACGAGCAGGTATTTCCACGTCGCCTCGAACGCCCGGGGGGTGCCGTTGAAATGCAGCAGCGGCACCGCCGCCAGCGTGACCCCCTCGGTCGTGATCCAGAGCAACCCGAGATGCCGCGCCTGATGGCCCGCGCTCAGGAGCCCCAACACCGTCAGCAGCGAGGCGACAAACACGCGGTTGGGCCGCTCGGACCGGATGCGCAGATAGGGCACCGCGTAGGCCGCACACACGAGGAAGAGCAGCGACACCATGGGCAGCACCGCCCGGGCCAGGGGATCAAAACCCAGCCAGGCGTCCGCCGCCACTTCGGGCGGATGGCCGAACAGCCAAAAGGTCAGGAGGGTGTGCGCCAGGCCGACCGCCGGCAGCAGCCAGGGCCGGGTGCGGTTGCCCGGCCACAGGGCCGCCAGCACCGCCCCGAGCAGGGGCACGATAATCAGTAGCAGGGGGGTCATTCGCGAAGCGTGGTGAGTTTGCGGGTGTCGAGCGTGTCAAAGGCCCGCTGGATGCGGTCCACAATGATGCCGATGATGAACACGCCCACGGTCACATCCAGCAGAATGCCCGATTCCACCAGCAACGGCGTGGAATGGATGAGCAGCAGGCCGAACAGATAGATGCCGTTTTCCAAAATCAAATACCCGCACACCTGGGAAATGGCCTTGGCGCGGCCGATGAGCAGGATGAAGCCGGTGAACATGGAGGCAATCGCGCCCGGCACCAGCAGCGTCCCGGTGTGTTCGGGCAGCAGCGGCAGGGCCCGCGCCAGGGCCAGCGCCGCAATCGTGCCGCCCGCACCGAGCAGCAGCGACGGCACAAAGCCGATGAACGGTTCAATCTCGCGTTCAATGTTGGCCGCGCGCATCGCCCGGCGGAGCAGCGAGGGGATGAGCAGCCCCTTGCCGGCCATCGTCGCCAGGGCGACCAGCACCAGCCGCCAGTCGAGCCGTTCGTATTCCATCAGTAGCGGCGTCATGCCCAGCACCACCCCCTGCAGGGACATGGCCCGGATGAGCGCCGGCAGCCGGCTGCTGCCGAGCGCGAGCAGGTTCAGGCCGATGACCAAACCGATCAACAAGTTTAAACTTCCGCTCATTTGGCCCCCTCTTTCCACGCCACCAGCAAGGCAAACACGCACAGCAGAAACGCCGTGGTGAGCAGCAGCGGCACGCGGCGAAACGCCAGCCGCGCCAGCAGTGATTCCACCAGGCCCACCCCCACGGTCACGATCAACACCCCCGCCGCCAGCGCCCCGGCGGCGGCCGGGGGCGACAGTTGCCCCATCGGCAGCACCGCCTGCACCAGCAGCACCGAGAACAGCAGCAGCTTGAGGGACGCGCCATGCAGGATGGCCGCCAGCGGCGGGCCGCTGTGATCCAGAATCATGGCTTCATGGATCATGGTCAGTTCCAGATGGGTGTTCGGGTCGTCAAACGGCACCCGGCAGTTTTCCGCGAGCAGCACGGTGAACAGGCCCGCCGCCAGCAGCGCCGCGCCCGCGCCCGCCGAGGGCGAGAGCATGGTCACCAGCGTCACGCTGCTCGTCTGCACGCTCAGGGACAGCACGGCCGCGATGATGGCCGCCTCCGTCAGCACCGCATAGCTCACCTCGCGCGCCGCGCCCATGCCCTCGAAGGCCGAGCCGGTTTCCATCGCGGCCCACGCCGTGCAGAACCGCGCCAGCGCCAGCAGATAAATCAGCAGCAGCACGTCGCCCCGGAAACTCAGGCAGCCGCCCAGCGGACCCAGGGGGGTCAACAGCGCCGCGCCCGCCAGGGCCGCCCACGCCACGGCCGGGGCGATCACAAAACCCGGCGAGGCCAGGGTGCTTAACACCACGCCCTTGCGCCACAGTTTCGCGAGATCATGGTAAAGTTGCAGCACCGGCGGTCCGCGCCGGCCCGCCACCCAGGCCTTCACCTTGTTAATGATGCCCGGCAGCAGCGGCGCCAGCAGCAGCCACCACCCGAGCCGGAGGATGAAGTCGGAGATGGGAATCATGGCGCGCCCCCCAACAGCACCAGAAATCCCAGGGCCACCAGGCCCGCCAGCACATAGAGAATGTAGAACTGCAACCGGCCGTGTTGCAGCCGCAGCACGGTCGCGGAGGCCAGCATGATGGCGGCGCCGAGCGGACCGATGACACGCTCCAGCACGGTTTCCGGCACCCGTTCCAAGCGGAGCGAATCCGCCGGAAAGAGGCCGCGGGGTTTCCGCGTTTTCCGTTCCGGCAGCAAAATCCAGTGAAACCAACCCGCGGGGATCGCCGCAAACGAGGCGCTGGTGTATTGCATGCGCGCGGTGGGCAGGGCATGGCCGCAGTCCCACGTCGGGCCGCGCCGCCGCTGATCGGCGCTTATGGTATAGTTAAGGATAACAACTGCCGCCACAAACAGCAGGGCCAGCGTCACCTGCACCGCGCCCAGGGCGGCCAGCGGGGCCGTGGTGTCGGCGGCGGCCCAGGCGGGCCGCCAGGCCGTCACCGCGCGCGTCACGGCGGGCCAGAATAAGACGGGGGCGAGTCCGATGGCCACGCACACCCCCGCCAGCGCCAGCATCGGCCCGAGCATCCGGGGGCCGCATTCATGCGCGTGCTCCGCCGACGGGGTGCGGGGTGCGCCCAGAAAAATCATCGCTCCGGCCTTCACAAACGCGGCCACGGCCATGGCTCCGGCGGCGGCGAGCAGAATCGCCGCCGGGATGACGGCGGCCGCCCAGGCCGACGCCCCCTTGCCGGTGACGGCGTCGAACAGACCCAGATACACCAGCCATTCGCTGACAAAGCCGTTGAGCGGCGGGAGCCCGGCCACGGCGATGGAGCCGAACGCAAACAACCCGGCGGTCCAGGGCATCGCCCGCCACAACCCGCCCAGCCGGCTCATTTCCCGCGTGCCCGTGGCGTGCAGGACCGAGCCCGCGCCGAAGAACAACAGCGATTTGAACGCGCCATGATTCCACACATGCAGCAGCGCGCCGGCAAGCGCCAGCCGCCCCCACAGCGCGCCGCCATGGGTCACCGCCAGCAGCGCGGCGCCGGTCCCGATGAGGATGATGCCGATGTTTTCCACCGAGCAATACGCCAGCAGTCGCTTGAAGTCATTTTGGGCCAGGGCGAACGTGATGCCGAGCAGCGCGCTGGCGGCCCCCAGGCCGGTCACCACCCAGCCCGCCGCCGCCGGCACCGGCAGCCAGCCGCTGAAGCGCAGGATGCCATAGACCCCCAGCTTGATCGCCACTCCCGACATAATCGCCGAGACATGACTGGGTGCGTTGGCGTGCGCCGAAGGCAGCCAGATGTGCAGCGGGAAAAACCCGGCCTTCACGCCAAAACCAAAGAGCGCCAGCCAGAACAGCGGCGCGAGGTTCGCCTGGTCGCGCACGGGCCCCAAATCCCAGCCGCCGGTCCGGGCCGCCAGCGCGGCGAAGAAGGCGAACAGCACCATCGTGCCGGCGTGGGAGGCGGCCAAATAGAGCCAGCCCGCCGTGCGCACACCGGAACGTTGATTATCCAGCGTGATCAGAAAATAACCGGCGAGCGCGAAGATTTCCCACGCCATGAGGAAATGCAGGCCGTTCGAAGCCGTCAGCACCAGGCCCATGCTCAAGAGCAGCACGCTCCACCAAATCCGGCCGCGCGGCGCGGAGGCCGGGTAGCGGCGTTCGGACCAATACTCGCGGGCATACCCGGCCCCGGCCGCGCCCACGATGGCCACCAGCGCCAGAAACACGGCGCTCAGACCGTCCAGCCGCAGATGCAGCGGTTCGCCGCCCGGCGGAAAATCGTTGCGCCATTCCCAATCCCCGCCGCCCAGCAAAACGCTTAACGCCGCGCCCAGCCCGGCCGCCGCGCCGGTCACCGTCAGGGCCAGCCACGCGCGCGCCCAGCGCGCGCCCGCGACCAGACTCAGCCCCAGAGCCGCACCGGCCATCAACAAAAGCCAGCCTGTCGTCACGGTTGCACCTCCGGCTGGGGGGGGGCGGCCGGGGCGGCGTCCATGGCGTCCACGGCTTGGAAAATCTCCGCATCGGGCGCGTGCTTTTCCACCAGCTCGCGCAACGGGCCGCAGCCCAAGCCGCGACTCAGCCGGGCCAGGAGGTCAAGATGCGCGCGGGGCGAGGGGGCGATGAAGAAAAACAAGCGCCGGACCGGCAGGCCGTCCACCGGCGGTTCCGGCAGCGGCAGATCGTCGCGCAGCAACAACAGCGCCACCGTGCCCGAGTCGCGCCCCAGGGTGATGCGGGCGCTCGGATGCGGCAGGGCGAAACCCCCGCCGATGGGCGCCATGGTGACGCCGCCGGCGGCCCGCACCCGCTGCCCGAGCAATTGCCGCACGGGCGGCGTCGCGCCGGGAAGGGCCGTGACGATCCGCTCGAACGCCGCCGGCACCTCCGCCGCCCGCACATCACGCCAAATGCCGCCCGTGCGCAGCAACGCCCCGACCTGCAAATGGGGCGTCAGCGTGGACTTGTCCGGCGCGAGAAATCCGGCCCGGGCGCCCAGGCCCCGTTCAGCCGCCCATTCGGCCACCTGCGCGCGGTCAAACAACAACCGGCCCCGGTCCGGCGTGCAGGGCAGGCCTTCGTCGCGGATCCAGCCTTCCACCACTCGTTCGGAGACTCCAAACGACTCCGCAATTTGAACCAGATTTAAATACATGGTGATGATGGGTTTACCGACCGTCCCCCAGCAGCACCAATACGGACAGGGCCGCCAGGCCGATCAGCACATATAAAAGATAGGATTGCACGCGCCCGTGCTGGAGACTCGCGGCCACCGCCGAGAGGCGCATGACCACCCTCCCCGCCGGCTCGACCACCCGTTCGAGCACCGTCTCGGGCGTGTGTTCCGCATGGCGCGCCCCGGTCGGGAAACCGCCTTCGGGAAGCTGCCGGTGCCGTTCCGGACGCAGGATCCAGTCGAACCATTCGGTGATGATGGCGGCAAAGGAACCGGCCGTGTATTGCATCCGGGCCGTCGGCGCGGCGTAGCCGCAATCCCACGTCAACCCGCGGACCGGTTGTTCGCGCCGCACCCGCCGCCACAACCAGCCGACCGCCGCCAGCCCGGCCACCGCCAGCGCCAGGTGAAACCCGCCGAGCGCGGACAACGCCACCGGCGTTTCCGTCCCCGCCCAGACGGGATGCCACACCGACATCGCCCGCACCACGGCCGGCCAGAAAATCACCGGGGCCAGGCCGATGGCCACGCAGGCCGCGCCCAGGGTCAGCATCGCGCCGCGCATGGCCGGGCCGCTTTCGTGCGCGCCGGCCGCCGCCCGGGAGCGCGGGGCGCCCAGGAAAACCACGCCGCAGACCTTCACGAAACACGCCAGCGCCAGCGCCCCGGTCACCCCCAGCAGGATGGCCGCCGGAATCGCCGCCCAGGCGCTCGGACTGTGCGCGAGCGTGGCGTCGAACAGACCCAGATACACCAGCCATTCACTGACAAAGCCGTTGAGCGGCGGCAGGCCGGAAATCGCCACCGCGCCCAGCGCAAACAAGCCCGCCGTCCACGGCATGGCGCGCCACAGCCCGCCCAATTGACTCATTTCCCGCGTGCCGGTGGCGTGCAGGACGGAGCCGGCCCCGAAGAATAACAACGCTTTAAATAAACCGTGGTTCCACACATGCAGCAACGCTCCGGCCATCGCCAGCCGGCCCCAGGCCGAATCGCCCTGGCTTACGGCCACGAGCGCAAACCCCAGGCCGATGAGGATGATCCCGATGTTTTCCACGCTGTGATAGGCCAGCAGGCGTTTGAGATCATGCTGGCCCAGCGCGAAGGCCACGCCCAGCACCGCGCTGATCACGCCCAGCGCCGCCACCACCCAGCCCGCCCCGTCCGGCAGCGGCAGCCAGCCGCTGAAACGCATGAGACCGTAAATCCCCATCTTGAGCGTCACGCCCGAAAGCATCGCGGACACATGACTGGGCGCGTTCGCATGCGCCGAGGGCAGCCAGATGTGCAGGGGGAACAACCCCGCCTTCATCCCAAAGCCAAAGAGCGCCAGCCAGAACAACGGGGCCAACTCGGGACGCGTCTGCATCGGTCCGAGTTCCCAACCGCCGGTGCGGGCCGCCAGCAGGGTGAAGAACGCGAACAGGCTGAGCGTGGCGGCGTGCGACGCGCCCAGATAAAGCCAGCCCGCCGCCCGCACCTCGCGCCGGCGGCGGTTGACCGTGATCAGAAAATAGGCGCTGAGGGTGAAAATTTCCCACGCCATGAGAAAATGCAAGCCGTTGGCGGCGAGCAGCACGAAACCCAGGCTCAGCAACATCAGGCTCCACCAGACGCGGCCGGCGCGGGCGGAATGTGGATGCGCCGTATCCGCCCAATACTCGCGGGCATAGACCGCGCCCGTCCCGCCCACCACGCACAGGAGCGCCAGAAAAAAGGCGCTGAGGGCGTCCAGTTGCAGGTGGAGGGCCTCGCCCGCCAGGGTGAAGTCCGGCCGCCAGTCCCAGGCGGCCCCGCCGGCGAGCAGCCACACGGCGGCCGCCAGCGCCGCCCCCGCCGCCGTGAGTGTGGCTCCCAGCCAGAGGCGCGGGGCGGGGAAGGCGCAACCCATCCCGGCGACCAAACCCGCGCCGGCCACCAACAACAGCCAGCCCGGTGTCATGCCCCGCCTTCCATGAAGATGCCGCCTTGAATGACGTTCAAAAACATTGTGCGGGTCGGGAAAACCGTTGCGGCGACGAAGCGCGGAAAAATGGCTCGGGCTTCCGCAGCGGCTCTTTCGATCCGCCACCAGCAAACCAAAAAATCGCCCCCGGTGCAATGCCGTTTCTGGCGGGTGCCGGGCGCGAACCGGGCGCTGTCTTAGCCCGCCGAACCATCGTCAAATGGGGGGGCGCCCCCATTTTTCGCCGTCGGGTTGGGCGGCGGAGGCTGAAATATTTTAAATATAACCTATTAAACGAGAAGGACTTGCGATTGTATTCTCCCACCGGCCGAGCGAGTGGTTTTCCGGTTTCGAGCGCGGCCAAAGGCTGTCGGGCGGATTTTTTTATGGCAAAAATCACCCGGAAAAGCGCTTTGATTCACCGTTGTCAATGTTGCAACAAAAATTGCCCCCTGCCGCCTCCGCCAGTCGCGGCGCGACGCCTGAATCTAGGTCGCGGAGCGACCGCATGATGGTAGCCATGGGCTTCAGCCCATGGTGTGGGCGCCAATGTTCGCCGCGTCGCGGCGCGACGCCTGACGCCCCCCATTTTCCTACCCCTTTTAAGAAACATCTATGGAACGTGTTGATTGGCAGCCAGTTGCCTTCAGGGCCAAAGGCCCGACTTCATGCCAGCCTGGGGCCCTCGCCCCAGGTTCCATGCCCAACGAATAATCAAGGGCTGAAAGCCCGATCCAATCCTCCGTCGCCCGTCTGCGGAACGTTGCTTCCGGCATCAGCACCCCCACCGCCATGCGTAGCGGCACCTCGGAAGAGTGCCGCAAAACAACTCCCTTGGGGGAAAGCCGGAACAGAAGCCAACGAAGGAAACGAGGAAAACACCGAACCGGGGGAATTTTAAACCGCG
>Ga0302279_10000304_pt1 | contig 71764 bp, 60 predicted proteins | sample III_Bog_N3_3_FD_194541 | JGI IMG/M metagenome (GOLD analysis project Ga0302279, IMG submission 194541) | Peat permafrost microbial communities from Stordalen Mire near Abisko, Sweden - III_Bog_N3_3 | ecosystem: Environmental > Terrestrial > Soil > Wetlands > Peat | place: Sweden: Abisko... | reverse complement strand
CAGCTACTACCTGATCGAGCGACCGGTCATGGAGGGGACGTTCTGGCGCACCCTGCGGGCGGCCGGGCCGGCACTGGTGGCCATGGGGGCGACGGTGGTCGTGGTGGTGGTGGGGACGATCGCACCCGCAACGGCGGCCACCCCGGTGCGCATCCGCCCCTTCCGGATCGGTGGGGCCGCCGCCGACCCGCCGGTGGTCACGGTGCTCGGTGACAGCACGGCGCTCACACTCGGCTACGCCCTGGCCGCCACCGCCCCGGCTCGGACCACGGTCGAGAACGGTGGCCTCTACGGGTGCGGGTTCGCCATCGGTTCCTGGGTCTCGAGCGCCCCGCCGACCCCACAACTCCAGATGTTCCCGCCTTGCAACGAGGCGACACCTGCGTCGGGTCAATGGCCGGCACTCGACGCCGCCCGGGTGGCCGACACGCGCCCGGGCGATGTCGTGCTGTTCGTGGCCGGTACGTGGGAAGTACAGGACATGGAACGCGACGGGCGGTGGACCGACATCGAACAGCCGTCCTTCCAGCGCTACGAGCTCGACCAGATGCGACGGGCCGTCCACATCGGCACGGCCCACGGGGCTCATTTCGACTTTGCGACGATGCCGGCCATGGGGACCTCGGCCAACTCGGCCGAAGCGTCCAGATCCGACCTGACGGCTCGCCGCCTCGTCTACGACCGCCTGATCCGCCAGGTCGCGGGCGAGTTCCCCCGCACGGTCAGTATCGTCGACTACGGCCAGGTGATCTCGCCCGGTGGCATCTTCCGTGAGTACCTGGACGGTGTCCAGGTACGGGCCAGCGACGGCGTGCACACCCCCGTCTACGCCCCGGGCAACGCCTTCGCCGGCAATGCGTCGGAGCCTGTCGCCCACGCCTTCTACGACTGGCTCTCCCCGCGCCTCTGGCCGCTCCTCATCGCCACCTCCGGACGATCCGCCACGTCCGGACGCTGACGACAGCCGTGGCGACCCGCCCCGGTGGCCGGCCGTTCACCCGTCAGTACCTGGTGACCCGGGCGGCCGGTGGGCGCGGCGCCCCGGTGATGTTCGCGAGTGGACCTGGCCCGTTCACGGCTGAGATCGGGCTGGCCACGTCCTCCAACGACTTTCCCTCGGCCGCGACACCGAGGAACAGCTCCACCAGCCCACCGATCATCATGACGCCGGCGCCGATGAGATAGCCGACGAAGAGGCGGAAATGGTCCTGCCCGGTACCGATGAGGGCGCCGTACAGCCATGGACCGATGGCACCGAACGTCTGGGCGATGGCGAAGAAGACGGCGATCGCCTTCGCCCGGACCTCGACGGGGAAGATCTCGCTGACCGTCAGGTACGCGGCGCTGGCGCCCGCGGAAGCGAAGAAGAAGACGACGCACCAGCACACCGTCTGCGTGACCGCATCCAGGACGCCGGCATTGAACAGGACGGCCGACAGGGCCAGCAGGATGCCGGACAGCAGGTACGTCCCGGAGATCATCCGGCGTCGCCCGACGGAGTCGAACAGGCGCCCGAGCACGAGCGGGCCGATGAGGTTCCCCAGCGCGAAGAAGATGAAGTAGTAGGCGGTGTCCTTTGAGCTGACACCGTAGATCTTGGTGAGTACCAGGGCGTAGGTGAAGAAGATCGCGTTGTAGAGGAACGACTGGGTGATCATCAGCGTCGCTCCGAGGATCGCCCGTCTCGGGTAGTGCACGAACAGCGTCCTGGCCAGGACCAGGAACCCCATGTCGCCCGCCGGCTCCACGTCGATGGCTTTCGATTCGTCGACGTCGCCCAGCGTGCCACCCGACCGCTCCGCGGCCTTCTCGATCCGTGCGACCTGTTCCTCGGCCTCCTCCACCCGCCCGTGCATGACGAGCCACCGCGGACTTTCGGGAAGATGGCGACGGACGAACAGGATGACCACGCCGAGCGTCGGCCCGAACAGGAATGCGACCCGCCACGAGTAGGAGACGGGCAGGTGGTTGACGACGAGGAGGGTCAGGATCGTCCCCAGGAACGCCCCACCCCAGTAGGTACCGTTGACCGCGATGTCGACCCGGCCGCGGTACTTGGCCGGGATCAGTTCGTCAATCGCCGAGTTGATGGCCGCGTACTCACCACCGATGCCGGCACCGGCCACGAATCTCGACATGTAGAGCCACCACACCCAGAACGTCGAGTGGCCGAACGTCAGCGCCGTCAGAAAGCCACCGAACAGGTAGACGCCGAGGGTCACCATGAACAGGTTGCGGCGACCCCACTGGTCCGAGAGCCGGCCGAAGAAGAGTGCACCGAACACCTCGCCCAGGAGGTAGACGGTCCCGACGGCGAACGCGACGCCCGCAGACGACAGGTTGAGTGATTGTTTGCTGCTGATCAAGCTCGTCACGTTCGACGCGATGGTGATCTCGAGTCCGTCGAGGACCCAGGCGACGCCGAGTGCGACGACGAGCATCGTATGGAAGTTCGACCAACCGATCCGATCGAGTCGGGCCGGGATCAGCGTGCGGATGGGGCCACGACCAGGTTCCTCCGCAGTCACCGCCCCTCGTTCTTCGATGACGGCCACGGTTCCCTCCTTCTGCAGACTGGTACGCCTATTCCCCGATGCCCTATCTGCCAATCGGGGAAATCCACACGTGTCACGCGGTGGCGTCCGGTCGGCCACGTCGGACACCGTGACCGCGGTGGTGCAATGATCACCACCGGCCCGGTGCCGTCGGAAGGAGTGCTCATGGCGAACGGGGTGCCCATCGACCTGACCGACCCGGACCTCTTCGCCGACGGCCCGCCCCATTCCGCGTACCGGTCCCTGCGCGACGACGCGCCCGCCTACTGGCACGAGCCGACGACGAACACGCCGGACGGCGAGGGGTTCTGGTGCCTGACCCGCCACGAGGACGTCACCTGGGCCGCCCGCCAGCCGGTCCTGTTCTCGTCGGTGAGCGGTGGCGACCGTGACGGTGGGGGCACGTTGATCGAGGACCTGCCCACGGGCATCGCCGCCGGAGTCCTCTTCAACATGCAGGACGACCCGCGCCATCGCCACATCCGTCGACTGGTCAGCCCGTCGGTCAGCCCGAGGCGATTGCGCCAGCTGCGGGCCGAACTCGCGGACCGGTGCACCACGTTGCTCGACGAGGCGCTCGAGCAGGACCCGTGCGACTTCCTCGTGGACGTGGCCGCCGAGCTGCCGCTCCAGGCCATCGCCTCGCTCCTGGGTGTGCCCCAGGCAGACCGCCACTTCCTGCTCGACTGGGCCGACGCGACGTTGGACTACGACGACCACAACCCGGGAGAGACCTCACGCCGTACCCAGGAGGCGGGAGCGGCCATGTCGGCCTACTGCGCCAGCCTGCTCGACCAAAAGCGATCGTGCCCCGCCGACGACATCCTCACCGTCATCGCCACGGCCGAGCTCCCCGGCGCTGCGGAGCCGGGTGGACCGCTGAGCGATCTCGAGCAGCAGATGTTCTTCCATCTGCTCGTGGCGGCAGGGAGTGAGACGACCCGCAACTCGATCACCGCGGGGCTGCTCGCGCTGGTGGACCGTCCAGACGAGTGGGAGGCGCTGCGGAGTGACCGGGCCCTGCTGCCGGACGCGGTGGAGGAGATGCTGAGGTGGGCGTCGTCCACGGTCTACAACCGCCGGACGGCTACGGAGGAGGTCGAGCGGCACGGACAGGTGATCCGCCCGGGTGACAAGGTCGTGCTCTGGTGGCAGGCGGCCGACTTCGACGAGCGGGTGTTCACGGATCCACTGAGGTTCGACATCCACCGGAGCCCCAACCCGCACCTGGCCTTCGGGGCGGGTAACCACTTCTGCCTCGGGGCGAACCTCGCCCGACTCGAGATCACCCTCGTGTTCGACGGCCTCCTCGACCGGGTCGGGTCCATCGAGCCCGCCGGTGCCGTCGAACGGACCCGCTCTAACAAGCACGCGGGCTACCGCCATGCCCCGGTGCGGCTGCGACCTCGCACCGACTGACGCGCTTCCGACGGGGTCCACCGACCCGCTCCTGGCAGTGCCACACTGTCGGCCATGGCAAGGATCGTGATGGTGCACGGGGCCGGCAACTCGCTGTGGGGACCGGCGTCGATCAGGGCCCGGTGGTACCCGGCGCTGTCGGACGGGCTGGCCTGGCACGGTGTCGAGGTGGCGGAGTCCGATGTCGCGGTGGCGTTCTACGGCGACCTCTTCCGCAAGGACCCCGAGCGCGGCTACGCACCCGAGTTCGACCTGAAGGGACTCCTCGCCAAGGCCACGGGGGTCCTCCGGGCCGGCGATCACGATGTCGACCTCGACGAGCTGGTCAAGATGCTCGCCGATCAGCACCTCGACCGGCTCCTGGCCCAGGCCGCCGCCTACTTCGAGAATCCGGACATCCGCCGCGAGGCCAGGGCGCGTGTCACGGCCCTGATCGGACCCGACACCGAGGTGGTGATCGCGCACTCGCTCGGAACGGTCGTCGCCTACGAGACCCTCGCCGATCATCCGGAATGGGACGTGACCGGCCTGGTCACCATGGGATCACCCCTCGGCGGCGAGCGGATCCTCGAGCTCCTCGAGCCGAGTCCCGCCGCCGGGCGCGGCCGCTATCCCGACGGCGTGGCGCAGTGGGTCAACATCAGGAACGCGGACGACCCCGCGTGCCTCCGTCGCCTGCCCGACGCCTTCGACGGTCCGGTGGTCGAACGCCTCGTCGACAACGGCCACAGGGTCCACGATCCCGAGCCGTATCTCAACAACCCCACGACCGGTGGAGCCGTGGCGGCGATGCTCCGCCCCGAAGGCTGAGCGCGACCCGCACCCTCCCCACCGGCGGCCGGAAGGGCCGCTCGACCCTGCCGCTCCTCGCGTGGGAGCGCGAAACTCGTCCCATGGACACCGAACGCGCACGCGCTGCCCTGGCCGCCTGGCGGGCCGACTTCCCCGACGACCCCTACCTGGCGGACGCACAGCTGCGGGCCCTGCTCGCCCGGTCCCTCCCCACCGAACGCCTGGCCGCGCTCGAGGTGCGGGCCTCCTCCTTCGCCCGGGAGGTGACCGGCGTCGTCGGACCGGCTGCGGCGCGCTACGAACAGCGCGTTCACAATCCCGAGCTCGCCCGCTGGGACGGCATCGGTCGGCGCACCGAGTCGGTGGTGTTCGACCCGGCGTACGACGCGGCCGGCACTGCGGTGTGGGCCAGCGGGCTGGTCGCCCTGTCCGGCACCCCCGGCACCGCCTACGAGCAGGCGACGCTCCTGTACCTGCTGTCGCTCGAGGGGGAAGCCGGCCATGCGTGCCCCGCGACCTGCACCATCGGCTTGGCTCGTGCACTCCGACGCGCTGGTGACGACGCCGTGCGGGAGCGCTTCCTCCCAGCCCTCGTGGATCCCACCTACGCGGCGGCCGTCCGTGGGTCACAGTTCCTGACCGAGGTCCAAGGTGGATCCGATGTCGGGGCCAACGTCTGCCGGGCGGCACCCGTTGGTGACGGTCGCTACCGCATCACCGGCGAGAAGTGGTTCTGCTCGGTAGCCGATGCCGGCCAATTCTTCCTGACCGCCCGCATCGAGGGCGGGGCTGCCGGCACCCGGGGTCTCGGCAGCTTCGTCGTCCCCCGCGAGATCGACGGCATGCTGAACGGGTTCGCCCTGCGTCGCCTGAAGGACAAGCTCGGCACCCGGGGCCTGGCATCAGGAGAGATCGACTTCGACGGCGCCCTGGCGTGGCCGGTCGGACCCGTCGAGCACGGATTCCGCACCGCCGTCGGCATCGTCCTCAACACCAGCCGTTGGATGACCGCGGTCGGCGACGCCGGCATGATGCGTCGGGCCTATCTGGAGGCCGCGGCCTACACGGTGCACCGCCGCGCCTTCGGACGACCGATCGGTGAGTTCCCCGCCGTGCAGCGGACCTTGGCCGACATGGCGTCCGTCTCCGTCGGCGCCCTGCACCTGGTCATGGCGCTCACGGGGCTGGAGGACAGGATCGACGCCGGCACCGCCGGCACCGGACAGGTTCTCCTCCACCGGTTCCTGGTGAACCTGGCCAAGTACCTCGTGTCGTGCCAGGCCACCGAGGTGGTGCATGCCGCCATCGAAGTGCTCGGCGGCAACGGCGCCATCGAGGACTTCAGCATCCTGCCCCGCCTCTACCGCGACACCATGGTCTACGAATCGTGGGAGGGCAGCCACAACGTCCTGGTGGCACAGGTGCTCAACGACCTCCGACGGCTCCCGATCCTCGAGGAGGTGGAGCGGTGGCTGCGCACCGCCGTGGTGGCGGGTGGGGAGGGCGAGCAGGCCGCGAGACTGGGCGAGGAGCTCGAACGGCTGGCGACCGCCACCCGGGCGTGCATGGCGGACCCCTCGATGGGTGACTGGCGGTTCCGTGATGTTGTCGGCCGCCTCGGGCTACTGGCCGAGGCGTGCCTGCTGGCCGAGGCCGGACAGCAGCCCCTCGCCCGCCACCTGGTGGTGACCCGACTCACCCCGGGCTACCGCTCCGAGGACGACGACGATCTGATCACCCGCGTCCAGCAGGTCCTGTCGGCGATGGGGTGACAGGTCGGACGACCGAGGGGATGACCGGTCTGCATGGTCACGGGCGCTGAGACCACGGGACGGTGGACTCAGTCAGTCGTCCCGCCAACATCACGGGGATCTTCTCCCGCCCATCCGGACGGAGGGTCACTCGCCGGGAAGCTCTCCTCGACCATCTCATCGACGATGTCCGATGGCGGGCCGGCAGCCCCGCCATCGGGCTCCCTCTTCTCGGGCTCTGGTCCCATCTGCACCCTCCTCGCACACGGCGCGTGCCGCTCTGCGGCTCGTCCGCACCCAGCGTATTGGTGAATCCCACCTCGTCATCCCACCGGTCGGTGGCGGGAGAGGTCAGTGATCAGACTCGTGGCGCCCCGGCACCGGTCGACGACCGCCGCAGACCAGCCTGTCGGACCTCCCGGGCGGCACGGTCCAGATCGGCCATGACGTCGCCGATGACCCGGGCGGCCACACCGTCCTGGTCGAGCCGTTCGCGCACGCTCGCCAGGCTCAGTCCGGCGGCGAAGATCCGTCGCATCGCGGCATCGAGCTCGACCAGGAGCGCCGCCGGGACGGAACGGTTCGATTCCCCCCGCACGGGTGACGCAGTCACCAGCGTGCCGGTGCCTGACGAGAGCGGGACCGGCGCCGAGGCGAGGTGGACGCGGACGCGGGTCCCGTCCGGTCGGACCCCTACCGCAATCCGCCCGGAGTACGCCGGATCGGCCCAGGTCCCCTCCGATGTCGTCGGTGTCGAACCTGGGCCGTCGCGCCATCGTGACGGGAGGAGCCGGTTGAGCAGTTTCCCGACGAGGCCTCCGGCGGTGGCCCCGAACAAGTCGTCCGCCTGCCTGTTTGCGGCGACGATCCGGCCGTCATCGTCGGCCAGCAGGATGCCGCACGGGGCGACGGCGAACACGGCATGGGCCACGCCGTCCCCGAACCGCTCCGAGCTCGGGTGGGAGCCGAGCCATTCGGTCGTCCGCTCCGACTCCTGGCATGCTGCACCCCCCGTCGTCCGGCCTCCGGCCACCCGTGGTGCACCGCTCAGCCTCGCCTCCGATCGCGCCAGGGACAAGGTCACCGTGGCACCCAGGCAGTCCCCGTCGTCACCGAGTCGCGACGAGACCAGCACGTCGAACCATCGCAGCGTTCCCGAGGAATGGCAGGGGACCTCGACCGCCAGAGGCGCGGGAAGCTCACCCCGCAGCGCAGATCGGACCGCGCCGCCCACCAGGGTCGCCATCACGTCGCCCGCGGCACCGTCGCACACGCCCAGGTACGACGCACCCACACCGCAGGTGTCCGCATCGCCCCCGTTCTCGTCGCAGAACCTCGTCCAAGCGTCGTTTACACAGACGATGCGGCCGTCCGGGCCGAGGAGCGCCACTTCGACGTCGGATCCCGATGGCACCAGGAGCACCTCGGGCCGGATCCCGGACGTCGGCTCGGAATGGGCCGCGGTCAGGAATTCGGTACCCGACTCTCGTTCGCTCACCACGATCTCCCTACCGCCGTCCGCCATCGCCGGGCGCCGCAACACCCCGACCGGCAGGCCCGGCGCTCGATCCCGACGGTACTCCCGGCGATCCAGGAGTTCAACGGGTCGGCGGCGTAGCGGTGCACCACCAGGTGCTCCGTACGGCCGGGCGTCGGTCACACGAGCGGCGATCCTCGCCGTGCGTGGTCGTCGACGGGTGATCACTCGCCCCGATGCCCTGCACGTTGCCGATCTGCGCGCGCTGCGCGGTCGTGACTTGATTCCCCATCGGCGAAGACGGACGATGTTGAGGTCAACCACTGCACCGTGCGGTGACGGCGGAGGACGATCGACGGAGGCCGGGCCCACCACCATGAAGCTCAAGACACTCGGTGATGCGATCGACGAGCGCATGGAGTCCCGCGCCGATTCACCGGCGGCGGCGGCACTGGCGCTCGGTGTGAGCGTGGACGAGCTCCATGCCTGGATGTGTGACGAGCACCTGCCCGAGCCGGCACAGGCCGCGACCGTGCTCCGCTACCTGGAGGTCGATGCCGAGCGCTATCGCGGGCTGTGCCTGCGGAGCCAGATGCGTCGGGTCCAGTCGACCATCCGCAACGGCCCGTCGACGGCCCGCTCCGCCTGATCTGCGGGCGCGACAGCGTCATGCAGTGGCGGCCAGCCCCCTGAGCCCACGCTCCGCCGGTGCGGCAGACCGCACGGCATCCGGCGCCAGGAGTTCGAGGAACCGGCCTCCCTGCGGACGGGCGGTCCGGAACCACTCGGTGCCGAAGAGGTGGTGGAACGCTCCGGCCGGCAGTCCCATGAAGGACGGGGCCTCCATGACCTGGCTGGAGTGCGCGGACACCGCAGCCAGTTTGACCGCCAGGTGCCGCGAGACGTCGACCCCCACGAGGTCGGACCCGTCCTCCACTCCCAGTCGCTCCGAGAGGGCGGGCGGCCAGAGGCTGTCCAGCAGCCCGCGTCCGACCAGGTCGCGCCGCAGTCCTCGGAGCTCGGACCGGCTGATCGTGGCCTCGTAGAGCTCGCAGTCCGTCCCGACCACGCTGCGGGACCCGATCTCGTGCACCCGCACATGGTCGACGTGCCCGTAGATCCCTCCGGCGTCGTACGTGGTGAGCGCGGTGGCCCGCTCGTCGATCAGGATGCGACGGACCACAGTTGCCACAGCGTCGATCCGCGCCGCCGCCAGCGAACCGGAGGGCGCAGCTCCCGTGACCGGCGTTGCGTATCCGGAGTCGCCGTAGCCGAGGAATTCCACTCGGGACACACCGAGCACGGCGGCGGCCTCGACCGCCTCGGCACGTCGGTGGGCGCCGAGGTCCGATCCGGCCGAGGCCGGGCGCTCGCCCTCACCGCCGTCCGTCGCCACGACCAGGACGACCCGCCAACCGGCCTCGACCGCGCTGGCGATGGTGCCGCCCGTGAAGATCGACTCGTCGTCCGGGTGGGCGTGGAGCGTCACGAGGACGGGTCCCGTCATGCCGGCTCCACTCCCGTGCGCCGGGCCGAGTCCCATCGGCTCCACGCCTGGAACCCGCCATCGAGGTCGGCGGCACGACGGAAACCGAGGTCCGCCAACGATGCGGCAGCCAGGCTCGAGGCGTAGCCGGCCGAGCAGACGACCACGATGGGTTGATCGTGGTCCCGGACCTCGGGGATCCGGTGGTCACCTCCGGGATCCAGCCGCCACTCGAGCACGTTCCGCTCGATGACCACGGCACCCGGCAACACCCCCTCGTCGAGCCGTTGGGCCACAGGTCGGATGTCGACCACCAGGCCGCCATCAGCCACGACCGTGGCCAGCTCGTCCGGGGTCACGCGCCTGATCCGGCGCCGTGCGTCACCGAGCAGATCGTCGACCTGCCGGGTCACCGGTCGGCGGCCGTCGTCGGGAAGTCCTCCGTCCGGACCGCCATCAACACCGCACCGTCCCTCGGCTCGAAGAACGTCATGGAGCGGAGTACGGGGGAGTAGACATGCACGCTCACCGCCGGGCCAGGACCGTGGTTCACGATGTCGTGGACGTGACCGGGTCCGAAGACCAGGTGCTCCCCGCAGGTCACCGAACGGGACGTCATCTGCAACGACCCACCCTCCGCGTGGCCCACGACCGTCTCCACCAACGACCCACCCGCCACGACGACGGCACCCGCGGAGTCTCCGTGGTCGTGCAGTTCGATGGCTCCACCGACGGGCCAGGCGATGACGAATGCCTCGTACCTGTCCGTGGCCGCCACCGTGTGCCACGAGCGGTCCTGCGGATCCTCCATGCCGGGCCACGACGAGGCCGATGGAGCCAGCCGGAGGGCGATGGCGAGCAGCTCGGCGGTGCTCTGGCGCACTAACTGTGGGGTTCCGATCACGGGACTGCCGGGGGTGTCGCTCGGGCCATGGATGAATACTAGGTAAATCTGATGGGATTAGTCAAGATTCCTGGCTGAGGGCGTCATTCCGTCGGCGCCGGCCACCCGGCAAGTGCCAACATCCAGCCGGCAAGGACCACGAGGACCAGGGCCAGTCCGAGTGGCCATCCGACCCCGTGACGTTGCAGGAGCGCTCCGACCACCGCGCCCACGAAGATGCAGGCCACCGTGGCGACCCGCCGACCAGCGCGTGGCGGGCGGCCCCCGATCGCCACCAGGTCCGCTGCGAGCGAACCGAGGCTCGTGGTCAGCACGGTGGTGTTCGCCTCGCTGAGGATCATGCGCCTCACGAGGGCATTCTGCGCCCCCATCGCGAACGCCAGCAGGCCCACGACGACGTCGCGCCTGTCCGTCGACTGCAGCGGGCCCGTAACAGCCACGACGAGCGCTCCGCCCACGGTCAACAGTTCGAGCGCCAGCCCGAGGTGCAGGTGGGCCGTGCGACCCCGTCGTCCTGCCGCCGCCGCGCCGACCACGGCTCCCACGACGAACCCGATCAGGGCGATGACGAAACCCTGCGAGTCGGAGCCCCCGCCCAGAGCCGTCCCGGTCAGCGAGAATGCGAGCAGCAGGACGTTCCCGGTCATGTTGGCCGTGAACGTGCGGCCGAGGTCGAGGAAGCTGGTGGCGTCCAGGACACCCGTGGTCGTGGTCAGCAGACAGAGGCCCCCGAACAGCCACCCGTCCATCCGGGTGTCCGGGGATCCAGCCATGCCGTCAACGTACCGCCGCCCGGGTCGCCAGGACCCGGATGCGGGGTCCGCGTGGGCACAGGGCTCGTCACGGACCGATCAGGCGTGGCCGTGCACCGCCACGTGGCCGAGGGCCACCACCACCGGATCCCCACGGGGTGACGGCGGGAGCTCCACCCGGAGACCGTCGGCCGTCACCTCCCAGGCCAGTGGTCGGCCGGCCAGATCCGCCACCGTCGTCGCCGGCGTCGGCACGACCTCGGCCAGTGTGACCGCCGGCGATGATGCTCGGACGAACGCGAAGACCTCGGCGTCCCGAGCGGTGAAGCGCAGCGGGTCCCCCTCCACGGTCGTGGTGCCCGGCGTCGACCACGGTCGGCTCCCGAACAGGGCGCGCCCGTTGGTCGGCACGTAGCCGGCGAGCCAGTCGAGCCGAATCGACTGCTCGTCGGGAATGGTCGCGTCGACGGCCCGGGGCCCCACATTCAGTAGAAGGTTGCCGCCTTTGGACGCGATGTCGGTGACGGACCACAGCAGCTCGTCGCGGGTGAGGAAGTCCTCCTCCGTCGACTGCGCGTTGTACCCGAAACTGTGGTCCATGCCCCGCACGCATTCCCACGGCGTCGTCTGGATCTCGTCGAAGGTCATGTACTCGGGCGTCCGGTAGCCGAAGTGGGGCGGGCGGGGAGGCACCAGGCCCTGTGCCGCCCGCGTCTGCCGGGCCATCAGCGAATCGATCAGTCGTCGCCCCCGGGCCGAGTGGGCCAGCCCCAGGAGGGGCGACCACGGCATCCACCGATCGTTGACGACCCCATCGGGCACGACCCGGTAGTAGTGCTCCAGGAGCGGCCAGAGCTGCCTACCCGGGGTCGGCCACGCGATGTCGTTCCAGAGCACGGACGGCCGGTACCGGTCGATGAGCTCACGCACCTGGGCGTCCGCGTAGGCGGGGTAGTCGCCGCGGGGCACGGCGGCCAGCACCCCACCCATGGACCCCATGGGGAACTCGAGGAACGTGGAGTCGAGTCCCCCGCTGTAGTACAACCCGAATCGCATCCCCTGGCCCCGTACGGCGTCGGCCAGCTCCCCGACCAGGTCGCGCTCCGAGTACCAGTCGGCGACATGGGGATTGCGGATCTCGGAGGGCCACAGGCACCAACCGTCGGCGTGCTTGGACACCAGGACCACGTAGCGGGCACCGGTGGCGGCGAAGGCTGCAGCCCAGCCGTCAGGGTCCCAGTCGTCGAGGCCGGCGACGAAGTCCGCGGCGAACGACCGGTAGGGCCGGTCGCCCCACACCTCACGATGGTGGCGGGATACCGGACTGTCCGGGAACCGGAGTGAGTTCTCGTACCACTCGACATACGGTGAGTACTGGAACGCGTCCGGCTCACCCGAGGTCAGGAGGTCGCCGTAGTCCCCGAGGGTCGGCGCGAATGCCGGGATCGAGGCAGGGGTCCAATGGACGAAGATCCCGAGCTTGGCGTCCTGCCACCAGGCGGGGGCCCGGTGGGTCTTCAGTCGGGCGAGCGCCGAGCGGGCCGATGCCATCACCGGACCCTACGTCGATCCGACGTCCCGGGTGCCGTGCCCGTGCCCGTGCCCGTGCCCGTGCCCGTGCCCGTGCAGACGGTCGTCCCGCAACTGCACCTGGTCAGCCGCCGTGGTCGGCGTCGTACATCCCCGACTCGAACTCCACGTGGCGGTCCTTCCCCCGGTACTTGGCCGTGTACATCGCGCGGTCGGCGTTCGACATCAGTTCGTCGACGGTGATCCCGGGGACGGCGAAGGCGAAGCCGATGCTGACCGTCCCGGACATCGTGTCGCCACCGAGGACGAACGGCTTGCGACAGGCCTCGAGGATCCGGTCGGCCAGACTCTCGACCTCGGTGGGATAGGTGAAGTCCTCCACGATCACGCCGAACTCGTCGCCTCCGAGGCGGGCGGCCGTGTCCGACTTGCGGATGCTGGCCTGCAACACCGCGGCCATGGCCTGGAGCAGCGCATCGCCCGCCGCGTGGCCCAGGCGGTCGTTGGCCGACTTCAGGCCGTCCATGTCCAGGAAGAGCGCAGCCACCTTGGAGTCGGACCGTTCCGACCGCACCAGCGCGTCCTCGAGCCGCTTCAGGAAGAGGGACCGGTTGCCAAGCCCGGTCAGTGAGTCGTGATACGCCTGGAACGACAGCTCCTCCTCCAGTCGCTTCCGGTCGGTGACGTCATGCCCGGAGACCACGTATGCGCCCACCGTCGGGTCGTCGACCAGATTGACGAAGCTCAGCTCGAAGGGGATCGGTGTCGGTGAGCCGATCCGGTTCAGACCGACCATGACAGTCACCGGCCCCGCCGCCGGGCCGGACTGCGAGGCGCGCACAATGGCCTCCATGACGCCCCGGCGGTCCTCGGTGGCCACCAGATTGACCAGCGGGCGCCCCTCGACGAGCTCCGGGTCGTGGCCGAGCATCCTCGACACGGCCCCTGAGCACGACTCCACGGTGCCGTCCCGGGCCACCAGCATCGTCACGACGGCGGCATGCTGGACCACGGCCCGCAGACGGGCGTCCCGGTTGTGGGAGACCTCGAAGCGACGTCGCTCGGTCAGGTCCCGGAGGCTCAGCAACACCGATCCCTCGGTCAGCCATGGCACCGGGGTGCCCACGAGCTCCATCAGGCGCCAGCCGGACGGGGTCTTCAGTCGGATCTCGATCGGGGCCCCGACCTCCTTCTCCTGGATGGTCTCCAGCGACAGCAGGACGAAGGGGAGGTCCTCGGGATGGACGAAGTCGAGGCCGGACAGCCCCATCGCCTCGGCGATCGTCGTCCCGAACAGACGCTCGGCGGTCGAGTTCCCCCAGACCAGGATCCCGCTGGGTCCGACGACGACGACGGCGTCCGGGAGCTCACGGAAGAGCCGCAACAGGTCCGCGTCCCCGGTCGCTGCGATCCGGGGCATCTCGGGCCCTTCGACGACGGGGGGCATACCTGACTCATCGGGTCCGTCAGTCCGCAGCTTGAGGATGACCTCCTGCGTAGCGGGGCCGGAGTGGGTCGGCGCGGGTACGGTGAGGCCATGGATCCCGATGTCCTCACCCTGGCCGGGACCGAGGTGACCGTCCCTCGGCTCGGGGTCGGCACCTGGGCATGGGGCGACGAGTCCACCTGGGGCATGGGTGGCTACGACGCGAACCTCACCCAAGCCTCCATCCGTGACGCCTGGGACGGGTCGCTCGACGCCGGGGTCACCTTCTTCGACACGGCCGAGATCTACGGCGGCGGCGAGAGCGAGCGGATCATCGGGTCGCTCCTGGCCGACGATCCCGATCGGGCCGGACGGGCCGTCATCGCCACCAAATTCATGCCGTCGCCCTGGAAGCTCGACGTCCACCGGGCACTGTTCAAGTCACTACGGGCATCGCTCGAGCGCCTCGGACTCGAGACGGTCGACCTCTACCAGATCCATGGCCCGGTCAGCCTGCGCTCCCATGCAGCCCTGGCCGGCGCGTTGGCCGCGGCCCACGACCAGGGCCTGATCCGAGGCATCGGGGTGTCCAACTACTCCATCAAGGAGACGAGGGCCATGGCGAGCGCCCTCGGGCGACACGGCCTGCAACTGGCGACGAACCAGATCGAGTTCTCCCTCCTCCGCCGCTCCCCCGAGACCAGCGGCCTCCTCGCCGCCTGCGCCGAGCTCGGCGTCGTTCCCCTGGCCTACTCACCCATCGGCCAGGGTCGGCTGACCGGCAAGTACTCGACAGCGAATCCCCCGCCGGGGAAGCGGAACTTCTCCGACCATCCGATGGAGCTCGTCGACGCCGTCGTCGCCGAGCTGCGCCGCATCGGTGACGCCCACGGCGGCCGATCGCCCAGCCAGGTGGCGCTCAACTGGATCATCGCCAAGGGAGCCGTGCCCATCCCCGGAGCGAAGAACCGGCACCAGGCCGAGGAGAACGCCGGCGCACTGGGCTGGAGTCTCGACGACGACGACATGGCGAGGCTCGACCGGGCGGCGCTCCCGGGTATCCGGAACCTGGCCAGTCGCGTCTGGCAGCACGGCTGACCGGCAGCAGCGACGAGGCGGGCGGCGGCCCGGTCCCTCGGATACCGTGACGACATGCCGGACTACGACGCCATCGTCATCGGGGCCGGGCACAACGGCCTGACCGCGGCAGTGGTCATGGCCCGCGGCGGGATGCGCGTCCTGTGCCTGGAGAAGAACCACTTCATCGGGGGCATGGCCACGACGACGGAGCTGGCCCGGGGTTACCGCTTCGAGCTGGCCGGCTCCATCCAATTCCCCGTCCCGAGTGAGATCTACGACGACCTCGGCTTCGAGGCATGTCCCATCTTCGAGCCGGAGGTGCAGTCGGCGGCCATCGGGCCATCGGGTGAACCCCCGCTACTGCTGCACAGTGACCCGGACAAGCTGTTCGAGCACCTCAACGAGCGGATGGGACTCGACGCCGTCCTCGGCATGGCCGAGATCGCGGCCTGGGCGGACGCACCGGCCCGTGCCATCGGCCGGTTCGACGTCAGGACGCCGCCGAAGTCGCTCGACGAGATGTTCGCCAGTGCGTCGAACGAGACCGAGCGGCAGGCCATCCGCACGGCGATGTTCGGCAGCGTCATGGACGTGATCGACCAGCACCTGCCGGACCCGGTCCGTCACGCACAGGTACGCAGCATGCTGGCCTTCCTCTCGGTCAACTCCACCCACCGCGGCCCGTACTCCCAGGGCAGCGCCCTCTGTCTCGCCTTCGCCCTCGCCTCCCCCACCGGCGCCACGATGTCCAAGGTCAAGGGAGGAATCGGCACGCTGTCGGCGCACCTCGCCGAGTCGTTCGACCAGTACGGGGGTGAACTGCGCCGTCACGTGAAGGTGGACGGGATCGTCACCGAGGCCGGCCGCGTGGTCGGTGTCCGCCTCGGCGACGGCCAGACCATCAGCGCGCCGGTCGTGGTGTCGAACCTGGATCCCACGACGACGTTCACCCAACTGCTCGACAGGGACGACCTCCCAACCGACTTCCTCGGACGGGTCGACGCCATCGACCATCGTGCCCTCTACTTCCAGATGCACTTCGCCCTGAACGGCCTGCCCGAGTGGGCGGGCCCCTACGAGGAGTTGAACGACGGGGGCCTCAGTCACAACGTGACGTTCTTCGGGACTCCCGAGGAGATGCAGTCGGACTTCGAAGGCTGCGTGCGTGGCGTCGTACCGAGCTCGCCGTCGTTCAACCTGTCGATCCCGTCCCTCCGTGACCCGGACCTGGCGCCACCGGGCAAGCACGTGGCCAGCAGCTTCGCCTTCTACGCACCCATCGGGGCCGACCACGCTGCCCAGGCACGCCTGCGGGACGAGATGGCCGACCGGATGCTCGCCAAACTCACCCGGCTGGCACCCAACTTCCCGGATCTGGTGGAGCGTCAATTCAACTACCCCGCGTACACCTACGAGCGCATGTTCGGTTGCACCGGAGGTGACTTCTGCCACGGGCTGCTCCAACCGGAGTTCATGGGTCCGTTCCGACCCGGGCCACGCGGTTGGCCGGACAACCCGGTGCCGGTCGACGGCCTGTACCTCTGCGGCGCCGGGTGCCACGGCGGCCCGGGCATCACCTTCATCCCCGGATACAACTGCGGGTACGAGGTCCTCGACGGCCCGCCCGCGGCCAACGCCTGAGCGGACATCCGGTCGGTTCTCCGGCCCCCGTCAGGTGCCCCGCAGGTGGGCCAGCGCCTCCGCTCGCGTCAGGAACTGTCCGGAGGCGACGACCATGCCCCGACCCTGCCGGTCGACGGTGACGACCGAAACCCCGCGACGGGCCAGCTGGTCGATGATGGCATCGACCAGCAGCACCGCCACCGGGTGGAACCCCGTCACGTGGTCGAGGTCGACCACGATTCCCTGGGGTACGACGGCATCGGCCACGTGGCGCCGGAGTCCCAGCAGGGCCTGCTCCGCCGAGGCGAACTCGATGTAACCCTGGAGCGACAGCACGGGTACGTCGGCCACGCCCAGGCCCGTCGGCGACGGCAGAGACTCCTCGGTACCGTCCTCGGCGACCAGGACGAAGGAGGGGCCGGTCTGCTCCACCTGGTGCATCAGATGGAGCGAGAACCGCTCGGAGATGGCGCGGCTCGCCTCGACAGCCCGCACGCTGTTGCCGCGCTCATCGAGCGGTGGACTGAACAGCCCGATCCCGAACTGGGACGGGCTGACCGCCACCAGGCCCCCGGCCACCCCGGACTTGGCCGGCAGGCCGACCCGGAACAGCCACTCGCCCGAGTAGTCGTACATCCCACAGGTGGCCATGACGGTCAGGACCCGCTCGGCCACCAGTCGGTCCATCACCTGGTCGTCGGTGAGCGGATTCACTCCGCCGTTGGCGAGCGTCGCGGCCATCACGGCCAGGTCGGCGGCGGTCACCAGCACCGAGCACTGGCGGAAGTAGATGTCGACCGCATCCTCCGCCGGAACGGTCAGCGACCCGGCGGCCCGCATGAGGTGGGCGAGCGCCCGGTTGCGGTCACCGGTGACGCGTTCCGAGCGGTACACGGCGGTGTCGACCGTGAGCTGACGACCCGCACAGCGCGACAGCAGGTCGAGGATCCTGGCGAACCGCTCCTCCGGACCGGTGCCCGCCACCAGGGAGGTCGTGAGGATGGCGCCCGCATTGATCAGGGGGTTGTCCGGACGTCCGGTGCCCGGCTCCAGGCTGATGGCGTTGAAGCCTTCGCCGCTCGGCTCCACCCCCACGCGGGCGAGCACCGCCTCGGTACCGGCATCGGCCAGCGCCAAGGCGTACACGAACGGCTTGGAGACCGACTGGATGGTGAACGGCACCTCCGAGTCCCCCGCCTCGTAGCGCGAGCCGGCGACACCGACGAGGGCCAACCCGAAGGCACCGGGGTCCGCCGTCGCCAACTCGGGGATGTACGAGGCCACATCGCCCCGGTCGTCGTCGGCGAACTCGGATCGGATGCGGCCGAGCAGATCGCCGATGGGGTCGAACTGGGGCGGCGGCACGGCTCGGTCGGCCGGAACCGTCACGTCTCGAGGTCGCCTTCCTGAATGGCCGGCAGCTCGGCGATGGCTTCGAACAGATACTTGGTCCAGACCGCCTCGAGCCGGAACAGGAACGGCGAATCGGCGTTGATCCGGGCCTCGAACGGCTGGAACGATCCCGCCCGATAGATGACCAGGTCGTACGGCGGGCCCACGGAGAGGTTGGACCCGGCGGTACTCACCATCGAGGTCAGAGCCAACTTGGTGGCCGTGGTGAGATTGACGTGGGCGGCGACACCGAGCTCCAGGGTGAACTTGCCGTACTTGCTCTCGCCGATCTGCAGGAATGGCCGGTCATCGGATGCCCGGATGTAATTGCCCTCGGGATACACGAGCAGGATGTCCGGCGCGCCACCACCGTGGATCTCCCCACCGAGCAGGAAGGTCGCCGTTCCGTCCGCACCGATCTTGGCCAGGGCGTCATGGTGGGTGGCGGCCACCTCCCGGCTGAGCCGGCCGACGTACAGGGCGGCCTCGAAGAGGTGGTCCACGGTGGCCAGGCTTTCGCGCGCTCCGGGATCGGTCAGGTCCTGGTTGATCCGATCCAGGACCTCCTGGGTCGTGGCCAGGTTGCCGGCCGACTCGAGGACGAAGAAGCGGTCGGGGTCGGGCTGGAACAGGTGCACCTTGCGGTACGTGCTGACGTTGTCCACCCCCGCATTGGTCCGGGAGTCGCCAAGGAAGACGAGCCCTTCCTCGAGCCGGATGGCCAGGCAATAGGTCATTGGAGGTTCCTCAGTGGTCGATCGGTCGGGCGGAGGGAGTCTACGGGACGACCCCCGTCGGCCAGCACCGTCGCGGTCGCAGCTCAGCCCATCTGGACGATCGGCTGGGCGAGCGGCGTGCCACCCATCGAGCCGAAGAACTGTGCGTCGCCGAAGGCGAAGATGCCGCCGTCACTGGCCACCATCCAGTAGCCCCCGCTGTCGATGGTGGTGGTGATCCCGACGATCGGCTCGTTGAGGGGTTTGCCACCCATCGAGCCGTAGAATTGTGCGTCGCCGAAGGCGAAGATGCCGCCGTCACTGGCCACCATCCAGTACCCCTTGCCGTCGAACGTGGAGGTGATCCCGACGATCGGCTCGTTGAGGGGTTTGCCACCCATCGAGCCGTAGAATTGTGCGTCGCCGAAGGCGAAGATGCCGCCGTCACTGGCCACCATCCAGTAGCCCTGCCCGTCCGGCGTCGATGAAATTGCGACGATGGGCTCGTTCAGCGGCTTGCCCCCCATGGAGCCGTAGAACTGTGCGTCGCCGAAGGCGAAGATGCCGCCGTCACTGGCCACCATCCAGTAGCCCTTGCCGTCCGGGGTCGCGGTGATGGCGACGATGGGGGCCGCCAGTGGCTTGCCGCCCATCGAGCCGTAGAAGGTGGCGTCGCCGAAGGCGAAGATGCCGCCGTCACGGGCCACCTCCCAGTAGCCACGGCGATCGGGGGTCGGCGCGAATCCCACGATCGGCGCGGCGAGCGGCGTGCCCCCCATCGAGCCGTAGAAGGCCGACGACCCGAACGAAAAGACGCCGCCGTCGCGCGCGACCTCCCAGTAACCCGGCTCCACGGCGAGCGACTCCGTCTGGATCGGTGTGTCGTCAGGAGTGTCCCCCACCGCGGTGCAGGCCCACACCCCGGTGCACGAGACACCCAGCAGCTCACCGTCGGAGGTGGCCGACAGCGGCGGGGGCGTCGAGATCACGGACCAGACGCCGTTGTCCCACTGCTCGACGAGGTTGGCATACGTGGATCCGTCGGGCGATGACGAGCCGACGGCCGTGCACGAGGTCGGAGATCCGCACGACACCGATTCGAGGAGGTCGTCGTCGTTCGGTCCAGTGGCCGGTACCGACATCGGCGTCCAGTCCGCGCCGTTCCATTCCTGGGCCAGGTTCTGGTAGCCCGAGTCCGCCGTCGAGTAGCCCACTGCGGTGCAGGCGCCAGGCGACAAGCACGACACCGAGGTGAACACGCTGCCCACCGAGGCGGAGGGGCTCGTGGTGGGCACGACGGACCACGCCGTCCCGTTCCAGGCCTCGGCCAGCGTCTGGCTGACCGTCCCGTTGAAGTCGTCACCGACCGCCGTGCACCATGTCGTCGACAGGCACGAGACGTCCGTGAGCTCCGAGAAGCCTCCGGTGCCCTGGTCGGGGCTCGGCACGATCGACCAGTCCGAACCGTTCCACTCCTCCACCAACGTGTCCGTGGGGCCGGCGACCGACTGAGACGAGCCCACGGCGACGCAGAACGTGAGGGTGGTGCACGACACGCCGTACAGCGTCTGCGGCTGGACCGCATTGGTGTCGGGGCTCGGTACGATCGTCCACCCCGCGCCGCTCCACTGCTCGACGAGGGTCTGGGTGGTGTATTTGGTGTCCCCCGCCCCGACGGCGACGCAGAACGTCGCCGTCACGCACGAGTCGCCGTACAGGTCGTTGTCCTTGGAGGGCTCCGTGTTCTGACTGGGCACGATCTCCCAGGCGGTGCCGTTCCAGAGCTCACCCAGCGTCTGGTCGGCCTTCCCGGCGTTGGTGTAGCCGACGGCCGTGCAGTATCCGCCGGGCGCGCACGACACGGCGGCCAGCGAATTGTCGGCGGTCGTGCCGACGTTGGCGGTGGGGTGGACCACCCAGGGGTACACCGTGGGCGCTGGTGAAGCTGCCGCCGGTGCAGCCGTCGCGACGACACCCGTGAGGCCGAGTGCCGCCATCGCCATCGCCATCGCCAACCGTCCGACTTGCCGCATCATCCACCTTTCCTCAGGGATCCGCCCGACCGATTCTGAGGTCCCGGGCGACCGCGTCGCAACAGGACGCTACGCAGCATCCGTCCGGAAGGCTAAACGGCGGGGGGCCGTGCCCGAGGTCACCCGCCGGACGGGGATCCCGTCACGGGTGGGAAGGTGCCGGAGGGGCCCCATCGACTTCGAAGGAGAGCTGATCCGGATAGCACCACCACCAGTTCTCCCCCGGCTCGTACGAGCGGATCACGGGGTGGTCGCGGTGGTCGAGCCAGTGGCCGGTCGCGTGCCGGCCCGGCGAGTTGTCGCAGCAGCCGACGTGGCCGCAGGTCATGCAGAGGCGCAGGTGGACCCAGCGCCCCCCCGTGCGGAGGCACTCCTCGCAACCGGCGCCCGACGGGGTCACGTCGGTGACGGTGTCCAGATGGGTACAGGTATCGGTCACGGTCCGTTCCTCCTTACCGTCCGCCACCCACCGGGCACCTGCCCACGGCGGCCGTCCCAACTTACCCAACGGGCCCTGAGGCCACGCCGGGCGTGTCGGCGTCCTCCCGGCGGGCCATGCTGGGTCGGGTACACCCGACCCCTCAGGAGGACACCATGGGCAGCACCGAGCTTCTGACCGACGCCTTCGAGCGCATCCGCGACGGCATCCACCCCGCCGTCAACGGTCTGTCCACCGAGCAGCTGGCCTTCCGCCCCGATGCCGAGTCCAACTCCATCGCGTGGCTCGCCTGGCACCTCACCCGTATCCAGGACGACCACATGTCCGGTCTCGCCGGCGTCGGCCAGCGGTGGCTGGAGGGCGGCTGGGCCGAGCGCCTCGCGCTGCCACTCGACCCGTCCGACACCGGCTACGGCCACGATCCGGAGCAGGTGGCCCTGGTGGTGGTCGAGGCTCGGTCACTCCTCGACTACTTCGAGGACGTCCACACCGCCACGCTGAGCTACCTCGGCACGTTGACCGAGGCCGATCTGGACCGGGTGGTGGACACCCGATGGGACCCGCCGGTGACCGTCGGGGTCCGGATCATCAGCGTCATCACCGATGACCTCCAGCACGTCGGACAGGCCGCCTACGTGCGCGGCCTCGTCCACCGCCGACCCGACTGAGCAGCCCCCACGCCATCCGCGCCACACGGTCGGGACCGTGCCGCAACCTTGTGACCACTCAAGTTGCCCACAGTTCGCGTCGATGCACCAGGGCCGATAGTTAGGCAGCGACCCGGCGAGGGGGACATGGCAGATCAGGCGAACGTCCCATCCGATGGCGACGACATCGTGGCAACTGGACCACATCAGCCGAGCGCGGCGCGGGCCATGATCGACCCGGCACTGCTCGGCTACCTGATGGGTCCCCTCGCCTTTGCCGCCGTCCTATTGCTGATGCACTTCTCGTTCATCACCCACGAGTCGGCCTGGCTGTGGCTCGGTGTCTTCCTGGCCGTCCCCAGCTGCAACTTCGTCGTCGACCGGATCTACGACCGCCGTCCGGACCCACTCTCGCTCAACCTCCGCGTCGCCGTGCAGGTGGCGGCCGTCTCGGCGGTCATCTTCCTGACCGGCTGGGGCCCGGTCCTTTGGGGTGCGTACGCCTTCATCGCCCTCGAGGTCATCGCCAAGTGCGGCTCCCGTTCGTGGCTGTCCGTGACCGTGTGGAGCCTGGTCGGCATGGCGTTGGGACAGCTGGGGATCTGGGCGGGCGCGCTGCCGTCGGAGCTGAGCGTCGGGCAGTCCACGGCCCTCTCCACCATGGGCGCGTTCGTCCTGGTCTTCGTCATCCGTATGGCCGGCGCCACCATGGAGCAGAAAGAGGCGGCCGAGGGAGCCGTGCGACTCAGCGAGGACCGCTTCCGGTCGCTCATCCAGAACTCGTCGGATGTCACCATGATCATCGACGACGAAGGCTTCTTCCGCTATCTGTCCCCTGCCGTCGAGCAGCTCCTCGGCTACCGTCCCCTCGCCCTCGTCGGTCGGAGGGCCACTGACTACGTCCATCCCGACGACCAGGAGTACCTGCGACTGCGCCTCGGCGACGAGTTCCAGGCCTCGTCGGACACGGCGGTCCTCGAGTTCCGCATGCTCCGACGTGACGGTAGCTGTCGTGACGTCGAGGCCGTCATCTCCAACCAGCTCGACCGGATCTCGGTGGGTGGATACGTCACGAATGTCCGCGACATCACCGAGCGGAAGAAGTTCGAGGAACTGCTGTCCCACCGTGCCCTGCACGACCCACTGACGGGTCTGGCCAACCGGCAACTGATCCTGGAGCGGGCGGACCAGATGCTCGCCCGGTCCAGGCGCAGCGGCGAGCAGGTGGCGGCGTTCTTCATCGACCTCGACAACTTCAAGGACACCAACGACTCACTCGGCCACGAGGCGGGCGACCGCCTCCTCCAATCCGTGGCGGGCCGGCTCGTCGGCCTGCTCCGCACCAGCGACACGGTGGGACGCCTCGGAGGCGACGAGTTCGTCGTCCTGGCTGAGGGAGTATCGCTGCAGGATGGACCCGAGGCCATCGCCGACCGCATCCGCCAGGTACTCCGTCCGGCCTTCTACGTGGAGGGGTTCGAGTCCGTCCCACTCACCGTCTCGGCCAGCGTGGGGATCGCTGCGGGCGACCGCCCCTCGGCCCAGGAGCTCCTGCGCGATGCCGACATCGCGCTCTACCGGGCCAAGGGGGCCGGCCGTGACCAGGCGGTCGTCTTCGAGGCGGCCATGCAGCTGGCTGCCACCGACCGGCTCGCCCTGCGGACCGAACTCGACATCGGGCTCACGGCCGGGCAGTTCACCCTCCTCTACCAACCCATCGTCGACCTCACCGACCTCCACATCGAAGGCGTCGAGGCCCTGATCCGCTGGAACCACCCCACCAAGGGCCTCGTCACACCGGACCGCTTCATTCCCGCGCTCGAGGACAGCGGTCAGATCGTCGACGTCGGGCGTTGGGTGCTCGACGAGGCATGTGCGCAGCTGGCGCGGTGGCGGGTGCTCGGTCATCGGCTGTCGATGTCGATCAACGCGTCCATGCGCCAGCTCGAGTCCGACACATTCGTCGGCGACGTCCGGGCAGCCCTCGAGGAGCACGGGCTCGACCCCGGCGACCTGATCATCGAGATCACCGAGACGGTCCTCATGAAGGACGCGCACGCCACGGTCGATCGCCTGGCGAGTCTGAAGGAGCTCGGTGTGCGGATCGCCATCGACGATTTCGGCACGGGGTACTCGTCGCTGGCCTACCTGCGGCAGTTCCCGGTCGACGTACTCAAGATCGATCGAACCTTCGTCGCGGAGATGACCGGGTCACCCGATGCCACCGCCCTCATCCACACCCTCGTCGAGTTGGGACACACGCTCGGCCTCCTGACCCTGGCGGAGGGGATCGAACACCCGGCGCAGATCGACGGTCTGCGGTCCCAGAACTGCGACCACGGCCAGGGCTACTTCTTCTCCCGGCCGGTGGCCGCAGAGGAGATCGAACTCCTGCTGGACAGCGACGTCCGCACCGACGACCTCGTCACCGGGACCACGCTCCGGCCGGGCCCGTCCTGAGCCTCGGGGGCTACGACCCCGGGAACACCCGCCGGAGCTCGTCCAATACGGGGCTCTCCTCCACCCCACCGGCGTGCTCGGGGTCGAGTCGCCCGTAGACCAGTCGGATGCAGGCCTCGGCAGGCAGGAGCACATCAGGCTCAGCGACAGGTTCGCCATAGGCGAAGGACACCGTGTCGTCGGCCAGGACGACCGTCACACCCCGACGGGGGTCGGTGGTGACAATGTGGATCGTTCGCTCGTTCCCGGTCGACCGCGCCGTGAACCCCGCGACCCGCTCGAGTCCGTCGATGACGCACACGGTGGCCTCGGGCAGGACCGTGGCGGCCGGGTCGACCGTCACCTCGATGTCCCACGTGTGCAGCGCGTGCTCGTTGAGGCGCAAGGCGACGAGTCCATCGAAGTCGATGGACATCGGACCGAGGGACGCGTGGAACCGGGCGCGGTCGTCAGGTCCGAGTGCCTCGAGCCGGTCGAGGAGGTTCCGGTCGGCGACGAGGGAGTCCGCCGCCTGAGCGGCCGGCGACTTGGCGTTCCACTCGTCCCACACGGCGGGAAACGCGTCTCCGGGGGTCTTCAGGTCGGCCAGCGCGTCGTCGAGCACCCGACAGAAGATGACGGCACCGGATCCCACGTGGGAGAGCGTGTCGGCGATCGTCCACTCACTCGGGTAGGCCGACGCCGTGAGCTGGTCGGGGGACAACGGACCGACGACTGCGGCCAGGTGGTCCACGGAGGCGTGGAGTGCGGCGAGGCGGTCGGGCATTGGTTCCTCCTGGCAGGTGTGGGTGGCGGAGTCGCCCCCGGGCCACGGTAGCGGCGCAGTGGACCGACCCGGGCCGGCGGATCCTTCATCTCCGGGACCTTCGCCTCTCGTTTCCGGGCATCCACGTCCCTACAATTCCCACAGAGGCTCCGCCAGGAGCCCAAAGGAGGCGCCGATGCAGACACGCACAGGTTGCCCGCTCTGAGCGAGGGCGGTGCGGGAGCAGACGGGAGGTCACCCGTCGGGCCCGGGAAGCCATCTGGCAAGCAGCTCGCTCTGCGAGCGTTGCAAGGGCAGGAGAGCAACTCCACCCGGTAGCCGCCACTGCGACCGCCCCTTCGGAGAACAGTGAAGAGCGAGTGCCCGGTCCCCGTCGATCTGCGGGACGGGCGCTCGCTCGCGATTGAGTACCGTGCTCCCATGACCGACGTGACCCCGGGCGCGGGTGGACCGACCGACGACAGCGACGGGCTCGACGGACGCGTGGCCATCGTGTCCGGAGCGGGACGCGGCATCGGTAGGGCGACCGCCCGGTACCTGTGCCGGCTCGGTGTGCGGGTGGCCGTGGCCGACAGGGACGGCGACGCTGCCCGTGCCGCCGCGGAGGAGCTGGTGACCGCCGGGCACGACGCACTCGGTCTGACCTGCGACGTGTCCGACGCCTCATCGGTGGCCGCGGCCGTGGACGCGACGGCCCGTCACTTCGGCGCCGTCGACCTGCTCGACCACAACGCGGCGTGGACCGACTTCCGGACCGATCTCAGCGCCGAGGACGTCGATCTCGCCACCTGGGACAAGGTTCTGGCCACCAATGCCACCGGAGGTCTGCTGCTGGTCCGCGCCGTCCTGCCACTGATGCGTGCCCGCGGTGGTGGGTCGATCGTGCTCATCTCGTCCGGATCGGCGTCGATCGGCGAGCACCGTCGCGTCGCCTACGGGGTCTCCAAGGCGGCGGTCGAGCAGCTCATGCGACACGTCGCCACGCGCTACGGCCGAGACGGGATCCGCTGCAACGCGATCGCCCCGGGCTTCATCCTCACCGATACGGCGGCGCGGGGAGTCCCGGAGGCCGGACGTGCCCGCCTGGCCGAGCAGAACCCGCTCGGTCGCCTCGGAACACCGGAGGACATCGCCCACGCCGTCGGCTTCCTGCTGTCGGAGCGTGCCTCGTTCATCAACGGTCAGGTCCTGCGCGTCGACGGGGGTCTCACGGTCTCGCCGCGTCTGGCCGGTATCGACTGAGTCCCGGGCGATGACAGGAAGGCCGACCATGGGCCGACAGACGACACCGGCAGCCGGACCGTCCCGCACGGTGACGACGGCCGCGGGTCCACTACGGGTGGGCGTGGTAGGCGCCGGACCGTGGGCCAGCCTGTTCCACGTTCCGGCCCTGGTGGCCCATCCGGACGTCGAGCTGGCGGCCGTCTGGGCCAGACGGGCCGCAGCCGCCGCCGAGGTCGCCGGGCCGAATGGAGCAACCGCTCACGATTCGTTCGACCGGTTCCTCGACGACGTCGACGCTGTGGTGTTCGCGGTCCCACCCGACGTCCAGGCGGAGCTCGCCGCCCGGGCCGCCGTGGCGGGGAAGGCGCTCCTGTTGGAGAAGCCCCTGGCGCTCGATCTGGTCGCGGCTGAACGGCTGGCAGCAGTCGTCCAGGATGCCGGAGTACCTACCCAGATGGTCCTGACCTGGCGGTACGCACCAACGATCCGAGCATTCGTGGAAATGGTGACGGACACGCAGCCGCTCGGGGGGCGCGGGTGGTTCCTGACCGGTGGCTTCCTCGGCGGCGTGTTCGCCACGCCCTGGCGATTGCAGTACGGCCCGCTCTTCGACCTCGGCCCACACGTGATCGACCTGCTCGACGCGACACTGGGCACCGTGGTGGGCATCCGGGCCCACGGTGACCCCCACCGGTGGGTCGGGCTCCTCCTGGAGCACGAAGGCGGAGCGACGAGCGAGGTCTCCCTGACCGCCTACAGCGCGCTGGGCCCGGGCCGGGCCGGGGTCGAGGTGTACACCGCCGACGGCGTCCTCGAGGTGGCGACAACCGGCGTGTCGGCGTCGGCGTCGATCGCCCTGGTCGACGAGTTCGTGGCCACCGTCCGCTCGGGGGTGCCCCACGCCCTGGACGTCCTGCACGGGGTGCACCTGCAGCGACTCCTGGCCATGGCGGCCGAGGACCTCGCCCGTGGCGGTCACGAGCCACCCGGGGGGCGGGCGGGGTAGCTTGCGGCATGGCGACCTGGATGGGGACCGGACGGACGGAGCGTGCGCGATGACCGATCCCCGCCCGGTGACTGCCGGCGGTCCGGCGGAGGTGCGTCGGACCGCGGCCGACGTGGACGCGGCCTGGCTCACGTCCGTACTGGCTGACCGCGGCCTGATCCCCGGGGACGGCCGGGTCGTCGCCGTCGACCAGGCCCCGGTGGGCACCGGCCAGATGGCTGACACCGTCCGCTTCGCGCTCACCTACGAGCCGAAGGGCGCGGGACCGCCCACCGTCGTGGGCAAGTTCACCTCGGGCGACCCCCAGAGCCATGCCACCGGACGGATCATGCGGGCCTACGAGGTCGAAGTGCGCTTCTACGCCGAGATCGCCCCCCGGGTGGCGGTGCGCCATCCGGAACTGCTGTTCGCCGCCATCGACCCGGAGGAGGCCTGGTTCACCCTGTTGCTCGAGGACGTGACCGGCGCCACCCAGGGCGACGAGCTCGCCGGATGCGGCCCAGGGACGGCGGTGGCCGCGCTCCGCCAGCTGGCCGGACTGCACGGCCCGTGCTGGGGCGAGCCGGACCTCGCGGCCAACCCGTGGGTCAACCGGGCCACGCCGGACAGCGACGCGTTCACGGCGTCCATCGTGACCGGGGTGTTCCCGCGCTTCCTCGAACGGTACGGCGACCGACTCCAATCCGCCCACGTGGCCCTACTCCAGGCGTTCCTCCCACGGCTGGGCGAGTGGATGGCGCGCCCACGCGGCCCGGGCACCGTCGTCCACGCAGACTTCCGTCTGGACAACCTGCTGTTCACCCCCGGCGAGACGGCTCCCGTCGTCGTCGACTACCAGACGGTCAACTGGGGGAGTGCCGCCTACGACCTCGCCTACTTCCTCGGCGGCAGTCTCGAGCCCGAGGTCCGACGGGCCCACGTCGACGGGCTCCTGGAGGGCTACCACCGGTCCCTCGGCGAGCACGGGGTGACCGACTACCCGCTCGACGAACTGCGGCGGGACTACCGTCGCGAGTGCTTCGGGGGCCTGATGATGGCGGTGGGCGCCTCGATGATGGTCAAACAGACCGCACGGGGGGATGAGATGTTCCTCACCAACACACGCCGGCACGCCCAGCAGGCCCTCGACCTCGACGCGCTGACCACGCTCGACGACGTCTGACACCTGAGGCCTGACCGCGGGCGGCCCTCCGGCGGACAGGCACGCCCGGCGGTACGGTGGTGCGGGCGGGCGCCATATCCGGGGCGGTCGCTGGCCGAGCGGGAGCCGTCGCGAGGAGCACGCATGGACAACGAGCACCAGCCGCCGAGCGGCACCGGAGACGCCGGTTTCGAGTTCCGGGGCATCAACCACCTGGCGCTCGTGTGCCGGGACATGGCCCGGACCGTGGACTTCTACTCCAAGGTGCTCGGCATGCCCCTGATCAAGACGATCGAACTGCCGGCCGGCATGGGCCAGCATTTCTTCTTCGACTGCGGCGGTGGCGACGCCCTCGCGTTCTTCTGGTTCCCTGACGCACCCGACGGCGTGCCCGGGGTGTCGTCACCCAGCGGTCGGCCCGACCAGGGCAGTCTCACCAGTGCCGTGGGCTCGATGAACCACGTCGCCTTGGCCGTTCCCCCCGAGAAGATCGACCAGTACCGCGACCGCCTGCGTGCGGCGGGCATCGACTGCACCGACGTGGCCAATCACGACGACAGCGAGTGGGGCATCTCGGATGACCTGCACCCCGGCGTGTTCGTGCGGTCGATCTACTTCCAGGACCCCGACGGCATCCTGCTCGAGTTCGCCTCCTGGACCCGTGACCTCGGTCCCGCCGACGTGTCCCACACCCCGGCCCGCGCCGTCGACGCGGCCTCGGCCTGAGGCCGGCGGTGCCCCGACTCCGCCAGGTGCCACGCGCCGACGCCGAGGCACCCATCGTCACCGTCATGTACGACCTGCTCTTCGAGGACCGTGACCCCGTAGCCGAGCCGGGCACGACGGACGGCACGCCGGGTGACTGGTGGACGGTGTTCGCACTCGTGCCGGACATACTCGAACACTCGGTCCAGGGATTCGGCGTCTACCAGAGCCCCAAACGGCTCCTCGACCCGGTGCTGCGTGAGTTGGCCCAGGCCCGGGTCGGATGGGCGGTCGGAAGCCAGTTCGTCTACTCCCAGCACTGCAAGTCGCTCCGGGCACTCGGGGTGCCCGACGAGGTCATCGGGGCGGTCCCCCACTGGGCGGCCGCCGACTGCTTCGACCGTGTCCAACGCCTGATACTGGCCTACACCGACTGCCTGGCCCTCGACCACGGGCGCGTGCCCGACGGGTTGTTCGACGCCCTCCGGGAGGTACTACCCGACGAGGAACTCCTCGAGCTGACCTACATCACCACCCTGTACCTGCAGCACGCCGTCATGTCCCGGGCGCTCCGTACCGAGTTCGACGACCGCGCCGACCCCGTGGTCGAGGTGGTCACCGAGGGCGACAACACCGGTGCGGGCCGGCCGGGCCACCGACCGCAGCCCCGCCACTGAGCCTCAGCGGCCGAACCGACGCCTCGGCGCCACGTGCAGTCCGCACCCCTTCCAGGTCGGTCGCCCGCAATGCCTGCACATCACTGCTCCGCACCTGCCGCCAAGGGGCGCGGAACGGCCGTCAGCCGTCGCACGGGCGAGTGCGCCCGGGGCGTGTCCGGGCCCGTCGATTGTACCCCTAGGGGTATAGTGACAGGGAGTCGAACTCCCCTGGCGTCGACCTCGCCCTTTCCTGAGGATGTGTCACATGGACGAACTGAACAGCTCCACCCCGGACGCCGACCCCGTTCGTCACCCACGTCAGGTGGTCGTCGTCGGGGGTGTGGCCGGCGGCATGTCGGCCGCGACCCGGCTCCGCCGCCTCGACGAGTCGGCGGAGATCATCGTGCTCGAGCGGTCGGGTCACGTCAGCTATGCCAACTGCGGTCTGCCGTACTTCGTGGGCGGGGTCATCGAGGACGAGGACGACCTGTTGCTCCAGACCCCGCAGAAGCTCTACGAGCGCTTCCGCCTCGACGTCCGGGTGGACAGCGAGGTCGTGGCCATCGACCCCTCGGCGCGTACCGTCACCGTGCGTTCGACGATCGACGCGTCGACGACGGAGATCGCGTTCGACAAGCTGGTACTCAGCCCCGGCGCCGTCTCGGTGCGGCCTCCGATCCCGGGATTCGATCGGGTGCGGTCGCTGCGGACGGTGGAGGATGCCGAGCGCCTGGCCGGCGACGTCTCGGCCCGTCCGCGGACCGCCGTCGTCATCGGGGCCGGGTTCATCGGCCTGGAGACGGCCGAGAACCTGTCCCGCTCCGGCATCGGGGTGACCGTGGTCGAAGCCGCCGCCCAGGTGCTGACCCCACTCGACCCGGAGTTGGCGGTATTGGTGGAAGCGGAGCTCCTGGCCAACGGCGTGGAGGTGGTCACCGGGGCCGCGGTCACCGCCGTCACCGACACCGCCGTGGTCCTGGCCGACGGCCGTGTGCTGGACGCCGACCTGGTGGTCGGATCCATCGGGGTCCGACCCGACACCCGCCTCGCCGTGATGGCCGGACTCACGATCGGTGCCCACGGCGGGATCGTCGTGGACGGCTCCGGACGCACGAGTGATCCCGACGTCTACGCGGTCGGCGACGCGGTGGAGAAGACCGACTCGGTCAGTGGCGGATCGTCGCTGGTCGCGCTGGCGAACGTAGCCAACCGGCAGGGACGCCGGGTAGCCGACCACATCGCCGGGCTCGACCGGCCCTCCGTCCCCTCGCTCGGCACCGCCATCGTCAAGGTCTTCTCCCGCACCGCGGCGATGACGGGGTGGAACGAGTCCCGTCTACGGGCGGCCGGCAGGCCCTACCGGTGCGTTCACGCACATCCGTGGAACCACGCCACCTACTACCCCGGCGCCGAGCAGATGACCCTCAAACTGCTCTTCGACCCGCTGGAGGGCACCATCCTGGGAGCTCAGGCGGTTGGCGGCACCGGAGTGGACAAGCGCATCGACATCCTGGCGACGGCGATGTCGGCCGGCATGCGGGCGCCCGCGCTGGCCGACCTCGAGCTCGCCTACGCCCCACCCTTCTCGTCGGCCAAGGACCCCGTCAACATGCTCGGCTACATGTCCGAGAACATCCTCTCCGGCGAATGCGACGTGGTCCAGGCCATCGAGATCGACGACCTGGCTGCGACGGGGTGGACGCTGCTCGACGTGCGGACGCGTCAGGAGTTCGAAGCCGGGAGCATCCCGGAGGCGGTGAATGCGCCGCTCGACGTCCTGCGGCGGGACCTGCCGAGCCTCGGCCCGGGGCCGTTCCTGGTCTTCTGCCAGGTCGGACAGCGGGGCCACACCGCCACTGAGCTGCTCCACGAGTCGGGCCTCGAGGCAAGGAACGTAGACGGCGGGCTGACCACGTGGCGGGCGGCCGAGGCGGCCCGCACCGCGGCCGCCCGGTCGCTGATCAGGCCAGTTTCGTAAAGAGGCGCTGCACCTCGTCGAGCGGATAGCCCGAGGCGGCGGCCTCCTCCGGGTGCTCGATGCAGTAGGTGAGTCCGGTGGCGATCAGCCGGAAGCCGGTCTGCTCGAGGGCGTTGATGGCCGCGCTCAGCTGGGTGACGATGTCCCGGCACTCGCGGCCTTCCGCCAGCATCTTCTCGACGGCCTGGACCTGACCACCGGCCCGGCGCAGCCGCTTGCGCAGGTCATCGACGACGTCGTCGGGCAGTTCCACGGGGCAACCTCCGGATCGCGTACCCCCGAGGGTACCTGCGGCGGCCCGGATGCGGGGCGCCGGTCAGCTCACGGTCAGGACGAGGACCTGGGTGACCTTCTTGACCAGGGTCCCGTAGGCGAACGTGGCGGTCACCTTGTCCCGGTAGGTACCCGCCGGCGACCGTCGCCCGACGACGGTCGGGGTGCCCGACAGGGTGGCCGTGCCGTCGTAGTTGTCGACGAAGGTGACGCCCTTGGGGAGCTTGCCCTTCTCCGTGAAGGACGGGATGACGTAGCCGCTGGCCGACACGGTGAACGCGAAGGCGACGCCCGTGGTGGCCGATGCGGTGGCCGGACTGGTGAAGGCACAGCCCGTGCCGCAGACGTCGGGAGCCGTGTAGGCGTATCCGGCCGACGCCGTCCCTCCGATCGAGGTCACGTGCACGGCGGTGTTGTCCACCGCCTCGCCGGGTGGGGCGGTCACCGTGATCGAGGTGTCGCTCTGGTCCAGGATCGCCGCGTAGGCCCCGCCGACGTCGACCGAGGTGACCGCGGCCAGTCCGGTGCCCGAGATCACGATCTGGTTGCCCCCGTTGAGCGGGCCAGACGCGGGGCTGAGCGACGTGATGGTCGGAGCGGCCACGAACGTGAACAGGTCGAACGGCCCGGTCACGTCGGTCCCACCGGCCGAGGTGACGGTCACGTCGACCGTGCCCGGCACGGTGGCCGGTGTGACCGCGGTGATCGAGGTGTCGCCGTTGACGGTGAACGTGGCGGCGGCACCCCCGAAGGAGACGCCCGACGCCGCGCTGAAGCCGGTCCCCGTGATCGTCACCGAGGTCCCACCGGCCGCCGGGCCCTCGACCACCGAGATGCCCGTCACCCGGGGCACGGGCACGTACGCCGGGGCCAGCAGCAGGTAGGCCGAGCTCCCCGAGTTGTAGACCTCGTTGCCGAACGCGTCGAACGCGCTGAACGACGGATCGGTGACGGCGCCCGTGGCGGGCACGGCGGTCGACACGACGGCCGCCGTGAAGTCCCACACCACGTCGGCGGTCGCCGTGTAGGTCGTGGAGTGGTAGCCGCCGCCCCGGCCGCTGCCGCCGCAGGAGGTCTTCATCTGCACGACACCGGTCGGGTAGCCCGTGGCCGGGTCGAACCCGTTCGTCGTCACGGTCTCCTGGATGCCCCCGCAGGACGCGCCGAGGATGGCGAAGGCCTGGCTCTGGTTCAGCGTCAGGGCCACCGGCGCCGGGGTGGCGGACGCCACGCCGGCGAGGCCGACGAGCGCCGACGCCCCGGCCGTCACGGCGACGGCTGCGGTCACGAGCTTGCGGATCATGTGTCCCCCCACGATTCGTCCGTCCGGGCCCGGTCGGTCCCGCGGCACCCCACCTGCGGCGCCCGTCTCCCCTCCCATCGTACGTGGACGTCCCGCGTCACACCGGAATCGACGCGCCGGCGGCTCAGTGGACGGACGGACGCTGGTCCCGTCGCAGCACGTCGAGGAGCTCGTCGTAGGGACCGAGCAGATACGCCCGGTCACCCCCCTGGAAGCGCGTCCCCCGGCGGGGAGGGTGCTCGAGTGTCCCGCCCGTGGCCGCCCGGGCCAACGCCACCACCCGGGTCCGGGCTGACAGGTCCTGCATCGTCAGTCCCTGGAGTCCGCCGCCCGGAGCGATGGCCAGCCGACCTACGAGGAACGGTTGCTGATCCACGAAGAAGGTCTCCAGCACGTCGAGCCCGAGCGCCGCGCCGACGAACCAGGGAGCGGCCAGCGCCGACGTCGACCGGACGTGACGGAACCCGAAGCTCCGTTCCATCATCCTCGCCAGGTCGCGGTCGAACACCCGCAGCACCACCGGTACCTCGTCCCAGCGATCGCCCAGGGACTCGCGCACGGCCAGGCCGGTCTCGATGTTGGTGAGGTCGGCACTCGTCAGGATCGCCACTGCCGAGGCATCGGCCAGATTGACCGTTGCGTGGGTCTGGCGCTGCGTGGCGTCGGCGATCACCACGGGAACGTCGAGTGCCCGGGCCCGATCAAGGTAGCGGTTACCGGCGTCCTGTTCGACGACGACCACCTTGCGTCCCTCGGCCACCAGACCCTCGACCACCCGCACCCCCACCGCCCCCAGTCCCACGACGACGACGTGCCCCGTCATGCCGGGCACCTTGCCCCGGCCGAGCGACTGGTCGATGCGACGGCTCACCAGGAAGTTCGTGAACAGTGCGAACACGGTCGAGACCAGACCGACCCCGAGCACGATGAGGGCGATCCCGAACACCACGAGCCAGGTGGGCTGACCGGAGAAGTTGAAGTCGCCGTACCCGACCGTGGCCACGGTCTCCACCGTGAAGTAGACCGACTCCAAAGCGCTCAGGTGGCCCGGCGGGCCGTGCACCACGTAGCCGATGCGGATGATCGCCGACGCCACGACGAGGAGGGAGAGGACGGCGGCGGCCACCACGGTGAGGCCCCACGCGTTCGACTCCCGGAGGGCGCTCAGCCGGCGCCGGGCCCGTTCGACCACCGGGATCCTCGTGCCAGCCGGTCCATCCCCCTCACCGAGGTCGACACCCGCCCGGTCCAGGTCGGCAGTGGTGGCGAGGACGGTGACACGGTCCCCGACGGCCACCGGGTGGTCACGGCCGGGACAGCAGACGATGCCACTGCCGTCGGCAGGCACGACGGCCACCGGGGCCAGGTGCCCGAACCGGCTGCGAAACGTCCGGCCCGCAGCTTCGTCCTCGCGGGCGGCCACCTCGGCCACCACGAACCCCTCTCCGCCGAGCTCGAGGCGGTGCGAAGGGCGGTGGAGGCACACCTCGACGAACGACGGGGCCGCGAGGGCAGCCGGGTCGAGGATGATCCCGGACCCCAGGATGCGCTCGAGGGCCCGACCCACGGACGGGTTGGCCATGAGCACCACGAGCCGGACGTCCGGACGGGCCTCCCGCACGCGGAGGGCGATCTCGAGGGTGGCCAGCTCATCGGACTCGACGCAGATGACCGCCTGGGCCGTGTCGAGCCCCGCCCCGACCAGGCCGTCGCCCATCCGGGCGCTCCGTCGGATGAGCGGTACGCCCCACCCTTCCACCACGTCCGCCAGCCGCGGGTCCGGTGCGTCGTCGACGACCACGACGGGCACGCGGCTCTGGTGGAGCTGCTCGACCGTGCGCAGCCCGACGCCGTGGAGGCCGCACACGATCACCTGGCCGTCCGTGCCCCAGGCCCCCTCAGGCACGGTCTTCCTCGTCCAGGACCGGGCCCCTCCCCTGGCACGTCACCGCTTCTGACGCCATCCCCGCTCGAACGGAAGTCGCCATGAGCGTGGGGCGATGAGGTCCCGCATGGCCGGTGGGCCCCACGAGCCGACCCGGTAGAGCTGCACCTCCGGCGGGTCCTCGAGCAGTGGTTGGGACACCTCCCACAGGCGCTCGATTCCCTCGGCATTGGTGAACAGGGTCTGGTCACCAGCCATGGAGTCGTGGATGAGACGTTCGTAGGCCTCGAGGACGTTGTCGGACTCCTCGGTCTCGTGCAGCGCGAACTGCAGGCTGAGCTTGTCGAGCTTCATACCCGGACCGGGTCGCTTGCCGTAGAACGAGAGTGACAGCTTCGAGGCGTCAGCCAGGTCGAACGTCAGGTGATCGGGCCCCTGGGTCCCCACACCCGAGCCGGCCGGGAACATCGACTGCGGCGGCTCCCGGAAGGCGATCGAGACGATCCGGGCACCCTCCGCCAGGTGCTTGCCGGTCCGTAGGAAGAACGGCACCCCGGCCCATCGCCAGTTGTCGATCTCGCAGCGCAGGGCGATGAAGGTCTCCGTGTCGGAGTCCGGGGCGACCCCGTCGGCGTGGGTGTACCCCTCGTACTGGCCCCGCACCACGTTGCGGGGATCGATCGGCCGAAGCGAGCGGAAGACCTTGTTTTTCTCCTCGTTGATCGATCGCGGCTCGAGCTCGGTCGGAGGCTCCATGGCCACGAAGGCGAGGACCTGGAGGAGGTGGGTGACCACCATGTCGCGAAACGCGCCTGTCTGCTCGTAGAAGGCGGAGCGTGTCTCGACGCCCAGTGTCTCCGGGACGTCGATCTGTACGTGGTCGATGTGCTGGCGGTTCCAGATGGGTTCGAACAGACCGTTCGCGAAGCGGAACGCCAGGATGTTCTGGGCCGCCTCCTTGCCCAGGAAGTGATCGATGCGGAAGACCTGGTCGTCGTCGAATACCTCACGGACGAGTGAGTTCAGTTGACGGGCACTGTGGAGGTCCGTTCCGAAGGGCTTCTCCATGATGACGCGGGCCCGGTCCGTCAGGCCCGCCTCGCCCAGGTTGCGGACGACCGCATCGGCCGCATGGGGCGGGATGCTCAGGTAGTGGAGACGCCGTGGTTCGGTGTCGAAGGTGGCCTCCAGCGTCCGGACCGTGTCGGCCAGGCCGTGGACGCCGTGGTGCCCGGGCACGTAGGTGATCCGCCGTGCGAACTCGCCCCAGTGCTGGTCGCTGACCGTGCCGCGGGCGAACTCGTCACAGGCGGACCTGGCGATGCCCTGGTACTCGCCCTCCTCGAGGGCGTCGAGTGAGGTGGCCACGATCTGGCAGTCGGGCAGCATCCCGGCGCGCGACAGATGGAACAGGCCGGGCAGGAGCTTCCGCTTCGCCAGGTCACCGGTGGCACCGAAGAGGACGATGACGTGCGGGGTTGCCGGCGCGTGGCTCCCCGGGTCGAGCAGCGCGCCTTCCCGGGCGATCACCGCCAAGGGGCCGACATCGTCCTCGAGCGGCCCGCCATCGTCCTGTCGGTCTGCGGCCATGGCTCGGTCCTTCGCCCTCCCGTACCGCCCGTCGAACCGGCCCCGAGGGCGCCGGTCAGGCCCGTCCCTGACCGGTCCCCTCGGGTCGAGGAGCCCCGCTGTGGCGCACCTCGCGGAGACGACCGTACGAGGCCTTCGTTTCGGGAACATTGCCGGCGTGCATGCATTGTGTGAACCGGCAGGGCATCGACCGGCGGGGCGTGAACCGGCAACGCGCCGGCCCGGTCACGGTCAGCGTCCGGCGGTCACAGGAGCATCGGCGTCCGACGCATGCGCTGCGGCCACGGCCGCCCCGACCTGATCGGCGAGGGATACCGCCACCAGCAGTACGTCCTGTCCCACGGGCACCGCCGGCTCGGGTACGAGCAGGAAGTGGCCCACCACCTCGCCACCGGCACGCACCGGCAGGTCGACCCCGCGATGGGGCAGCCCGAGGTCCTCGGTGTTCCAGACCACTGCCCCCACCCGGACCTCGCCATTAGGGCGGAGTCGGGCGGCAAGACCTCCGTCGCCGGTGGCGAAGGTGCAGCTGCGGAGGCTCAACAGACGCCGTAGCTCGACGCCGACCTGGCGGGCGACGTCCACCGGTTCCCCACCAGCCGCGGCCAACTCGGTGACGGCGTGCAGCGCGGCGAGGTGATCACGTCCCTTCCTGGCCGATGTGCGGTGGTGCCGCCCGCGGGCAGCCAGGTCGCCAACCAGGAGCCCGACCACCAGGAGGAGGATCTCGGACGTCAGGTCGCTGCTGCGCGTGATCCGCAGCGACTCATACGGCCGGGTGAGGAAGAAGTCGAACGAGAGCGCTGCGCTGAGGGCACATACAGCGGCGGCCCACCGGCGACCCGAGGTGGCCACGGCGACGATCACCACCACGAGCAGGAGGGCGTCGTCGGCCGGTGCCAGTCGGCTCCGCCACGGCGTGAGCGACAGAGCGACGACCACCGGTGCGAGGACCGCCGCGGCAGCCACCAACCACCCTTCACCTGAGCCAGTGGACGCGTCGTCCCGAACGGCGACGTGGGCACCGGTACCGCCCGCGATGGGACCGGTGGCGCTCTCCCGGTGGGCGTGGAGATGGACGAGGGATCCCATGGGTCCATCGTGACCGCGTCCGACCATTGTGGGAAGGGGCTGTTACGACTCTGTAACGTCCGCCGACCCGATCGTTCCGGCGCTGCTACGCGCCGGCGTCCCATCGGCACCTCCACGGCGGCCAGGCACCCGCGGAAGGCCACGTCGTCGGCACCGCGACCGACGGGCACCGGTCGGGACCGTCGGCGTGGGTCCCACCGGCAGGCTCGGTCACGGGCGTGGGCGTCTCTTGTACGCGTGCAATAACCTGCACGTGTGCAAGATCTCCGGACCATCAACAAACTCCGCCGCCGCCTCCAGATCCTCCAGGCCGCGCACGACCTCATCGCCCGTCAGGGCGTCGGGGCACTGTCGATGCGCACACTGGCGGACGCGGCGGGGGTGAGCGTCCCGACCATCTATGCCTTGGTCGGAGGCCGTGACGACGTCATCGCCGCGCTCATGGCGGAGGGCGTCCACCGCTTCGACGACGGCCTGGCAGGGCTCGACACGCGGGGCCTGTTCCGCGTCACGGACCTCGTCGAGCTGCTGACCAGCATCGTCGACCACGAACGTGAGCTGGTGCGGGGTCTCCTCGCCTCCGGCGTGCTGGCGTCGATGGGGTCCGGTCGCTTCCTGCTCCTCCAACGCATGCGTCAGGAGCTGGAGGAGGCATTCGGTGAGGCCGTCGCCGATGCCGAACTGGCCCCGGGAGCGGATCCGGAGGTGGCCGCCACGGTGATGGTGCGGCTCGGGCTCGGCGCGATCGTCGACTGGGTCGTCCAGATGGGCGATCCCGAGGATCTCCGGACCGACCTCCTCCGTTCGGTGTCCATCGTGATCGCGGCATTTTCATGAGCGTCGCCCCGGAACCCGACGTGGACGCGGACGCACCGGTCGATGCCGGGGCACCGGGCATCTCCCGCCTGTGGCGCCGCGATCTGCACCACTACCCGCCCACCCGCGCCCGGTACCGGCTGCTGCTACTCGTGGTGCTGAGCAGCATCGTCATGTACTACCAGCAGTACGTAGCGGGTTCGGTCTCGTTCCGGATCCTCAATTACTACCAGATGTCCTTCCGCTTCTACCTGGCCGTGGTCGTGATCAGCAGCGTGGCCGGCGCGGTCTCGTCCCTCATCGCTTCGATCGCCGACCGGGTGGGCAGGGCCAACATGGTGGTCGCCGGCCTGTTCGTCGTAGGCCTCGTCACCCTCTTCGGCATCCCCAACGCCCACTCCCGGGCCACCTATGCGGTGGCCGTCGCCACGGTGGGGTTCTTCGAGGGCATGGTGCTGGTGGCGACCCCGGCGCTGGTGCGCGACTTCTCCCCGCAGCAGCGCCGAGGTGCAGCCATGGGATTCTGGACGCTGGGCCCCGTACTCGGGAGCCTGACCGTCTCCCTCGTCGCCTCCCAGACAGTGGACTCCCACGACTGGCAGTTCCAGTTCCGCGTGGCAGGTGCCGTCGGCATGGTCGTCTTCGTCCTGGCCCTGCTGTTCCTCCGCGAGCTCGCCCCTGGCATCCGGGACCAGCTCATGACGTCACTCCGCGAGCGCGTGCTGGCCGAGGTCCGGGCCCGCGGCCTCCAGGTGGAGAACGCCGTGAGACGTCCGTTCCGCCAGATGGTCGGCTGGAACACCGTCATCCCCTCGATCGGGGTGAGCCTGTTCCTCCTGATCTACCTGTCGGCCGTCGGGTTCTTCGTCATCTACTTCGTGTCCGTCTTCGGCTTCAGCCAGTCCGAGGCGAACGGACTGGGTAACTGGTTCTGGTCGGCCGACGCCGTAGCCGTGGTCGCCATCGGCATCATCTCCGACAAGCTCCGGGTCAGGAAACCCTTCATGTTGGCGGGAGGTGTGGTGGCTGTGGCCATGGGACTCGTCTTCGCCGAGTTGGCCACCCGCCCACACACCACGTACACGACGTTCGTCGTCGTCATCATGATCATGTCGGCGGCCCGCGGCGTCGCCTACGCCCCGTGGATGGCCGCCTACACCGAGACCCTCGAGCAGCGGAACCCGGCGCTCGTCGCCACGGGGCTCGCCATCTGGGGCTGGGTGCTCCGGGTCGTGGCGGCGGGCGCGTTCCTCGTGGTGCCCTTCGTGGTGCCCTCCGCCACCCCGGTGGCCGACTATGGACCCCAGGCCGCCGCGCTGCAGGCAAGGTATGCGACACAGATCGCCACGTTGAAGGTCGTCCACCCGGCCACCCTCGCCGAGCTCCAGGCGAATTCAGCCAACCGAAGGGCCGAGGTGGCCGCCATCGCCCAGATCCACGCCGCCCGTGGCGTGTCGTTCTCCGTGGCCGCAGCTGACCTCATCGCTGCGTCGCACATCCCGAAGGCCGATCGCGAGTTCCTCTCGACACACGGCCGCGACGTGCTGGACGCCCGGGCTGCCGCCCCGAAGGAGTGGCAGCGCTGGTGGCTGATCTGTGTGGTCGGTGAACTCCTGTTCATCCCGACGATCTTCCTCCTGGTGGGGCGGTGGCGGCGCTCGTCCGCGCGCCTCGACCAGGAGGAGCACGACCGCCTGGTCAACGAGGAGTTCGAGGAGCTGTCGGCGTCCGATCAGTTCATCGAAGGTGTCCCCGCCTGATCCAGCCCAGTCAGGCCCAGCGACGGCGCCCGTAGACTGGCCATGGTACTGCGCCCCGTGGCGGGCGGCTGGCCCGGACCGCCCGATCAGCTGTCCCCCGTCCGCCCTCTGACGCGGGAGGACGACGAACGCCGGAGAGGAGGCAGCGCGCATGACCGCATACGACATCGTCGGCGATGTCCACGGGAGCGCCGACAAGCTCGAGGGCCTGCTGTCCACCCTTGGCTATGCCGAGCTCGACGGTGCCTACCGGCTCGCCGACCACCAGGCGGTCTTCGTCGGCGACCTGATCGACCGAGGCGACGGCCAGGTCCGGGTGGTGGAGCTGATCCGGGCCATGCACGAGGCCGGGTCGGCGCAGGTGGTCATGGGCAACCACGAGTTCAACGCCGTGTCCTGGGCGACGCCCCACCCCGGCCGTCCCGACGACTACCTCCGGACCCACCTCGGCCGGCGCGGCCCCCACAACCGGCGCCAGCACCAGGCCTTCCTCGACCAGTTCGGCGAGGGCTCGGCCCTGCACGCCTCCACCCTCCAGTGGTTCCGGACCCTCCCCCTGTGGCTCGACCTCGGTGGCCTCCGGGTGGCCCATGCCTGCTGGCACCCGCCATCACTGGCGGTACTCGACAAGTGGGTGACGCCGGGACAACCGGTCACCGACGAGTTCCTCCTCGAGGCCAACACGCCGGGAACCGAAGCCTTCACTGCCGTGGAGATCGTCCTGAAGGGCCCCGAGGTACGGCTCGGCGACGACCTGGCCTTCGTCGACCCCGAGGGCACCCCGAGGTGGGCGACCCGTGTCCGGTGGTGGGACGAGTCGGCGACGTCGTTGCGCGACCTGGCCGTCGTGCCTCCCGGCTCACGGACACTCGACGGTCTGGCGCACCCCGGTCTGCCCGATGTGCCTGTCAACCGCGTCGACGAGGTCCGGTACACCGACCCGGTGCCCGTCTTCTTCGGTCACTACTGGTTCACGGGTCTCCCGCAGCCGGCCGGGCGACACGCCGTGTGCGTCGACTACAGCGCAGTGCGCGACCGGGGACGCCCGCTCGTGGCGTACCGCTGGTCGGGTGAGGTCCTGCCCTCGGCCGACAGCTTCGTGGCGTTCCCCGCCGTCGGGTAGCCGTCGGGCCCCCGGGCGCTCAGCTACCGGGCAGCACCACGGCGGGACCGGTGGACGCCAGCAGCTCGGCGCCGGCCACCAGGCCGTCCAGCTGCGATCCGTCGAGCACCGCCAACAGCTCGGCCATCGCTGTGTCGGTGGCCGTCTCGGCCTCGACCCGTGCGGCCAGCGTGGCCGGGGTCTCGGGCACACGATCCGCGTCCCCGAAGCCATGGAGCCGGTAGTAGTCGTCCCCCCGGTCGAACTGGCAGGCCACGGCCGCGCTCAACCCGACCGCCTCGACCGCCTCGCGGTGGACCCCGCCCCGCAGCTCGCGCAGGAGCACCGCGCCCCGGTAGGCGGAGGCAGCTGGCCGTGCCGGCATCGGCTGCGACCGGTAGCCGTCGACCAGGGGCCACCGTCCGCGCGGCAGTGCTCCGACGACATTGAGCGCCGCGTCCGCGAATGCAGCGAGCGCGACGGGATCTGCCGACGCGTACGTTGACTGGGCGAAGTCGTCCGCCGACCCGAGGTGCGCGTCGAGGATGTCCCCCTGGTCCGCCTTGGCGCGGGCCGCCCCGACCACCCCCGAGATCAGCCCGGACTTGAAGAAGAAGAAGGTCTCGTCGACCTGGTCCGGAGAGCACCCGCCGAGCACCGCCCCCCGCCCGGCTGCGTAGAGACTGACCACATCGAGACCGATCCCTTCGGCCCGAGCGGCCGCCTCGGGCGAGAAGTAGAACGCAGCACCCACCGTCCCGAGCGGGGGTCCGATGGCCGTTGCGGCAGCGAGGACATCCATGGCAGCACCCTAGCGATGCCCGGCGGGCGGTCGCCGGGATAGCGTGGCCGCGTCCCTTCCCTGACGGAGAGTGCCCCATGGTGACGTCTGCGTACGACCTCGACCTGCCCATGGTCGACACCGCCGCCATGGGTCGCGAGGAGGCGTTGGCCGTCATCGCCGGAGCCCGCGAACAGCACTGGCTCGCCCGTACGCCGATGGGGTTCACGATCAGCCGCCAGGAGGACTGCGTGTCCCTCCTCCGCGATCGACGGTTCCACAACGCGCTGTCGCTCCTCCGTCAGATGAACGGCATGGAACCGGTCGAAGACCGGAGGCGTCCCTCGATCCTGGCCATGGAGGGCGACGACCATGCCCGGCTGCGCCGCCTCGTGGCCCCGGCGTTCACGCCGGCCGCGGCCGACCGCCTGCGGCCGTTCATGCGCGAGGTCGTGGGCGGACTGGTGGACGTGTTCGCCGACTCCGGGCACTGCGAACTCGTGCGTGACGTGTGCGAGCCCTATCCGATCCCGATCATCTGCGAGCTGCTCGGTGCCCCGAAGGAGGACTGGCGGCAGTTCTCGGCCTGGGCCACCGACATCTTCCGGATCTTCAACCAGAACCTCGCTGAGGACCTGCCACTCATCGAGGCCGCCAACGCGTCGCTCGAGTCGTACCTCGCCGACCTGATCGCCGTCCGGCGCACGACCCCGGGAGACGATCTCCTCAGCGTCCTCATCGCCATCGAGGAGTCGCGCGACCGCCTGTCCAACGAGGAGCTGGTCTCCCTGGCCGTCGCCGTGTTGATGGCGGGTACCGACACGACACGCAACCAACTGGCGTGCGCCCTCGCCCTGTTCGCCGAGTACCCCGATCAATGGTCCCTGCTGGGGGCACGTCCCGAACTCGCCCAGCGGGCCGTGGAGGAGGCGATGCGCTACCTCGGCGCTGTCCGGGGGACGATACGCGTGACCCCCGAAGATGTCGTCTTCCGTGACGTCCTGTTCCCCAAAGGCACGCTCGTGTCGGTGTCGCTGGCCGGTGCCAACCGGGACCCGGGCACCTACGGGGAGCCCGACACGTTCGACATCACCCGGGAACGAACGACCCAGCAGATGACGTTCGGTTCCGGGATCCATCACTGCATGGGTGCCGCGCTGGCACGAGCCGAACTCCAGGAGGCACTGATCCTCCTGTCCCATCGGATGCCGGACCTGGCCGTCGACGGGCACGTCGAATGGAAGCCCACGACGTTCGGCATCTGGGGACCGGCACACCTTCCGCTGCGGTTCTCGCCCGTGACTGTCTGAACGCCGCCCGGCCGCGCAAGTTGGGACGTTCGCCCCTCGTCAGGGATCAGCTGGAGGGGCACCATGGCTCCAGATGACGGCGGGCACGCCGCGACGACCGAGGAGGCGATGCACATGGCCGAGGCCAAGGAGACCAGGGTACGGATCGAGCGGGCGATCGAGCGGGCCGAGAAGGAACTGCTGCAGGCCAGCCACCAGCTGGCCAAGGGCATCACACGTGAGGCGGACCGGCTCGTGCCGCCCGTTTCACAGGACCTCGAGCGGATGATCGACGACGTGTTCGACGTGGCCGAGCGGGTGCTCAAGAGCCAGCGCAAGCTGGTGTCCGACGTCATGAAGGCAGTCAACGAGCAGACGGAGCGCGCCGCCGAGGCCGGACGGGACGCCACCCGGCGCACCCGTCGTCAGGTGGGTGCCGCCAAGAAGTCGGTCGCCCGGAAGGCGCCAGCCAGGAAGGCAGCACCGAAGCGCACGACTGCCGCCAAGTCCCCCGCCACGAAGTCGGTCGCGCGCAAGACGGCGGCGACCAAGACGGCCGCTGCTCGCAAGGCGCCGGCCAGGAAGGCCGCTGCCGGCTGAGCTTCAGCCGGTCAGGATCCGAGTTCGGCCAGCCGGGGCACGACGCGCTCACCGAGGCGGCCGGCCCAGGCGGCCGGGTCCTCGACCAGTGGCATGACCTCGACCAGGTCGATGCCCAGAGCCGCATAGTCCTCCATCGAGGACAGGAAGGCATCGGTATCGGCCAGTGGGTCCGCCATGCCGAGGATCGTCTTCTGGATGGTGGCGGGGTCGCGGTCCTCGTCCGCACAGTGGCGTTCCAGCACCTCGATCTTGTGAGCCACTTCGGCAGGCTCGGTGGCGAAGAGATTGCAGGCGTCCGCATAGCGGGCGACCAGTCGGAGCGTCTTCCGCTCACCACTTCCTCCGATCAGGATCGGCGGGCGGGGCGAGCTCACCGGCTTCGGCGAGCAGACCGTCTCGGCCAGCTGGTAGTACGTCCCCACGTAGGGGCCGTCGTCATCGCTCCACATCTGGTGGACGATCTGCAGCGTCTCCTCGAGCCGCTCGAAGCGCTCCGACAGCGGGGGGAAAGGCACGCCGTACGCGAGGTGCTCCCGTTCGTACCAGGCGGCGCCGATCCCGAGTTGCGCCCGCCCCTGGGACACGACGTCCAACGTGGTGACGATGTTGGTCAGGAGACCCGGGTGCCGGTAGGTGACGCCCGTCACCATGAGGCTCAATCGCATCCGCTCGGTGCGCCCGGCCAGGAAGCCGAGCGCCGTGTAGCCCTCGAGCATCGGCTCACGACGATCGGCGAACTCCTCCATCTGGAAGTAGTGGTCCATGAGCGTGAAGGTCGAGCACCCTGCCTCCTCGGCCGCACGGGCGGTATCGGACAGGATGGGGCCGATGGCGGAGGGGCCACCGGGCAGGGTGAAGTTGGCGAAGTGGATACCGAGTTCCATGGGGTCTCCTCTGGTGCGTGGGACGGGTCGTCGTTCAGCGGCCTGGGGCCAGAGTAGGTCGCGAGTCCCCCGGTCGCCGCGGGAGCGACGAGCGCATGGTCAGCCGTCCGCAGTGGCCACCGATGCGCCTTCGAGGACGGCAAGGATCTCGTCACCCCAGCGCTCGAGGCGGATCGGTCCCATGCCCCGGCACCCACCGAGCTCGGCCAACGTCGCAGGATTGCGCTCGGCGATGCCCACGAGCTCCTTGTCGTTGAGCACGACGTAGGCCGGCACACCGTCCTTGCGGGCGACCGACGACCGCCACGACCGCAGCGCCACCTCCTCCGGGCCTCCGGTCCCGCCGGCCGACACCACCGGGGATGCCGCACGTCGGCGCTCCTTCCCGCCGGCACGCGGGGCCGGGCGCGTCGCCGCGACGTGCGGGGCGCTCCCGTCGAGCTCGGCGAGGAAGGTCGACGGGGCGTCACGGTCCGCCAGGATCACCACCTGGTGCCCGGCCCGCGTCAGCGCCACGTGGAACACCCGGCGCTCGCCCTCGACGTCGTCGCTGAGCCGATGGGGGAAGAGGCCGGCCGAAGCGCCGACCACCAAGACGTGTCCCCACTCCTTGCCCTTGATTCGGTGCACCGTCGAGAGCTCGACTCCGGGACCGGAGGCTGCGGGACGGGTCAGGACCTCCCGCAGCCAGTGGGCGAAGGTGGCGGCGTCCGGATGGAACGGCGCCACGGACTCCAGCGCCGCCAGGTCATCGGCATGGGTGGAACGATCGGCCCCCGCCCGGGATGCATCCAGGGTGTCAAGCGTCGCGTCGAGGCCGATGCCGACCCGGATGGCCGCCAACGCCTCGGCGGTCGACGTGGACGTGGCGGCCGCCACCACCTCCAGATCGTCGGCGTAGGAGACCAGCTTGGGGACGTCACGACCCGACAGGCGCGATGCGAGGCGACGGATGTCGCTCACCGAGGTGGTCCGCTGCTTCGTCATCATGTCCACGACCATCGGGGCGATCCCCCTCGAGGGCCGGCGCACGGTGTCGCGCACGTCCTCCCGCCGGATGGCCTCCGGATCGGCGCCGATCCGGAGGTAGGCGAACGCCGTGCGTATGCCCGTCCGGGACAGCACCTGGGTGGTGAGGGGGGTCGTGCACGGCACGTCGGACTCGAGGCAGGCCACCTGCACGGGCAGCAGGGCCGAGTTGACCCGGGCCAGCACCGCGATGTCGCCGGGATCGACACCGTCGGCGCGCCAGCGGTCGATCACCTCCACCGCTCGGGCGGCCAGTTCGTCAGTCGACGCCCGTTCGATCACCACGGGCCCGCGGCCGGCCAGGAGACCCGACTCGGCGGGTACCGGATCGGCCCGGCCCTCGGGACTTCGGATCGTCTTCACCACCCGGTCGTGGTTGTAGGAGAGGAGGTGTCGGGCGGCGTCGACCACGGAGGGTGGACAGCGGTAGTTCACCTCGAGCGGGTGGTCCGATGCCCCCGGGAAGTACGTCGAGAAGTCGATCAGGAACTCCGGCGTGGCGCCGGAATATCCGTAGATGACCTGGTCGTCGTCCCCCACGCCGAAGCAGTCGAAGCCCGGGGCGACCAGCAGTCGGATCAGGAGGAGGTGGGCCGGCGTCAGGTCCTGGAACTCGTCCACCAGCATCCGTCGACAGCGCGCCTGGGCGGACGCCCGGGCGGCCGGGTCGGTGGCGAGGATCTCGATGGCGCGGTAGATCTGCTCGTCGAAGTCGACCTGGCAGCGCGCTGCCAGGGTGGCGCGGAACCCGTCGAACCCCTCTGCCAGCCCCGAGGCGTCCGGATAGGCCTCCTCGGCTGCGGTGGGAGACACCAGGCCGAGTCGCACGAGCGAGAGCGCCGCCAGGAACGGTGCGGTGGTGTCCGTGTTGGCCTGCCGCTTGACCTCGAACAGTTCACCGACGAGGTCGCGCACCGCAGGCTCGTCGAGCACACGTGCCGGGCCGGAGGATCCGAACGTGTTGCAGATCCACAGGGCCAGGCTGTTGAGCGTCCGCACGTGCGGGCCGTCTGGTGCCAGCACGTCCGACGCGCGGGCGCGCAGTTCCTCGGCCGCCCGGGTGTTGTAGGCGAGGGCGGTGACCGCACCGGGGAAGGTGCCGCGGCGGACCACGAGCCTCAGCCGCTCCGTGAGCACACGGGTCTTGCCCGAGCCGGCCGGTGCGATGACTCGCGCCGGGCCGGCCGCGTGGTCCACCGCAGCCGACTGGTCGGGGGCCAGGTCGGCGTCGGGGGGACGTCGGGTCGAGCGGGTGAGGCGCCCCGCCTCGGCCGTCCACCGGTGCACCACTCCACAGCCGTCACCCGGATCCGGCGGGTCCGGCGGCCCACCGTCGACCCAGAGGGGGGTGCCGTCGACCAGGTGGACGTCGCCGGGACCACCCTCGAGGATCCCCTCGTCGGCCAGGCGGCGGACCAGCTTGCGCCCGTGCCACCAGACAGGCCCGCTGGCACGGGCGTCGTAGGCGTTGGCCCACACCAGGAACTGCAGTCGCTCACGCCAGAAGGTGAAATCGGGTCCGATGGCGTGCACGGGTCCCGTGTACCGTTCCGCCGCACGCAGCTCGTCGGGGTCGACAGCCAGTTCGACGACCACCGGGCGCCGGTCGAGCCACGCAGCGTGCAGGATCGCCACAGCCGGCTCCGGGCGGGCGAGCTCCTCGGGCCCGACGACGACCCGCGGCGCGTCGGCCCAGGCGTCCGGAGCGTCCGCTCCGCGCCCGACCACCACACTCCTGCCCAATGCCTCCGGTCCCGGGTACGTCATCGGCCCAACCTACCCACCGGGTGTGTCCCCGCCCCGCCTGCACCCCGGCACGGCTCACGGGCTTCCCGACCGACGACAAGGGACTTTCGGCCCTGTGTGACACGTCCCTGAATCCGTAGCCTCCGAACCAGGAGGTCACCGCCATGCAAGCACTCGCCCTCGTGTTCGGGACGCTGTTCGGGAGCATCATCGACCTGAACAAGCCCGGCCACTACATCCACTGGGGCTTCATCCAGATGTCGTACGCGAACGGCCTGGTCATCTTGTTGATGATCATCGTGTTCTTCGCGGCGATCCTGATCCCCTTCAAGAGCCACAAAGGAGAGGACCGATGACCATCGTCGACCCGAAGCCAGCGCGTCCCGACCAGGCTGATCTGGACAAGGCGGCCGGACGGCCCGAGGACGCCGCCCAGTGGACGGCCAAGATCCGCGAGACCGCTGTCGAGGCACTCCCGCCGCAGAAGCTCCTTCCCGACCGCCAACCCGCCTATGTGGCGTCCTGGATCTACGTGTTCGGAGTCACCACCATCTGCGCCCTGCTGGTGGTCATCGCCACCGGCCTGGTCCTGGCGATCATGGGACCAAACTGGTGGCACGTGTCGTCGACCGGCCTGTTCGTCAACTCGCTCCACCTCTGGAGCGTCGAGGTCTTCTTCTTCGCCATGGTCGTCCACCTGTGGGGCAAGTTCTTCATGGCCGCCTGGCGTGGCAGGCGGCAGGCCACCTGGATCACCGGGGTCGTCTGCTTCCTGGTGTCGGTCGGGGCGGCGTTCACGGGCTACCTGAGCCAGCAGAACTTCGACTCCCAGTGGATCTCCACCCAAGCCAAGGACGGCATCAACTCGACCGGTGCCGGGGCCATCTTCAATGTCACCAACTTCGGCCAGATGATCATGTGGCACATCACGTTGCTGCCGCTCTGCGTGCTCGCACTGGTCGGTATCCACGTCCTCATGGTGCGGCTGCGGGGCGTCGTGCCCCCGTTCCCGGCCAAGGGAGAGGTGCCCGAGGGCACGGAGGTTCCCGCGGCCAACGCGACGGAGGTGGAGGCATGAGTGCCGACACGAACGGCAGGTCCACGAAGGTGCGCAAGTTCAAGGTCGATCGGGACGCCGCCCCGTGGCACGGTCGCTACGCGCCCTATGACCTGGCCAAGGAGTTCCTCGTCGCCCTCGTCGTCGTGGTGGTGCTGGTTGGCGGGCTCGCCGTACTCTTCGGCTCGCCCGACGACAAGCCGGTGACCGTGAAGTCGTGGTCCACGGCCAATCCGATCGACTTCGCCCAGACAGCCACCACCGAACTCGACGGCACCAGCGGGACGGCGGGCTACGGGCCCCCGTACAACCTCAATGGTACGGCCCAGTCGATCGGGCCCATCATCCCGGCCAAGTGGCTGGGCGTCCACCACCCGATCGACACGGCGCAGGACTTCGTACTCGGTCCCCTGTCGACGCTCCCGGACAACCCCGAGGTCCAAGCGGCCATCACCGAGTACCAGTCGGCGTCGGCCACCCAACAGCAGGCATGGACGGCGGCCTACGAGAAGGCGGTGGCCAACGCCACGTACTCGGACGGCAAGCTCGTGGTGCCCAAGGGTGACTACGGGCCGGTGGCGACGCTGATCGCGGCGGAGACCTCCATGGCCCGTAGCGGCGCCCTCGACGGGGCCCTGCTCAGCTCCCGCCAATTCTACGGGACCGACTACACCAAGCCCCTCCTGTTCATCGCCGACGGTCAGTACCTGGCCAACCTGGCCGACAACCAGCACCTCAGCGGCGACCAGTGGGGCATGATGAATGAGACGGGTAGCTACCCCGGCCAGGCCTGGCTGTGGCTCTACACCCTCTGGTACCAGGTGCCGCCGGCCAATACGTCGTCCAACGGCGACATCCAGGTGTTCGCCATCATGATCGTCCTGACGGCACTGTTGGCACTGGTCCCCTTCATCCCCGGGCTGCGGTCGATCCCGCGGTGGAGCCGGCTCTACCGCCTCATCTGGCGCGAGCACTACCGGGAGGTCGAACGGGACGGCGGCGCCCGCGCCGCGGCGGTGCCGACGGGCTGAGCCCGCCAGCGCCAGCGCCTGGCCACGTGACTCCGGACACCCCAGTGGTCGCCGGGGTCACGTCGCGTTCGCGCAGAGTTCACACGCCGGGGCCGGGAGTGGCACACTTGGAACGCTCCTCGCTTCGTTCCGTCAACCATCAAGACCGTGGAGGTCCGCCGGTGCTCATCCCGTCCCGTGGAACGAAGAAGGCCGTCGTGGCCGTAGCCCTCGGCACCATCGCCGTACTGGCGTCGGCGTGCTCCAGCAGTTCGAGCAGTTCGACGACGACCACGGCTGCCCCGGCATCGACAACGACGACCACCGCCCCGCCGATCCCGACCACCGTGATCCCGACCCAACCGACCAATGCCGCCATTGCCGCCACTGTCCCGGCCTCCATCAAGTCGGCCGGCAGCCTCACGGTGGCAATGGACGCCACATATCCACCCAATGAGTTCATCGCTCCCGACGGCAGCACCATCGTGGGCATGGACGCCGACCTCACCAACGCCATCACCCAGACACTGGGGCTGAAGGCCAAGCTGGTGAACGTCACCTTCGACACCATCATCCCGGGCATCGTCGCCGGCAAGTACGGCATGGGCGCCTCCTCCTTCACCGACACCCTCGCCCGCCAGAAGGTCGTCGACTTCGTCACGTACTTCAGCGCCGGCGAGAGCTTCTACGTGAAGACGGGCAGCTCGTTGGTCTTCAACGACATCAGCGTCATCTGCGGGCACTCGATCGCCGTCGAGAGCGGCACGACCGAGGAGACGGATGCCAAGACCCAGGCAGCGAAGTGCGTGGCCTCCGGTAAGCCGAAGGCCAATGTGCTGGTGTTCAACACCCAGACCGACGCCAATGTGGCCGTGTCCAGCGGTCGGGCCGACGCCGGGTTCGCGGACTCGCCGGTGGCCGCGTACATCGTCGCCACCTCGAACGGCGTCTTCCAGCTCAGCGGCACCGCCTACGCCCCGGCCCCCTATGGCCTGGCACTGCCCAAGGGGAACGGCATGGCCGCCCCCGTGGCCGCCGCCGTCAATCTGCTGATCTCCAATGGCGTCTACCACCAGATCCTGGTCAAGTGGGGTGTGCAGTCCGGTGCCGTCACCACGGCCACCATCAACAGCGCCACCAGCTGAGGCCGCGGCGCTCAACGCGGCTGATCGATGACGGACGCCTCCGGCCCCGTTCCACCGTCTGACGGTGGCGCGGGCCGGGACCCGTCGACCATGACGATCGTCCCCGTGCGCCACCCGTGGCGCTGGGTGGCCAGCGTGGTCATCCTCATCTTCGTGGCGATGCTGGTGAACACCCTGCTCTTCTCCCACGTGGTCCGCGGGGGCGTCCGCGAGGGACGTTTCCAATGGGGTGTGGTCGGCCACTACCTGTTCGTGACGCCCGTTCTTCGGGGCATCGAAGTGACCCTGGAACTCACCGTGATCGCCATGATCGCGGGCGTCGTCATCGGCATCCTGCTCGCCGTGATGCGGCTGTCGCCCAGCCGCCTGCTGTCCGGGGCGGCCTGGGTGTACATCTGGTTCTTCCGGGGCACTCCGGTGCTGGTCCAGCTCTTCTTCTGGTACCTCGGGATCGCCTACCTCTACCAGCACCTGACCCTGGGAGTACCGTTCGGGCCGGCGCTGGTGACCTTCAACTCCAATACGCTGATCACGACGTTCGTTGCCGGGGCGCTCGGACTCAGCTTCAACGAGGGCGCCTACATGGCCGAGATCGTCCGGGCCGGCATCATCTCGGTCGACGAGGGCCAGTCCGAAGCTGCCGCCAGCCTCGGCATGTCCAAGCGCCAGATGCTCCGCAGGATCATCCTCCCCCAGGCCATGCGGGTCATCATCCCCCCCACCGGCAACGAGACGATCTCGATGCTCAAGACCACGTCACTCGTCTCCACCATCGCCGTCGTCGACCTTTTCCAGGCGACCCAGAGCATCGCCTCCACCACTTACCAGGTGGTACCCCTCCTCATGGTGGCAAGCCTCTGGTACCTGCTCTTCACCTCGATCATGACGATCGGCCAGTACTACGTGGAGCGGTACTACGCCCGGGGCTCCGCCAGGCAGCTCCCACCCACACCCCTCCAGCGGCTCCGCCAGGCACTCCGCCGCACACCGAGCACTCCCGTACCGGCGCTGGTGACCGACACCTCGATCCACCATGAGGGAGCGATGTGACCGTCCCGGCAGACACCCGGCCGATGGTGGAGGCCCGTGGGGTCCACAAGGCCTACGGCCGTCTCGAGGTGCTCAAGGGCATCGACATGACCGTCGGCCGGGGCGAGGTGCTGTGTCTCATCGGCCCTTCGGGGTCGGGGAAGAGCACCTTCCTGCGGTGCATCAACCACCTCGAGAAGATCGACGGGGGTGAGCTCTGCGTCGACGGCGAGCTGGTCGGCTACCGCGAGGTCGGCAACCGCCTCTACGAACTCAAGGACCGGGAGGTGTGCGCCAAGCGGGCCGAGATCGGCATGGTCTTCCAGCGGTTCAACCTCTTCCCTCACATGTCCGTGCTCGACAACGTGACCTCCGGGCCGGTGTGGGTGCGCAGGGCCGCCTCCGGAGCGTCCAAGGATCGGGCGCGCGACCTGCTCGCACGGGTGGGTCTGGCCGACAAGGTCTCCAGCTATCCGAACCAGCTGTCCGGCGGCCAGCAGCAACGGGTCGCCATCGCCCGTGCGTTGGCCATGGACCCCAAGCTCATGCTCTTCGACGAGCCGACGTCGGCACTCGACCCGGAGCTGGTGGGCGACGTCCTCGACGTCATGCGGGACCTGGCCAACGAGGGCATGACGATGATCGTGGTGACCCACGAGATGGGCTTCGCACGCGAGGTGGGTGACACCGCCGTGTTCATGGACGGTGGCGTGGTGATCGAACAGGGCGACCCGACCCAGGTACTGACCGACCCGAAGCACGAGCGCACTCGGTCGTTTCTGGCCAAGGTGCTCTGACGGCCCGGCAACTACCGGCCCGGAGGGCGTCCATCAGCACCGAGCACCGCAATCAGGTGTTCCAGGTCGGAGTGGTCGATCCGCCCCACCGCCTTGACGGAGGCCTTGCCGAGCGATGAGCCGAACGGCAGCGCGTCGACCAGCCCGTAGCCCGCCCACCGGCGGATGAGACGCAGCTCGGTCGACCGGGCGAGCATCCGCTCGTCCACGGCCGTGCCCTTCGACATGAGCGCGGCGTTCGTCAGCCGCCGGACGTCCCCCACCTCAGCCCGTAGACCGAGCCCGTCGAGCCGTCGGACCAGGTACGACCCCGTCAGGTACCAGTCGCATACGCCGTGTACGACCGCGGCCACCTGTCCCACGACGCCGTCGATGGCCAGGGCGATGACGGGACCGCCCTCGAGGGTCGATGCCGACGCCGCGCCCACCAGCGCCAGCTGCAGGGCACCGACGGCCGCCTGGATCGACTTCGTCTGTCGGGAGGACAGCTCCTCCACTCCGGCGACGTCGTAGACCACGGCCGGGTGGTCGATCACCTGGGTAGACATCCAGTCGAGGAGGCGGGGCGGGGCGGCCGACACCTCGCCCCGGATGCGTCGGAGGCGCCCGGGCCCGGGAGTCAGCGCCTCGCGGCCGATGTCGCCCAGTGCGGACTCCAGCTCGGCCGATGCCCCGGTGGGGAGTCCGTCCGGAGCGAGCAGCGTCCGCAGGTTGCGCGCGAATGCTGCCCGGGCGCGGGCCAGTCTCGTGGGCGTGGAACTCCCGCCCCCCGGATCGGGGACGGCGTCGGCGGGGTCGGTCGGCGTGGCCGTCACGATGCCGAGTCTGGTGACCCCGGAGGGCCGGGGCAAGCCGCCGGCCCACTGGCGCTCATCGCCGGATGCGCTCATTGGCCGGGTCGTAGGGCGCTCTGAGCCCCACGGAGGCGGGCAGGAGGCGTCCACCGACGTTCACGTGCCAGACCGCCTCGGTCAGATGGTCCGCCGTCACCGGCTCCCTGTCCCGTCGCCACACGTAGGCCAGGCCCACGCACGCCCCGAAGGTGGCCGACCAGGCCACCGAGGTCACCTGGCCGGCGGCCTCCCCGTCCCGCAGGACCAGCTCGCCCCCCCACATCATGGCGTCAGGGTCCGCCACCCGGAACGACACGAGGCGGCGCCGGGGTCCCTCGGCCACGGCCCGCTCGACGGCGGCCCGTCCCACGAAGTCGATGTCGGTACCGAGCTTGCAGGTGAAGCGCAGGCCCGCCTCCACCGGGTTGTGGTCCGGCGTGAGATCGGCACCGAAGGCGCGGTAGCCCTTGTCCAGACGCATCGAGTTGATCGCGTAGTACCCGGCCTGGACGAGCGGGAGGTCGGCCCCGGCCTCGAGGAGCAGTTCGAACACGCCGACGGCGAATTCGGTCGGAACGTACAGCTCCCATCCCAGCTCACCGACATAGGTGATCCGTGTGGCCCGCACCGTGGCGTGTCCGAGACCGATCTCCCGGCTGGAACCGAAAGGGAACCCCACGTCCGACAGATCGGCCCGGGTCAGGTGCTGCAGCAGCTCGCGTGAACGGGGGCCCATCACGCCGTAGACGGCGTAGGCGGAGGAGACGTCGACCACGGCCAGGTGCTCGGCGGGGCTCGTGTGCCGCTCGATCCAGGACAGGTCGCGCAGCACCGAGGCAGAGCCTGTCACCAGGAGGTAGCGGTCCTCGGCCAGTCTCGTGACGGTCACGTCGGCCTCGTAGCCGCCCCGGCTGTTCAACATCCCGGTGTAGACCGCGCGCCCCGACGGCACACTCACGTCGGCCGTACACAGACGTTGGAGCACCTGTTCGGCGTCACGCCCGGTCAGGAGCAGCTTGCCGAAGGAGGTCTCGTCGAACAGGGCCGCCGACGTCCGGGTCCGCTCCTGCTCGACCGCTGACCATGACAGCCAATCGGGTCGGTCCCAGGTGTAGTCGAGCACGGGCTCGACACCGGGTGGCGCGAAGGTGTTGGCCCTCTCCCAGCCCATCTTCGACCCGAACTGGGCGCCGGCCTCCTCCAGCAGGTGGTAGACCGGCGACCTGCGGAACGGCCGGGCGGTCACGAGTTCGCGGTTGGGCCACGGGATCTCGTAGTGCAGCCCCAGGATCTCACCGACCCGGTCGTGGAGCCATTGGTTGTTGCCGTTGAACGGCGCGAACCTCCGGATGTCCTGGGCGACGAGGTCCACGGTCGGCTCGCCCTCCACGATCCACTCCGCCAGTGCACGCCCGGCTCCACCGGCCGATGCGATACCCACCGAGTTGAACCCGGCGCCCACGAAGAAGTTGGCGAGTTCCGGCGCCTCCCCCACGATGAACTGGTTGTCGGGCGTGAAGCTCTCCGGTCCGTTGTAGAACTTCCGGATGCCGGTGTGGTGGAGGGCGGGGATGCGCTCCAGGGCACTCTCCATGAGGACCGAGAAATGGTCCCAGTCCTCGTCGAGCAGCTGGAACTCGAACGGGTACGGCAGCTGGTCGGGTGCCAGCCAGGGCTTTGCCTCGGGCTCGAACCCTCCGATGACGAGGCCGCCGACCTCCTCCTTGAAGTAGGTGTAGCCGTCCGGGTCCCGCAGGATCGGCAGATCGGGATGCACCCCTTCGATCTGTTCGGACACCACGTAGAAGTGTTCAGCGGAGTGGAGGGGGACGTTCACCCCGGCCAGGGCCCCGACGGCCTTGGCCCACTGCCCCGCGCAGTTCACCACCACCTCGGCCTCGATGGCACCCCTGTCGGTCACGACACCGGTCACCCGGCCGGCGTCCTGTCCGATGGCGACCACCCGGGTGTGCTCGAAGACCCGCGCACCCCGGTCCCGGGCCCCACGCGCCAGTGACGCCGTCACGTCGACGGGGTTGGCCGTACCGTCACCGGGCAGCCAGACTGCGCCCACCAGGTCCTCGGTCTCCAGAACGGGGTACAGGTCCTTGGCCCGGGCTGGACTGATCAGCTCGCACTCGAGGTCGTAGACCTCGGCCGTCGCCGCGGTCCTCCGTAGCTGCACCATGCGGGCCTCGGTGCGGGCGACGGTCACGCCCCCGCAGCGCTTGAACCCTGTGGCGAGCCCCGTCTCGGCCTCCAGCTCGCTGTAGAGCTGGGCCGAGTACTGCACCAGACGGGTCCCGCCCTCCGTCGCCCTCAACTGACCCAGCAGCCCGGCTGCGTGCCAGGTCGTGCCCGACGACAGCTGACCCTGCTCGACCAGCACCACATCGGTATGTCCCATGCGCGTCAGGTGGTAGGCGACGCTGGTACCCACGATGCCGCCACCGATGATGACCACTTGCGCCCGGTCGGGCAGTCCATTGTCCGTAGTCATGTCCTTGTCCTTGTCGTCTGGGGGAAGGTTGAAGGGGCCTGTGTCAGGGCACTGCGTCCGTATCCGTCAGTCGGCCCGTTGGACGTCGTCGATGAGACGGGAGAGTTCCGCGCTGCGGAACGTGGCCACGGCACGCTCGTACTTCTCCATGCCCCAGGGCCAGAACTCGAACTCGAGGTCGCTCGACGCCTCCTGGATCGAGGCCCACAGGGTCCACCCGTACTGGCCAATCAGGCCGAGCAGCCGTGCCCGGGCCACCTTGTTCACCAGGTGCCGGCCGTAGTACTTCGTGACCAGGCGCTCGAGCTGGTCGGTGGTCAGGTGGCATTCGCTCCAGATGTTCCCGAGCTCGAAGCAGGCGTCGTTGTTGCCGGAGTACTCGTAGTCGATCAACCGCACGATCACGCCGTCGTCGATGAAATTGCCGGCGAGGAGGTCGTTGTTGCAGGCGACGGTCGGCTCGGCGCGGACCGTGAGTGCCTCCCGGATGCGCTCCACGGCCAGCGCATGCTCCAGGTAGTCATCGGGCAACCGGAACCCTTGATCGAGGACGATCTCCAGGTAGCGGGCCTGGATCTCGAACATGTCGAAATCATTGACGAAGCGGGGCCCGTCGTGGAGTCGACGACACGAGGCCGCCACGCGGTCGATCACCCCGGAACCACCGAAGTCCTCGTCGCGGAACGTCCTACCCTCGATGTAGCCGATGACGAGCGCCGACTCCTCCGGTACGTAGGCATGCACAGGAGCACCCACACCCGTCCGTGCCGCGATGACCGAGTTCCGGTACTCGTTGTCCCGGTCGATCGAGAGCGCGCCGCTTCCGGTCCCGGAGATCCGCACCACATAGGCGCCGTCGGGCGTGACGACCTTGTAGTTCCGGTTCGTCAGTCCTCCTGCCAGTTCCGTGATCTCCAGGGGTCGGTCCCGTAGGACGTCCACGGCCTCACACAGGGACTGCGGCAGCGTCGGGCCCGGATCCGGTACCTCCGCCTGCGAACCGTCCATGACCCCCCTTGGTGCGCCCTGACCGCCCCGTGCGGCGGCGGACCTTCGTCCCTGGCCCTGGGCGCCCGCCCATGGTCTAGACAGAATATCAGTGGCCCCCGTCGCTCCGGGGGTTGCCGTAGCATCGCCCCGGTGACGCGCGCCGAGACCCCCATCGACTGGCTGGCCGGTGCGCCATCGTTCCCCACTCCGGACGGCACACCGGTACACGCCGGCATCGCCAGGTGGCTCACCGACCTCATCGGACGGGGAGACCTGGTGCCCGGTGACCGCCTACCGCGCGAGGACGTCTTCGCCGCGTCGCTCGGCGTGAGCCGGATGACCCTGCGCCAGGCGCTCGCCACCCTCGAGGGCAAGGGGACGCTCGAGCGCAAGACCGGGAGACTCGGCGGCACGTTCATCCGGGAGCCGCGCATCGAATGCGACCTGACGGGCATGGCCGGCTTTACCGAGCAGATGCGTCGATCGAACCTCCGGGCCGGTGCACGGGTGGTGTCCGCCGCCACCGTTCCAGCCAACGCCAAGGTGGCCAGCGCGCTGGGGATCCAGCGCGGCAGCCCCGTGCACGAGATCATCCGGGTGCGTACCGCACGGCGCGAGCCCCTGGCCGTCGAGCGCTCGTACTTCCCCACCGGCCCCTTCCCGGACCTACTCGACCACGGGATGTCGGGCTCGCTCTACGGCCTCCTGACCCGCACCTACGGCCAACGACCCGCCTCGGCCGTCGAGGCCCTCGAGCCCGTCATCGCCCGGGCCGACGAGGCCGAACTTCTGCAGGTGGACCAGGGCACCGCGCTCATGCTCATCACCAGGACGGCGTTCACCACGGCGGGACTGGCCGTCGAGTTCGCCCGGGACATCTTCCGGCCGGACCGGATCAAGATCGCACTGCAGACCGGCATCACCTGACCGACGGGGCTGCGCCCCACCGCACCGACGTGACCCGCCCGGACGCGCAGCGCCCCGGCCGGAGCCGGGGTGCTGGGTACTCGGAACTGGTCCCGCAGGATCAGATCCCCTTGGACAGCTCCTCGTCGGACATGTTGATCGTCTGGCGGGGACCGGTGAACCACTTCTTGACGGAGAGGTGCCAGTAGACCCACAGGGCGATCATGGCCACGGGCACCACGATGATCGTGTAGTTGACGTACTTCATGGCGAAGCCGCTCGTCCACGGCACTCCGAGGTTCGACGTGGGCATGAACGCCATGATCGTGACGAGGATGACATCGATGAGGGCGACGACGCACAACCACTTGTACTTGGCACCGACATTCCATCCGCCGGCCTTGAACTTCTCACCGAGGCGCCAGCGGTGCCAGATCGGGATGGCGAAGCACCAGTAGAGGCCGATGACGCCGATCGACACCACGGCGTAGAACGCGATCGGCACGGGGGCCCCGGCGATGTCGACCGGGATGAGCGCCGGCGACGTCAGGATGACGCCGATCACGGCCGTGAGGATCACGCCCGCCACCGGCACCCGGCGGGAGCTCAGGCGGGACCACTGCTTGTGGCCGGGGACGGCGCCGTCACGGCTGAACGCGAAGAGCATCCGGGAGCAACTCGTCATGCAGGCCATGGTGCAGAAGAACTGGCCCAGCGTCGAGATGAGCAGGACCGTCGCACCCCACCGGGACGTCAACGCCTGGGCGAAGATCGTGGCCACTCCTCCACCGGCCGCGGTGACCTTCGCCTCGTCCTGGACCGCGAAGAGGAACGCCAGGAGCAGGACCCACCCGCCGATGGCCGAGTAGAAGATCGAGCGCCACATCCCCTTGGCCGCAGTGTCGGCCGCAGACCGCGTCTCCTCGGACAAGTGGGCGGAGGCGTCATACCCGGTGATCGTGTACTGGGTCAGCAGGCCGCCGATGGGCAGGACCACGATGAGGAACCCGAGACCGTGGGTCTTCCCACCGAAGAATCCCGTGTTGTTGACGGTCGAGGTGAACACCATCGACGCACTGGCGTGGTGGTGGGGGACGATCACCAGGATCAGGATGACGGCAGCCGCACCGAACACGTGCCACCAGACCGAGACGTTGTTGACCATTGCCAGCAGGTGGCTGGAGAAGATGTTCACGATGGCCGCGATGACGAGGATCGCGATGAAGAACAGGAAGATGGTGTTGAGGCTGCCCGAGTGCCAGCTGGTCGAGAAGAACCCCAGCGTCAGGTCGAGGAAGGTGGCGCAGCCGTAGGCCACCGACGCGACGATGGCCAGCAAACCGATGAGGTTGAGCCAACCGGTGTAGTAGCCGGCCTTCGGGCCGCCCAGCTTGGACGCCCACCAGTAGATGCCTCCGGACGTCGGGTAGGCGGACACCAGCTCGGCCAGACACAACCCTATGCAGAGGATGAGCGCGGCGAGGATCGGCCAACCCCAGGCGATGGCGGCCGGTCCGCCGCCGTTCCACCCGCTGGAGAACGTCGTGAAGCAACCCGCCAGGATCGAGATGATCGAGAACGAGATGGCGAAGTTGGAGAATCCGGACCACGACCGGTTGAGCTCCTGTTTGTACCCGAGCTCTGCCAGCATTTCCTCGTCCGTGCGCACCCCCAGGTGCTCGGGCTCGATTTCGAGTGGCTCAATTCCCTCGGGCACTGGCGTCCTCTTTCTCGTCGTTGCACTCGGACAATTCGGTCGGACTGCAGTCGCGGACCCCTCGTGACTAGCGGCAACGTAACACCCGTTCCCGGATGTGTCTAGAGTATTTACCCCACCAGCGGCGGCCCGGTCGGCCTGTCGCGATGGCCGTTCGGGGCACGGCGCGCGACGCTCCGTCGGAGGCACGGCGGCGCCGGTATCGTCTTCGTGCGCCTCCTCCGTCGGTGGTGGCGGCAGCAGGGGGAGCCATGGCACTGGACATCGGGCACAGAGCGTTCGAACGGGAGGCCCACCGGGCGCGCGTCGAAGGGCGGCCGACGCCGACGGTGGCCATCGTCGGCGGGGGACTGTCAGGGTTGGCCACCGCCGTCCAGCTGGTCCGAGCCGGCGTCCGGTCCTTCACCATCCTCGAACAGTCCGACGGTGTCGGCGGCACCTGGCGGGACAACGTCTACCCCGGTGCTGCGTGCGACGTGCCCTCCCACCTCTACTCCTTCTCGTTCGCCCCGAAGACCGACTGGTCACGGCGATTTGCCGAGCAGCCCGAGATCCTCGACTACGCCGAGGACCTCGTCCGACGTCACCGGTTGACCCCCCACCTCCGAACCGGCACGACCGTCACCTCGGCCAGATTCGATGCAACCACCGACACGTGGCGCCTGGAGCTCGTCGACGGGGCCGGGTCGACGACGCTCGTGGCCGACGCCGTCGTCTTCGCCTGCGGCCAGCTGAATCGGCCCCATGTGCCCGAGGTGCCTGGCGTCGAGAGCTTTGCCGGGCACTCGTGGCACTCGGCCCGGTGGGACCACTCCGTCGATCTACACGACAAGCGGGTCGCCGTGGTCGGTACCGGTGCCAGTGCCATCCAGTTCGTCCCGCCAGTGGCCGCGGCGGCGTTGTCGACCACGGTGTTCCAGCGAAGCCCCAGCTATGTCGGGCCGAAGAAGGACCATCCGTACCCGAACTCGACCCGGCGTGCCCTGCGTCTCGTCGGCCCGCTGCGGACCGCCTACCGGTGGTGGATCTACTGGACCCTCGAGCTGCGTTGGGTCACCTTCCGTCGCGACAGCTGGGCCGGCCGCAAGGTCCAGGACATGTTCGCCAAGGGGATCCGGGACGATGTCGTGAACGACCGGCTCCCCGAGCACGCCGTGGTGCCCGACTACCCGGTGGGCTGCAAACGGATCCTCATCTCCAACGACTGGTACCCGGCGCTGCTCCGAGACGACGTCACGGTGGTCGACTCCCCCGTCGTACGTGTGGAAGCCGACACCGTGGTCACGGCCGACGGCACGCGCCATCCGGCGGACGTCCTGATCTGGGGCACGGGTTTCGTCACCACCTCGTTCCTTGCGCACATCGAGGTCGTCGGCGTAGAGGGTCGTACGCTGGCCGCGACCTGGGCCGACGGTGCCCACGCGTACCTCGGCACCGCAGTTGCCGGGTTCCCGAACTGCTACGTCCTCTATGGCCCCAACACCAACCTGGGCCACAATTCGATTCTCTTCATGGTGGAACGGCAGCTCAACCTCGTGCTCCAGGCTCTGGCGGCCCAGACCCGGGCCCTGACCGGCACGACCGGTTCCGCCGTCGCGGTCCGGCAAGGCGCCTACCTGCGTGACGACCGGCGCACCCAGCGGCTGATGGGCCGGACGGCCTGGGCCGGTACCTGCACCAGTTGGTACAAGGACGCCGCGGGCCGGATCACCAACAACTGGCCGAGCTGGACGGTGTCCTTCTGGCGGGACACGCTCCGCCTGCGGTCAGAGGACTTCCACGTGACGGCAGCGACGATCGAGAACGACACCGCCTGACGAGACACTGCCTCTGAGCAGGTACTTCACCCCCCTGCCACCAATTCGGGTGCCTGCGTCACTATCGTGGTCACCCATGACTTCCCACGGTCCAGAGGATCCCGGGGCCGTTCCAGCCCGGGCCCGGACCGGTGGCCCGGACGGCCCAGCCGGCTCCTCCACGTTCGACGAGCGCGGCCTGCGCTCCCTCGGGGACGACGTGGCACGCTCCCGCGGAAAGCGCCGGAACCGGAACCACGCTCAGGGGCGGTCGAGGCACCGCAGACTCTGGTGGGTGCTCGGGACGGTCGGGGTCCTGGTCATCGTGGCGGTCGCCGGCACGGCCGGCTACGCGTGGTACCTCAATGGGGAGATCCACCGTCTCGACGTGAAAGGTCTCGTCGACGTCCCGAGTGCCGGTGCCGACGCCGGGACCGAGAACATCCTGCTCGTCGGATCCACCGACCGTTGCGCCCTGACGGTCCAGAACGCCGCCTACGGACTGTGCTCCGAAGGTGTCGACGGCGTCAACAGCGACGTCGTGATGATCCTGCACCTGGATCCGTCGAAACGCAGCCTGTCGATCCTGTCGATCCCGCGCGACCTCTTCGTCCCCAATGCCCGGGCCGAAGGAGCGAACAAGATCGATGCCGCCCTCTACGAGGGTCCGAGCCAATTGGTGTCCGCCATCAACGAGAACCTCGGGATCCCCATCCAGCACTACGTGGTGCTCAACTTCGACACCTTCGCCAACGTGGTCGACGCCTTGGGGGGTGTGAAGATGTACTTCCCCGAGCCGGTCTTCGACGCCTACTCCGGCCTGCAGGTCTTCACGCCCGGATGCATCAGCCTCGACGGGGTCCACGCACTGCAGGTCGTCCGGGCCCGCCATCTCCAGTACAAGCCCCCGGGGGTCACCACCACCGACCCCAACTATTGGCCCTACGAGAACCAGAGCGACCTCGCACGCATCCGCCGCGACCACGAATTCCTGCGGGTGCTGGGCACCGCCGTGGCCAAGAACGGGCTGTCCAACCCCATCACCGACGAGCAGCTGATCAGCTCGGTGGCCCCCCAGTTGGAAGTGGACAAGCAATTCTCCACATCGGACATGGCGAACATGGTCCTCGATTTCCACGGGGTGGACCCCAACTCGGCCCCCCAGCTGACGCTCCCGGTCCAGGTCGACCAGTTCGGTTCGTACACCTACAAGGGCGGTGCCTACGGCGACATCGAGTTCCCCTCCAACGTCCAGGACGACCAGGTGATCCAGCAGTTCCTGGGCATCGGTCCCCATACGGACACGATGACCGGCCTCCCCCTCCCCACCCCGTCCTCCGTGAATGTCTCCGTATTGAACGGCTCCGGTGTCACGGACCAGGCCGCGGACACCGGCGACGCCCTGACGGCCCTCGGCTACCACGTGGTGGGGGTGGGTGACTCGACTCCGGTCGGGACGGAAGCCGAGACGGTCGTGTACTTCGCCGCCAAGACCGCGGCCGACCAGGCCGCGGCTCAGGCCGTCGCCCATTCGATGTCCGGGTCCGTCATCACCGCTCTCGGACCCACCACTGACGGCGCCCAGGTGACCGTCGTGACCGGTACACAGTTCACGGTCAACGCCCCGCCGGTCGCCGCGACCACTCCCACCACCGGTGCGACGACCACCACGTCGTCAGCGGCAGCCTCGTCGTCCTCGTCAACGTCGTCGTCTGCTCCGTTCCAGGCAACTACTTCGGCCGTCACCCCGCTCCAACCCTGGGACCCCCGAGCCTGTCCCGCGTGACCTGCGACGACGTCCCACAGGACCCGGCTCGCCCATCCGGCTGACCCCCGTCGACGCCCGCCCGGTCCACGTCACAGCTCACCGGGCGGGGCCGACCGGTCCACGTCAGCCGATTCGGGCACCCCGACAGGTACGATGCTGGCAGGACTATGTCAGGAGACCCCAGGTGATCCGCCCACGAGGTGGAACGACGCGCCGGGGCGGCGGCGGTGAGGACCAGCTTCCGGCTGAGTCCGCCGAGTCGGTCGGGACGCAACTGCAGAGGGCCCGCAACGAGCGCGGGCTCGACCTGTTGACCGTCCACGACCGGCTGGGCCGCCCCATCACCCAGATCGAGGCACTCGAGCACGACGACATGGACGCGTTGCCCGACGAAGTGCTCGCAATCTCCACCCTCCGCCGCTATGCCACGCTCCTCGGCCTCAACGAAGATGCACTCTCCACCAGGTTCGTCGCTCAGCGGAGGGCTTTCGGGGACATGACCGCCACACGGGCCACCCCTGCCGTGACCAGCGTGGTGGCTGCCGTCACCACGGGGCCGGACCACCTGCGGGCCTTCACGGAAACCGGCGAGGTGCCACAGGTCGGCAGGCGGATGACCTCGGCGTCCGGCGCTTCGGGAAATTACGGCTATCAGGTGGCCACGGGTCCTCCGACGGGCACGTTCCCCGTGGTTCCGCGCGCCGACCTGCGCGAGGGACGGCGCCAGGTGGCGCGGGCACGTCGGCGCATGAAGGCGCCCGCCTGGCTGAAGGCGTTCACCTGGATCGTGGGCGTCCTGGTACTGGTGGTGGCCGTGGGTTCGGTCCTGCTGGCCGTGCGTCCGAAGGTATTGGCGAACGCCCACATCCTGCGGGTCGTCCCCGCCGGGTCGGCGGGTCCGTCCAGCGGAGGCTCCAGCGCGACCCCCACCACTGCTCCGGCGCCCCGCCAGATATTTCCGGTGCAACCGGCCGGCACCTCGTCGTCCGGTGCCTCGTACACGGTGGCCACCTCGAAATTCGATGTGGTGGTCGCCACCTCCGGTCCGTGCTGGGTGCAGGTGACGAGCTCCTCGTCGGCCGTTCCGCTGGTCAGCGGCGTACAGCAGGCCGGCAAGGTCCTGACCTTCCCGGCCGACGGGACGATGACCGTCGAGATCGGATCTTCAGCGGTCATCGTGGGCATCACCATCAAGGGCAAGAGTGCGTTCACCGACGTGCCGAAGACCGTGCCCTTCACCTACACCTTCGCCGCCGCCTGACGGGCGGCCGGTGCGTCAGTACTCCACGCGCGTGAGCGTGGTGCCGGCCGCCTCGTAGGCCGCATCGAGTTCGGCGTCGACCCTGACGGTGCGCCGCCCCTCCACGCGCAGCCACTGGAGGAACACCGGGATCAGGGCCAGGAAGGTGAAGGCCTCCGCTCCGATCCAGAGGATGGCGGCGCCGGTATGCGTGCTACCCAAGGTGTACATCGAAGCAGCAGGCCGGGTCGACATGATGAGGGCGAGGGCCAGGAACGACTCGAGCGGCACGCCGATGAGTAGCGCCACCATCTTCATCCCGTGGCTCATCGGCCAGTGTGGGATGTAGTCCACGCCGACGATCGGCCACCAGAAGTGCATCGACGCGACCAGGAAGGCCAGGTTCACCAGGTCCATCGCCCACATGTGGCTCATGGCCAGCCCCAGAGCCGAGGTCAGGAAGAAGGCGAACATCCCGACGTAGTACACGGCGGCGGACGGGATCGGATGGCTCCACCAGCGGAACACCTGGGAGTTGAGGACCTTGAGGAGCCGGACCTTCATCGGACGGCTCGACGTCTGCAGGGCGAGGGTCATGGGGGCGCCCAGCGCGAGCAGCGGCGGTGCCGTGACCATCAACAGCAGGTGCTGGATCACGTGCGCCTCGAAGTAGCCCATCGTGAACGTGGCTACCGGCGACTGCAGGGCCAGGTCGATCATCACCAGGCCGGTGAGGAACGACGTCGTGCGCCACCGGCTCCAGGTCCGCCCTTTGGCCGACAGGGCCCACGCCGACTGCACGTACCAGACGCCCGACACCAGCACCGCGACCAGCGTCAGGATGGCGAACGGCCCGGTGTTCCACTGCGTCACCAGGTTGTGCAGCGTGACTGCGAGACGGTGCCCATCGTCCATCCCCGGCGTCACGAGGGGGTCCCGTTCCTGGTTGGCACAACTCCCAGCCTACCGAAGCCCCGTCCCGGCTCCCATTCGCGGTGCCCGTCCGGAACCGGCTGGCCATGTGGGTCCGGAGGTCGCGACTCACGAGGGCGGGACCGGGTGACGACCCGGGGGACGCCGGGACCAGGGGTTAGCGTGTCCGTTGGGTGTGGAGACAGACCGGGGGAGGCACGTGCGTGTTGGAGTCGACGATCGGGGACCGGCTGGCCGCCATCTGTGGGGAGGCCCACGTCGATGTGGGTGACGCCGTTCCTGACGACCTCTGCCACGACGAGGCACTCGGCCTGGAACCGGTCCGACCGCTGGCCGTGGTCCGACCGGCCACCACCGCAGAGGTGGCTGCACTCGTGACGACGGCCTGCGAGCTCGGCATCCCGCTCACCGCCCGTGGCTCGGGCACCGGGCTGTCGGGTGGGTCGACGCCGGTGGCCGGCGGCGTCGTCGTCTCCTTCGAGCGGATGTCGGCCATTCTCGAGATCGACACGGCCAACCAGGTGGCGGTGGTCGAGCCCGGGGTGACCCTGGCCGAACTCGACGCGGCACTCGCACCGCTCGGCCTCGTCTATCCCGTCTTCCCGGGGGAGCAGTCGGCCAGCCTCGGTGGCAACATCTCGACGAACGCCGGTGGCATGCGGGCCGTCAAGTACGGGGTGACCCGGCACCACGTCCTCGGCCTCGAGGCCGTCCTGGGCACAGGCGAGGTCATCTGCACCGGTGGAAGGTTCGTCAAGGCCACGAGCGGCTACGACCTCACCCAGCTGGTGATCGGGTCCGAGGGGACACTCGCCCTGGTGACCAGGGCCATCCTCCGCCTCCACCCGAGGCCCCCCTACCAGGCAACCGTGCTGGCGCCGTTCCCCACCATGGACCTCGTGGCCGGCGCCGTCCCGCCGGTGGTGGCCAGCGGCGTCGGGCCCCTCCTGGTCGAGTACATCGACATGATCTCGATGGCCGGCATCACGGCCAACGCCGGTATCGACCTCGGCATTCCCGAGGACGTGCGGACCACCGCTCTCGCGTACCTGGTGATCGTGCTCGAGGACCATCATGTCAACCGGCTCGAGGAGGACACCGAGGCACTGGCTGCACAGTTGTCCGAACTTGGTGCCCTCGACGTCTACGTCCTGCCCGACGCCGCGGGGCACCAGCTGATCGCGGCCCGCGAGCACGCATTCTGGGCCTCCAAGGCCGCAGGGGCCGACGACATCGTCGACGTGGTCGTACCCCGGGCATCGATCCCGACCTATCTGGCCGACGTGGAGGAACTCGCCGTCACGACCGGCTCCCTGGTGGTGGGGTGCGGGCACGCCGGCGACGGCAACGTCCACCTGTCGGTCTTCCAGCCCGACCCGGAGGTGCGCCACCGACTCGTCCACGACATCCTGGCCGCCGGAGTGGCCCGCGGTGGTGCGGTGTCGGGTGAGCACGGCATCGGCACCGCCAAGCTCGCATCGTTCACCGACCTGGAGGACCCGATCAAGCTGGATCTGATGCGCCGGATCAAGGACGCATTCGATCCTGTCGGCATCCTCAATCCTGGAAAAGTCCTCACCGCCCCCCGCCTGGAAGGAGCCCGTCCGTGAACGGTGCCCGGTCCCTCATCCACACGCTCACCGCCCATGGCGTCGACACCTGCTTCATGAACCCCGGCACCTCGGAGATGCACTTCGTCGCCGCGCTCGATGACGAGCCCGGCATGCACGGGGTCCTGGCGCTCTTCGAGGGGGTGGCCACCGGCGCGGCCGACGGGTACGCCCGCATCGCAGGACGCCCCGCCGCCACCCTCCTCCATCTCGGACCCGGGTTGGGGAATGGCCTGGCCAACCTCCACAACGCCCGCCGCGCCCACAGCCCGGTCGTGAACATCGTGGGCGACCATGCCCTGTCCCATCGTCCCTACGACGCCCAGCTCCAGTCGGACATCGCCACGGTGGCCCGCAACGTGTCCGACTTCGTCCGGACCACGGAGTCGACCGCCCAGGTCGGCGCGGACGTACGGGACACCCTGGTGGCCGCCTTCGGACCGCCCGGGGCGGTGGCCACCCTGATCCTTCCCGCCGATGTCTCGTGGTCGGAGGGAGGTGTGCCCGTGGATCCGTCCGGCGGAGTAGGCACGGCCCCGGCCCGAGGGGCCGCCCCGGACGACGACGTGCTCGAATCGGCCGCGGCGGCCCTCCGGTCGGGCGAGCGCTGTGCCGTCTTCATCGGTGGCCGGGCGTGCTCCGGCCCCTTGCTCGACGCCGTCGCCGACCTGGCCGCGTCGACCGGTGCCGAGTTCCTGTGCGAGACGTTCCCGGCGAGGCTCGAACGGGGTGCAGGACGTCCGTCGGTGGAGCGTCTCGGCTACCTGGCCGAGTTCGCGATGATGCGGCTGGACGGCATCCGCCACCTGATCCTCCTCGACGGAAAGGCGCCGGTTTCGTTCTTCGCCTATCCGGGGAAGCCGAGCGACCTGGTGCCCGACGGGTGCACCGTGCACCCCGTGGCGGGCCCGGGTGACGATCTGGCGGGGGCCGTCAGCGCGTTGGCCGACCTCGTCGGCGCCACCACCGGCTCCGCTCCGCGCCAGCAACCCGAGCGCCCTGCGCCGGCAACCGGCGCCCTGACCTCCCAGACCGTGTGCCAGACGCTCGGCGCACTGCTGCCCGAAGGCGCGGTCGTCTCCGACGAGGGCAACACCTCCGGGCTGTTCGCTCCCGGGGCCACGGCCGGAGCCCCTCCCCACGACTGGTTGTGCCTGACCGGAGGGGCGATCGGACAGGGCCTGCCGGTGGCGGTCGGCGCCGCCGTGGCCGACCGGAGTCGCCGGGTGGTGGCGCTCGAAGCTGACGGCAGCGCCCTCTACACGATCCAGGCGTGGTGGACCATGGCCCGGGAGGGCCTCGATGTGACCACCGTCATACTGAACAACCACTCCTACGCGGTGCTGAACATGGAACTCGACCGGGTGGGTGCGGACGAGCCCGGACCGCGCGCCCGCGACATGCTCGACCTGGGTCGCCCCGACATCGACTTCGTCCCGCTGGCAACGGGCCTCGGGCTCCACGCCGCCCGGGCCGAGACCGCCGAGGAGTTCGCCGACGAACTGGGACGCGCCCTGGCCACGCCGGGGCCCAGCGTGGTCGAGGCCGTGATTCCCGGCCTGCTCTGACGGACGGGTCGCCATCGCACCGGGCCTCGGGCTGCTGGCGGTGCTGGCGGCCGGCGTGGCGGGAGCGGGTGCCAGGCCGGACGCCGTCGCCAGCGAATCGGGAACGCTCGTCTGGGCAGTCGGCAGCCAGTCCACGAACTGGTCGGGAGTGGGCTCCCGACTCTCTCCGCCTACGGGGTGACCACCTTCGCCGGTCGGACGGCCGACGGCGCCCGTCCCGGACTGGCCGCGGCAGATGCCCTGTCGATGGTCCGGTCATCTCCACACCGTCGGCGCTGTCCCCGTCGGGCACAGCCGGTGCGGTGGCCTACGGGGCTACCGCACCGCCGAGGCCGGCATCCTGAGCCACCACCTGACATCCGGTTGCGGTGGGCCGTCGTGACGTTGACCTGCGAACACGCCCGATCAGGCCACGAGGACCCTGTAGTACGGTGCCTGCTCGTGGCGACCGCCGGGCCCCGGGGCTGAACCGATGGAACTGCCCACCTCGGCGCGCACGGCGTTCCTGTCACTCCCGAAAGGCCTGCGCTCCGCGATCCTCCACCGCAAGGGGAGCTACGCCCCCTGGGAGACCGGCCGCCCGCCCGAGGCGCCGCCCTGCCCGCCCGGCATGCGCACCGGACCACCTGATTTCATCGGGCTCGGAGCTCCGAAATGCGGGACGTCCTGGTGGTTCAGCCTGATCCTGGCTCATCCCGACGTGCATGGTCCGGTAAAGAAGGAGCTGCTGTTCTTCAACAACCTCTTCTTCGCCCGATATCAGGGCGTGGGAGTACCCGAACGCGACCTGCAGGCCTACTGGGAGTGGTTCCCCCGCCCAGATGGTGCGACGACCGGCGAGTGGACCCCTTCGTACCTGTTCTGGTACCTCCTGCCCGGCATCCTCGAACAGATCGCCCCCAGGACGAAGTACCTCGTCATGCTGCGGGATCCCATCGAGCGGTACCACTCGGACATCTCGCGCCGGATGCCCCGCCAGACCCTGCACTACGTCCGCTACCGCGGCCTTGCCCGTGGCTTCTACGCAGCCGAGATGGAGCCCTGGGAGGCCGTGGTGGATCCCTCACGGCTGCTGATGCTCCAGTACGAAGCATGTACGGCCGATCCCACCGAACAGCTCGCCTCCACGTACCGTTTCCTCGGACTGGATGACTCGTTCAAGCCGCCCAAGCTGCTCGCGAAGATCAACGAGACCAGAGCCAAGCGCGACCTGGACCCCCGGATGCAGCGGTTGCTGAGGGAGCTGTACGAGCCGGACGTCGTTCGACTGGCGGCCAGGTACCCGCAGATCGACCTGAGACTCTGGCCCAATTTCGCCGGCCTGCACCCCTCCACCTGACGGCTTCTGTCACCTCACGACGCGCCGACGCACATCGGACGACCTGCCGTGGCAGCCGCTACACCAGCTCCTGTTGCTCTTCGTCGGTCGTCTGGTTGTACATCCTCGGGATCTCGTAGACCGAGGACGGGCCCCGTCCGTTCCGACGGATCCAGTGACGAGCCGATCCATGGAGGTGGCGGTGCTCGGAACGGAGCATGAGGATGATGGGCACGATCGCCACGGTTACCGCGACGACGGCGATGAGAACGGTGATCAGTACGGTCTGACCCATGGGACACCTCCGGTGAATGGTCTCGCCAAGTACGGTGCCCAGGTGGTGCTCCGGCAAACCTGCAGCCCTACCCGATCGGTCCGGCCGGTCAGTCGGAGGGCCCAGGAGGGAGTGCTGTGACCCGTTCCAGCACGCGCCGGGCCTCCTCCACACCGATCACGCGTTCCGCTCGTAGCCCCGCAGCTCGTGCCCCGTCAACGTTGAGCTGGTTGTCGTCGAGGAGGAGGATGCGGTCGGGGGCCATCCCCAGTTCATCGGTGACGCGGGTGAAGGCCGCCGGGTCAGGCTTCACCTCGCGCATCCGGTGGGACAGGAACCGGTGACCGAACTGGTCCATCAGCGGCCAGTGCTCGACATTGTCGTCCCAGTGCAGCACGTTGGTGTTGGAGAGACACCCGACGGACGCAACGGCGGTCGTCGAACGGACCAGGTCCTCTGCGCCGTCGAACGGTCCCACCGGCCACGAAGCGAAGGTGGCGAGGAACCCGTCGGGTCCGACCGACAGATGCCAGTCGTCCACCACTCCTCGGGCGAACTCGTCGGGTCCGCAGTCCCCCCGCTCGAAGCGACGCACCCATCTGCAGTCCAACCACCGGCGCCACAGTTCCTGCTCGTCGTCGACACCGGCCAGCTCGGCCATCGTCGCCACCCCCCGCAGCTCGATCAGGACGCCGCCCAGGTCGAACAGGACGAACTCGGGCGCCAGGTCCACGAGCGGACACTACTTCCGGACGTCGGGATCGGGACCTTCCAGCCCCACCGGCGGCATCAGGCCGGCCAGGCCGGCCCAAGGCCGACCGTCGGGATCCTGGCCGCCTGAGCGATCGAGGCACCGCTGACGGCTTCGGGCGCCACGACATGTAGGTCATGGTGCCGCTGCGGTGCGTGGCCGGCGACCCGTGGAAGGTGGCGCTCGGGCAACGGCGCTGTGGTCCCCCCGAGCTCGCCCTACCCCTGCGTCACGCCTCGCACGACGGTTGGCGGACGTCTGGAGGCCGTCGGCATCGCCGTGGAACTGTGCCTCTGAACTGGTGGGGCTAACAAGAATCGAACTTGTGACCTCAGCATTATCAGTGCTGCGCTCTAACCAACTGAGCTATAGCCCCGCAAACCGGACTCTGACGCTACACCACCGCCC
>Ga0302279_10000301_pt1 | contig 72206 bp, 58 predicted proteins | sample III_Bog_N3_3_FD_194541 | JGI IMG/M metagenome (GOLD analysis project Ga0302279, IMG submission 194541) | Peat permafrost microbial communities from Stordalen Mire near Abisko, Sweden - III_Bog_N3_3 | ecosystem: Environmental > Terrestrial > Soil > Wetlands > Peat | place: Sweden: Abisko... | reverse complement strand
CGGGCCAGCAGATGTCGCTGCAGGTGGTCGAAGCTTACGTCTCGGCGCGCTCGCGAAGGAGACCGCAGAACAGCTTGCTTCCGAGTACGGGAAGAGGTTCGTCGTCGAGGTCGCGAACGACGTAGTCGGCGCATGGAGCCCGGATCACGTTCGTCGCGCCATCTGGAACCTCGCGACGAATGCCGTGAAGTACGGAGCGCCCGACACCCCGGTGCTCATCACGGTGGGAGTCTCGAAAGCGGGCTACGCAACGCTCGCCGTCCACAACGACGGACCTCCGATACGAGCCGAGGACGCGGAGCATCTCTTCGAGCCGTTCCGCCGCGCCCCGGCGGCGCCGGGCCGGGGATGGGGACTTGGCCTGACCTTGGTTCGTGGCGTCGTCGAGGCGCACGGCGGGAAGGTCGAGGTCCAGAGTGAGCCAGGCAAGGGGACCACGTTCACGTTGGAGCTGCCGTTCCGCGCCCACGCGTATCCGCAACCCGAGGGTGACCTACCGTAGAGTCGGTCGCCGCCAGGCACCTCAAGACAGGCCGGCGCGCCTCACTTGAAGAAGCGGTTGTCGAGGAAGACGGAGTTGACGAGGTTGCCGCCCCGGATTGCGTAGTCCGCGGACTTCATCAGGCTGACGATCTCGGGGCTCGGCACCACCGTCCCCGAGTCGAGGATGGCCGTCTCGACGCAGAACGCCCTGGGCCGGAAGCGGGCGAAATCGACCGTCCGGAGGATCGGCAGGTCCATGCCTTCGGCGTCGATCGAGAAGATCACGGGCGTCTCTTTGAAGTGCCGCGCGAGAACGTCGTTGATGTTGAGGAGGGGAAGCTTCAGTACCTGCTTGACGCAGCTTGGGCCCAGGTCCTTCTCGAGCTTCTCGACCTGCTCGTGCGAGAACGTGTTGAGCTGCCCGTCTCCCTCGATGACGTAGTAGTCGGCCTCCGTCTCCTTGCCGACCCCGATGCCCGCGTTGAGCACGGTGTCACCCTTGCGGACGGCGCGTAGCTTCTCGCACATCACCGGGTTGGGCTCCACCAGGACACCGCGGCTGCCATGCACGTAGGCGAGGTAGGTGTTGCTCCCGATGATGGGATCGTAGGCGCCCACGTCGATGTAGGACGGCATCTCGATCTTGAAGAGATCGAAGACGTTCTTGAGGATGAGGTCCTCCCCTTGCTGGGCGTAGGAGAGCTTGGCCGAAGGCGGGCACGGAGAGAGCGCGGGCGCGCTCGACGCAGCAGGCGACGACGCCGAGCCAGTCGCCGCGGTCGGCGCAGCAGGACGCCCGTTTTCGAGAAGCAGCCGCGGGATACCGAGGCCCGCGACCCCCACACAGAGGCCGGTCGCGTTCCCCACCAGGAAGTCTCGTCGGTTCATGAGCGCCCGCGGAACGTACCGCGAAAGGCCTCTCCTGGGCAGCGCGCCCGGCGAGAAAGTCGCGTTGCCTTGCGCGATTTGCTCAGACCACCCAGCGACGCCGGGGTGCCGGTCGAGGTGGTCCCTCGGCGGAGGCGGCGCACTGCAAGGTATCGAAACGACGAGCCGTCAGCGCGAGCGCCGTCGCTTCGGCGTCGGTTTGGATGCCTTGGCGTCGGCGCCGTAGCGCAGTCCATCGATCAAGAGATCGACCATGCGCCGTCCGTGGAGGCCGCCGTCCTCGCTGGCAGCGACGGAGAGGTTGCCGATCGCCCGCAAGAGCTCGTACGGCTCGACGTCGTCGCGGATCCGACCGGCAGCCACCGCAGCATCGAGCAACGATTGCAGGGTCGGCTCGAGGTGCTGCCGAAAGTACGCAGGCAGAGCGTCGAAGGCTGCGTCTCCGGAGTGCAGCGCCGCGGCGAGCCCACGCTTGGTGGCGATGAAGCCGGCGTACCGCCGAAGCCACCGTGCCAGCGCCTCGCCCGGGTCGTGCTCGCGAGCCAGCGCAGGGCCAGCGGCCGCGCAGGCGTCGACCTCCCGGCGAAAGACGGCCGCGATGAGATCGGAGCGCAGCGGAAAGTGCCGGTACACGGTCGCGACGCCGACGCCGGCCCGCGCCGCGATCTCGCGCACGGGAGCGTCCACGCCGGAGGCGCCGAAGACGGCCTTCGCCGCCTCGAGCAGGGCGTCGAGGTTGCGCTGGGCGTCGACACGCACGCCGCGCGGCGCAGCCACCTCTGCCGTGGGCGTCTTTACCGTCGTGGAGCTTTTCGCGTCGCCACCCGTTCGAATCCTGCGCATGCCTCCGCTCCTTGACATACGGAACAGCGTTCCGTATTGATGCCGGTATAAACGGAACGCTGTTCCGTGTACCTCGAGACGCTCCTCCTGGGCAACCGCGATTGTGCGGAGCTGCCAGCGAGGAAGCCACGGAGAGAGCCCATGCCCCTCAACCACTACGTCACCCTCGGCCGTTCAGGCCTCCGCGTCAGTCCCTTTTGCCTGGGCGCCATGACCTTCGGCGAAGACCTCGGGCCTGGCACCGGGTCGAGCGTGAAGGAGTCGGAGCAGATCATCGACCGGTACCTCGAGCTCGGCGGCAACTTCATCGACACCGCGAACTTCTACATGAGAGGCCACTCCGAGAAGATCATCGGCGACCACCTCGCGCACGACCGCGAGAAGCGCGACCGCGTCGTCATCGCCACCAAGTTCAGCGGGAACCTCTACCCGGGTGACCCCAACGGAGGCGGTTCGAACCGCAAGGCCATCATCGCTGCATGCGAGCAGTCGCTGCGCCGTCTACGCACCGACTACATCGATCTCTATTACTTGCACATCTGGGACAAGCACACGCCCATCGAGGAGACCGTCCTTGCGATGCACGACCTCGTGCAAGCGGGGAAGGTCCGCTACCTCGGCATCTCGGACACTCCGTCATGGAAGGTCGCGCAGGCCCAGCTGCTCACGCACTTCCGCGGGTGGGCGCCGTTCATCGCGCTCCAGATCGAGTACTCGCTCGCCGAGCGCACGGTCGAAGGTGAGCTCATTCCGATGGCACAGGAGCTCGGGCTGGGCGTCGTGCCGTGGTCGCCGCTGGCGAGCGGCCGGCTCAGCGGGAAGTACACGCGCGAGAACGCGGGCAAGGTGACGGGCGGCCGCGCGGCCTTCGTCGCGGGACAGGTGGGGGAGAAGGACTACGGGATCGTCGAGGTGCTCGCCCGCATCGCCAAGGAGCTCGGCACCACCGTGCCGCGCGTGGCCCTCGCCTGGCTGCGCTCGCAGGCCGGCGTGGCGTCGATCATCATCGGCGCACGGACCATCGAACAGTTCGCGGACAACGTGCAGGCGCTCGAGGTGACGCTGTCGGCCGAGCAGAGGGCGGCGCTCGAGGCGGTCTCCGCGCCGCAGCTGCCGTTCCCCATCACGTTTCTGCGGCGCGCGCCGGGGGTCTTCGGCGGCGGGACCACGGTCAACGGGGAGCCCTCACAGCCCTCGCCGCAGATGCCGCAACGGCGCGGCGACCACTATTGACGGCGCTCGGCTCGGATCACGACGATCCGCCACCATGACGTCGAGTCAGCCCGAGGACGCCCCGGGGCCGGTCGAATGCCGCGGCGAAGCTCGGGCTCTGCGCGGAATCCGCACGACAGGAGCGCCGGTCCGACCTCAACCACAGGAGTGATCCTTTTCCTTCCGCAGCACCACAGACCCGGGAGTAGAAATGCGTTCTCTCCTCCCCCTCTGCCTGGTTGCCGCCCTCGGCTGTGGGGCGCGGACCCCGCTCCTCGTGCTGCCGGAATACGAGACGGAAGCGGGGCCAGGAGAGGTCGATGCCGCGACCGAGCCCGTGGGCTGTGTGCCGGGCGACATCTCGCTGACGGCTGCCCAGCCCGAGGTCATGTTCGTGCTCGACCGGTCGGGCTCGATGCAAATGGCCTTCTCGGGCAACGAGTCGCGCTGGGCCACGCTCACCTCCGGGCTCGCGCAGACGTTGCCGCCCGTCGACGCCACGATGGCGATCGGCGCCCTTCTCTTCCCGTCAGGGTTGGCGCACGACGACTGCTCGATACCGTCGCAGGCGAGCCTGTCTCCGGCGCTGCACGACGTCGATCCGCTCATCTCCCTGATGCAGAACACCATGCCTGGCGGCGGTACCCCCACGGCCGACGCGATCACCTTCGCCGCGTCCGTCCTGTCCGGCGTGCGTGCGGCGACGACCGCGCGCGCGCTCGTGCTCGCCACGGACGGCGCCCCCAACTGCAACCCCAACCTCGATCCGGCCACGTGCACCTGCGCGTCGGGGATGGGCGGCGCGGGGGGCGGCGGAGGCTGCCGCAACAACGCGAGCCAGTGCCTGGACGACGTTCGCACCGTCGCGCGGATCGCCGGCGTGTACGCCCAGGGCGTCCCCACGTACGTCATCGGGATCGCCAACGCCAACGACTCGACGTTCTCGACCGTGCTCAACGACATGGCGCAGGCCGGAGGACGGCCGCTCACCTCGGGCTCGACCAGCTACTACCCTGCCCTGTCCGCGAGCGATCTGGAAGCCGCGCTCACGGCGATCCGCGACCAGGTTGGCGCGTGCACGTACCTGACGACGTCCGTACCCAACGCGATGGGTACCATCGCTTTGACGATCGGCGGGCAGACCGTGCCCTTCGAGCCCGACGGCGGCGCCTCCGGTTGGTCGTGGTCGAGCATCAGCAACGGGCAGATCGTTCTTCTGGGCGCGGCTTGCGAAGAGGTCGCCGGAGATGCGGGCGTCGCGGTCACGGCCCACGTGACCTGCGGGACCGAAGCGGGCACGACCACCGACGCGGGGGGTCAACCCACCGATGCAACTCTCGACCACGAGTAGACGCGGCGCCGAGCACTGCAAGCCAGCGGCCAGCCTCGGCAGGTGCGTCGCCGATGTAACGGGATGGCCGTCTCAGTACGGGTACGTCCCGTTGCACGCGTCGGGGTCGGTCCAGCGGTCGGTCCAGTTGCCGTTGTCGCACTGCGACCAGCTGCCGTTCGAGTTCTGCACGCACGCGTTGTCGGGCATCGAGTTGCCGCCGAGGGTAACGCACGGCGTGCCGCTCGTGGGCTGGGGGGCAGGCGGCGTCGGGTCGGCCGCGCCCGCGTCGTCACCGCTCGCCACCGCGACGCTGCCGAGCGGGTAGACGCCGCTGCACGCCGTGGGGTCGGTCCAGCGGTCCGTCCAGTTGCCGTTGTCGCACTGCGACCAGCTGCTGTCGGGGTTCTGGACGCACGCGTTGGCGGGCATCTCCTGGTTTAGCGCGGTCGCGAAGCAGCCGGCGCCCGGCGTGATGGGCGCGCTCGGTGCGCTTGGCGCGCTACCGCCGCCGACGGGCGACACGAAGCCGTCGATGCTCATGCCCATGACGGACGCATACGCGCCGTAGGCGGCCGAGTACGCCGGGGCGTTCAGGACGACGTGGGAGGTGCTGGAGAAGTAGGCTTCGCTCCCGCTGGCTCCTCCCCAGTCGCCGCTGACCGTCTCGATGGTCCCGTTCGAGTTGACCTGCGTGACGATGGCGACGTGCTGGTCGACGCCGCCCGACTTGAAGATGACCGCGTCGCCCACCGAGGGGCTCGACGTGTGGAACGTCCCGTGGTCGAGGCCGTAGGTGCGGAAGCTCGAGACGGCAGCGTCGAGCCCCGAGGTCGTGACACCCGCCTGCCCCCAGACCCACATGGCGAAGTCGGCGCACCAGTACTCGGGCTGACCGCCGTTGCCACTGCAGCTGCTCTCGAAGGCGACGCTACCCGCGCTGTTGCGCGAACAAGCCCCCTTGCCGACGTTCGCGAGGGCGATGCTGGCGATGCTCTGCGTGCTGATGGCGTTGGCCGTCGACGAGGCGGCGTCCTCGCCGACCGCGCCAGTACAGCCAAGCGACATCGTCGCGACACCGAACGTCGAGAGAACCGCAACGAACGAGGGGAGGAAGGAGGAGCGAGTCATGGCAGCCCCTTCAGCAAGGGCGGTGCCAGCCGCTGAAGTGGCTTGTTTTGCCCGGTAGACTTCCACCTACATGCGCGGCGCCGCCGAAGCTGCGAGCCCGTTACCGCGAGAGGATCCGAAGCTCGCGACGGGTCGCGGAGGGTGGGCCGCGGACACCCCAGGCAAATCGTCCACCCTGCCCCGATTTTTCCTGCGTGACTCTACGTCGACCGGGAAGGCGCTCGGTCAGCCGGAGCGACGCACGAGCCAGCTCGCCATCGGCGCTGCCATCATCAGCGCGATCGTCACGGTCGGCGCCAGGCGCAAGAGCCGCGAGGGCGACGCCGACGGCGCGGCGGCGCGACCTCGAACGATCGCCCGCAGCACAGGGAGGCAGAGGAGGACCTGGACTCCCGAAGTGGCGGCGAGGCCCAGCCCTAGAGGAAACGGCAGTCCGTAGGCGTCGGTCGCGCTGAGCGCGCACACACCGACCGCACTCGCCGCAGAGAGGAGCAGGCCCCAGACCCGCAGGCGGTAGAGACCCGCGATCGCCACGACGAGCAGCGTCGCCGACACGAGGAGCGACGCGCCCTGCGCCCACTCGTAGTCCCCCTTCCAGCCGCCGGACTGGAGCTTGAGTGCCCCGAACAGCGTGAGCGCCTGCGCGTCGGCGACGGCCATGATCATCCCGAAGGTCAGGGTCGCGCGGAAGGCGATGGGGCGAAACCCGGTGCCCTCGCCTTCCTCGAGACCGACGCGTCCCATCGCGAGCAGCGCCGTCCCCATCGCAAGGCAGAGGAGCACGCCCACCGCGCGCTCGTGGCCACTCGTGGAGCCGAGCGAGATGACTGTCCCCAGGACGAGGTTGGCCCACCAGACCGAGCGTGCCACGAGCTGGCTCCCCAGCTGGCGGTGGTGGATCAGCGCGGCCGACAGCACGAGGAGACCGGTCGGCACCCAGAGCGCCGCGGGCACGTCGCCCCCCCATGTGCGCATGAGCACCGCCGCGCCGAGCGCGCACGAGGTGGTCACGCCGAGACGGGCCCACCGCGCCAGGGGTTGGAGGCGGGTGGTCGCGGCAGGCATGGCGGGGAGCGGGCTGGGAGAGGTCATTTCCATGAGGAAGACACCGGGGAGGGGACGGTCTTGGGCGACCGTGCGATCCGGGCCTCCGAGTCACCAACGCGTCGTTGCGCGCGGCGATTCCCACGACCTACGTAGCCCGCGACGGCTCTGGACCTCGCGGTGTCACCGCGACAGGCCGCGTGCTATCGCCGCGGCATGGCGGACATGACGGAGCGGTTGCTGGTCGACGCGGGCATCGCGGCTGGAATGCGCGTGCTCGACATAGGGTGCGGCCGGGGAGACGTGTCTCTCCTGGTCGCGAGGCTGGTCGGCGCGCAAGGGTCGGTGCTCGGCGTCGACCGGGACGCAGGCGCGCTCGCGATGGCGCGCGATCGGGTGCGCGACGCCGGCGTCGGCAACGTCACCTTCGCCCAGGGAGACGTCTCGGCGCTCGGCGCGGAGCACGGAGTGTTCGACGCGGCGGTCGGGAGGCGCGTGCTCATGTACCTCCCCGATCCGGTGCAGGCGCTTCGTGGGGTCGTTCGCCTGCTGCGGCCCGGTGCGCGCGTCGTCTTTCAGGAGGCCGACGCCACCATGGTCCCCGCGTCGCGCGTTCCCTTGCCGCTGAACGCGCGGGCGAACCGCTGGATGTGGCAGACCGTGGAGCGCGAAGGCGGCAACATCCACATGGGCTTCGATCTCGCGCCCGCGCTCGAAGACGCCGGCCTGATCGTCGAGGAGGTGCGCGCCGAGGCGATCGTCCAGACGCCGCGATCGCGTCATCCCGTGGGGATGATCGTCCGCGCGATGATGCCCCGCATCCTCGCGCACGGCGTGGCCACGGAGGCTGAGATCGACGTCGACACGCTCGACAAGCGCCTCGCCGAGGAGTGCGAGAAGGCCAACGCAACGTACGTGGGCGATATGGCATTTGGCGCGTGGGCCCGCGTCCCCGTTCCCTGATCCGTCCCACGTGTGCAGCGGATCGTCCTCGCATTGACGGAACTGATGAGGTCGGCCAAGGTGCGCGCCCTCGGTGCTGGGCCAAGGGAGGAGACTCGCCATGACGTGGACGCGTGCGGTTGGGGTGCTTTCGGCGGTGGTAATGGCGGGGAGCCTCACGCTCGGCGCGGGGTGTTCTGGCTCGTCGTCAGGCACCGGCATCGGTGAGGCGGACTCGGGCACGGGCACCAAGGACACCGGGACGTACACGACCACGGACACGGGCTCGTTTACGACCGACACCGGGACGTCGACGACCGACACCGGGACATCCACGACGACGGACACCGGCGCGACCGCGACGGACACCGGCGCGACGCCGCCTGACGACGCGATGGGCGGCCACGACGCGACGGGCGGCCACGACGCGACAGGCAGCCAGGACGCGACGGGAAGCGACGACGCGACGGGTAGCCAGGACGCGACAGGCAGCCAGGACGCGACGGGCAGCCAGGGCGAGGGCGACTCGGGGGACGTCGAGTGCACGGCACCGGCGAGCACGGCGAGCTACACGCCCGGTACCTACGTGCCGGCGGTGGCGCACCAGGGCCGTTGCTCGGCTGTCCAGATCTCCGCGTTCATCACGGCGTGCGGCTACGGCGCAGCCGCCACCCCCGACACATGCACCGCGTGGCAGACCGCCAACGCCGGCGACGCAGGCACCGCTTGCGGCGGCTGCATCGCGAATCCGAACAACAGCGGCGGCCTGTACGGAGACCCGGTCGTCAAGGCGATGAACAGCTTGTTCTACTACGAGCCGAACTACGGCGCGTGCATCCAGCTCTCGGACCCGACGAACGGCACCGCGTGCGCCAAGGCGTTCGACAACGACTCGGACTGTGACGGCATCGCTTGCGACAACGCCTGCATGAACGCCACCGACCCGAACGCGTTCTCGGCCTGCGCCATGGCCGCGACGGGTTGCGACACGTACGCGACGACGCTGAGCACCGCCTGCGCGACGGATCTGGCGGCCGATGGCGGCGGCGTTGGCAACACCGTGTGCGAGCCTTCGGAAGTGTCTGGCGACCCCGACGACGACTTGAGCTACATCATCGGGCTCATCTGCGGTGCCGCCAGCGGCCCCACCGACGCCGGCGACCAGTAGAAGAGAACAAGGCGGCTACGGCGCGGCGCCTAGCTCCTGCCGCACGAGCCTCGCGCGCGCCGCCACTGCGTCGCGTATCGGACCGTACGCCGCCTCCCGTCGCAGAGCCTCGAGGAGGGGACAACCCTCGAGCCACGCGATGTCGAACAGCTCGCACTGGTTCGCATCGACGAGGCCGCGCATGGATCGCTCCGTGTCACCCATGAAGCCGAAGATCTCGGCCCTGATCTGGCAGAAGAATTGCCGCCTGCGCACCGACTTGCCCGGCGCAGACGCCGACAGCTCGACGGCGGGGATACCCGTCTCGACGTCCCTGTCCTTGACGATCAGCCCGAGCATCGCGACCGCCCCTGGGGGCGTGTGCTCCTGCGCGCGCAGCTTGGGGAACCACTCCGTGGCGAACTCGACGTCACGCATCCAGAACGCGGCGCGCGCGCGGTTCAACCAGTAGGCGCCTGGCTCCCCCTGGGACGCGGGGACGGGCGGGAACGATTCGACCGCCTTGGCGAAGTCCCCGCGCAGCAAGTACGCGCGCGGAATCATCCAGTCGGCCCGCGCGAGCCGCGGCTCGAGCGCCAAGGCCGAGCGCGCGCGAGAGAGGCCATCCTCGATGGCGCCCGCCTCGAGCAGCATCCGCGCCGTGAGCTCGTGCGCGTCGGCAAGGCCCGGCGCGTCCTTCAGCGCCTGCCGCAGCTCACGCGCGGCGACGACGGGCTCGCCGAGCGCCGAGTACCAGTAGGCAAGCGCCACGCGCGCCTCACCCATGCGAGGCGCCACAGCGAGCGCCTTCTCGGCGGCCAGCCGGCCCCGCTCCCCAGCGGCCTCTTGCGTCTCTTCGTACGAGAAGCGGCGGATCTGGGCCATCGCGTAACCCGCGAGGATGGTCGGGTGCTCGGGCGCGCGCTCCAGCGCCTTCTCGAAGAGCCCGACCGCCTCGTGGATGCCACGCCAGCCGTGGAAGTATCGGTGTCGGGCGCGCATGTACAGGTCGAGCGCCTCGGGGTCGGCGGTGCCGTCGCGCGCAGGTGCGGTCTGCTCGACGGTCAGCGCGAGTGCGACCGCGCGCACCATCTCGTCGCCTACCGCGAAGATCTCGGCGGCCGGGCAGTCGAACCGCTTGGCCCAGAGCTGGAAGCCGTCCGACACCGAGACGACGCGCGCGTTGACGCGCAGCCGCTCGCCCGCCCGCCGCACGGATCCTTCGACGACGACCTGCACGCCGAGCGAGCTGCCAAGCTCGCGCGGATCTCTCTCGACCCCTTTGAGCCCCATGACGACGCCGCGCGAACGGACCTTGAGCCCATCCGTCATCGAGAGATTGTCGATCAGATCGTCCGTCAGGCCGTCGGCGAGGTACTCGTCCTCGTTCGGCCCCCCGTTGCGGAAGGGCAGGACGGCGACCGTCTTGGCGCCCACCGGCGTCGCTGTCGCCGTCGCCCCGACGACGCGCGCGGGCGGCGCCGGCGTTAGCCCTGTGGCGGCGGGCAGCGTCAGCCCGAAGAGCGCAGCGGCGACCTCTCCCGCGGTCGCGAACCGGTCGTCCGGCATGCGCGCCATGCAGCGCATCGTCAGGCGCGCCACCGCCTCGGGCAGCTCGCCGACCCTGTCGCGCGGGTCGGGAGGGGGCAATACGAGGCGCTTGGCCGCGACGGCGTACGCCGAGTCCCCGTCCCACGGCCGCTCGCCGGTGAGCAGCTCGAAGATCATGGCGCCGAGGGCGTAGAGGTCGGCCCGTGCGTCGATCTCCTTCGATCCTTCGACCTGCTCCGGCGCCATGTACGCGGGCGTCCCGACGGGCACGCCCATCGTCTTGACGAAGGAGCCGTCGAGCTCGAGTGCCATGCGCGCGATCCCGAAGTCGGTCAGGACGACGCGTCCGTCCGACGCGAGGAGGACGTTCTCGGGCTTGAGATCGCGGTGGACGACCCCGGCAGCGTGGGCCGCCGAGAGCCCGGCGCAGATCTCCTCGGTCAACGCGACGACCTTGGCGAGCGGCAGGCGCCCCACGCGCGCGAGCGCCGCCGCGAGGGACTCTCCGTCGATGAGCTCCATCGTCAAGAACTTCTGCCCGTCGTCCTCGCCGATGTCGTAGGTGCGTGCGACGTTCCTGTGCGTGACGCGCCGGGCGAGCTTCACTTCCAGGCGAAACCGCGCGAGCAGGCCCGCGTCCGACCCGAGCTCGCGCCGGAGCATCTTGAGCGCCACGACCTCGTCGAGCTCGACGTCCTTGGCCCGGTAGACGGCGCCCATCCCGCCCACGCCGAGGAGGGAGAGCAGCTCGTAGCGGCCGGCCAGGCGCTTCGGTGCAACGCTCGCCGCGACCGCCGACATGACGCCCTCCGACGAGGCCGGCCTGGGAACGACACCGGTCGCGGCGACCGTGTCCGAGTCGGCTTTGGCGCGTGTATCGGACATGCCGTCGCCGTCGAGACTACTCCCGCGGAGCGAGCGGCGGCTAGCAGCCTGTCCCCGAAACGCTTCGCTCGCTGGAACCGGGAGGCGAAGGCCCCGCGCGTGAGCGAAGGGGCCATTGCGTTCGGATCGAGCAACCGGCCGAGGTCGATGTGGGTCGACGAGCAAGGCGGGCCGCGCAAACAGCTTCCCAGAGTGACGCGGATCAGCCAGAGTCTCCGGAACACGAGAAGCCTTGCTCTCCTCACGTGCCAAGCTGCCCTGGGCGCCCCTCGTCCTGTCCGTGCTCTCGTGCTCGAGGCCGACCGGCGAGGCATCGAAGGTGGAGCCACGGGCCGTCGCTGCTGACAGCGCGCCGGCGCGCGTCGACTCGGCGGGCGCCCCCCAGGACCACGGCGAGGCCGCCGCGGCCGAGTACGCGCACGCCCTCGCCAGGGTGATGGACCCCAGCGCTCCCCCGGGGCCCGCGCTCCGCAGCGGCCTCCGGGCGATGCTCGGGAGCGACACGCTGGGGCTCATGGGGTGGACGGAGCTGGGCAGTCTGGAGAGCTCGTCCGATCTTGCAATCTCGCTCTCGTCGGGAACGCGCCGCGTCCCGGCGCGACCCCACACGCGCTCTTGCGGGGACCGGCCCGACTGCCGCGCCGTCGCGATGACGGTTCGCGCCACGAACGCGAGCGCGGCCCCCGTTCACCTGACTCTCCGCGAGGAGTGGCACGGCGGCGCGTTCCCGCCCACGTCGGTCGTCCTCTGCGCGCGCCCGCGATCCAGCGACGCGGGCGCGGCGACCGCGGGCTGTTCGCCCGGCTACGTCGTCGAGAGCCACCCGAAGGGCGAGCTCCCGATCTCGGCTCCGCGGGAGATCGAACTCGCCCCCGGAGCCGCGACCTCGTTCGAGGTACGGCTGGACTGGGCAGGCACGGGGTCGATGATCGGCGCGCCGCTCGTCGACCCGCTCCTCGCGGCGTCGTACTACGTCGAGGCGGGGCTCCTCTTCGAGACCGGCGGGCAACGGCGCGTGAGCTACAGCGAGGTCGAGACCGTCTCCGTCCCCTCGCTCTGAGGCCACCCTCGCGCTTCAGGAGGCGCTTGACACCTCTGCTGGAGCGCCGCCAGCCTCTTCTTCCTCGTCGCTCTCCGGGTGAGGCTTCGCGAAAAGCACGAACATCACCGGCACGAGGAACAACGACAGGAAGGTTGAGGACACGAGTCCGCCGACGACCGACAGCGCCAATGGCTGGTTCGCTTCCGATCCCCTCTCCAGACCAAGCGCCGTGGGGACGAGCCCGATGACGGTCGCGAGGCTCGTCATCATGATCGGGACGAACCTCGATCGTGCGGCCTCCACGATGGCTACAGTCTTCGTCTTTCCCTCGCGGAGCCGACCGTTCGCGTCGTCCACGAGAAGGATCCCGTTGGAAACGGCAATACCAATCACCATCAAGATTCCCATCAGCGCCGTTATCGAGAAACCCTGCCCCGCCGCCATCAGGGCGAGCACGATCCCGACGAGCGCCACGGGAATCGTGAAGAGCATGACGAAGGGTAGGCGCAGAGACTTGAACTGCGACGCCATGATCATGAAGACGACCATCACGGCCAGGCCGAGGGCGAGCCCGAGCCCCGAGAACGTCTCCCGCATCAGCTGCGCCTCGCCCACCCAGTCGTACTTGATGTCACGCGTCGCGGCGGCAGTTGCGAGCGCGGCGTCCAGGTCCTTCGCGACGCTGCCGATGTCACGACCCTCGGTTTGCATGAGCACGTGCAGAGCCCTCACCAGGTGATTTCGCTCCACCGCGATGGGGCCGGTCTCGCGCACGAGCTCGCCATACGCTCCGAGGAGAACCGGGCGCCCTTCCGGGTCGACCCGCACGGGTAGCTGGCCGAGCTCTGCAGTCTCGGTCACACGCGCACGGTCGTAGTACGTGACGACGTAATAGGACTGACCGTTGTGCGGGTCGATCCACACGCTAGGAAGATTGATGTCGCCCAGCGTACCGTCCAGCGTCGTCTGCGCCGCACTGCGGGCATCGACGCCCACGAATCCGGCGACGGCGCGCGCAGTATTGACGTGAATCTCCGGGTAATGAAGCTGCACGGAGAGACGAACGTCCCGCACTCCCGGGACTTGTCGCGCGACGTCTGCGATCGCGCTCGCGGATTGCTCCAGCTGTTCGAGGTTATCACCCCGTACCTCGATGGCGAGCGGCGCCGCATACCCGTTGGCGAACACGCTCGCCACGAGACCTCCCGGGTAGATGAGCACCTCGACCCCCGGGAACTCGCGCGTCAGGATGTCCCGCGCTTTCGCCGCCAGCTCGTCCTGCGAGAGGCTTCGCTTCTCCGGATCGTTGAACTGGAGACGCAGGTATCCCGTGTTGGGAGCGACGTTCGGGCTGACCAGCGCGCTGCGCGCGTTCTGCGGTGTTCCGATGTTCTCGATGACCATGTCGACCGAGCCTTGCGGCAGCTCGCCCTTCAGCGCGTTGCCCATCGCCTTGATCTGGCGGGTCGCGTCGTCGAGCGACGTGCCGGCCGCAAAGCGCACGTAGATCTGCGCCATCGACTCGTCGATCGCGGGGAAGAACGTGCTCGGCAACCGCCCAGCGGCGATCACGCTCCCCACGACGAGCACGAACGCCGCCCCAAGCACGGTCCAGCGAAATGGCAAGACGCGCGAGAGCACGAGCGAGTAGCGCTCGGCGAGCCTGTCGATGAACGACTCGATCTTCTTCCAGAGGCCCGTGCTCTCGGTGTGGCCGAGGAAGTAGCGGCACGCCACGGGCGTGACGGTCATGCTCACGCAGTACGACGCGAGCATCGCCGCGCCAACGGTGAGAGCCAGGGGGGCGAAGAGCTTCTTGGCGAGCCCCGCAAGCAGGAGCACCGGCAACAGCACCGCCATCGTCGTCAGCGTCGAGGCGAGCACGGGCAACGCTACCGCGTTGGTTCCCTCCAGAGCCGCCCGCCGCGGGCTCATCCCACCACGCTGGTGCCGGTGGATCGACTCGAGCACGACGACGGCATCGTCCACCAGCCGACCCATCGCCAGGGTCAGGCCACCGAGCGTGAAGGCATTCAGGGTCTGCCCGGACACATAGAGCACGATGAGCGTGATCGCGAACGAGAGCGGGATGGCCGCCGAGACGATGAGCGTGCCTCGAAGGCTCTGCAGAAACAGGAGGATGACGATGCTGATGAGGACGAGCGCCTGGAGGATCTCGCGCTTGAGCCCCGCAAAGGTGGTCTTCACGAACGTCGATTGATCGAAGGCCGCCGTGACCTTCATACCGGGTGGCAGGCCAGGGAGGTTCTCGACGACCTTGTATACGGCCTTCACGATGTCGAGAGTGTTTCCTCCCGGGATTCGGAGCACGTTCAGGTAGACCGCCTCCTGGCCGTCTACGGACACAGACTGCGTCGGGGGAGTGCCACCGTCCTCGACCCTGGCAACGTCCTTGATCAAGACGGCCTTGTCGTTCACGACCTTGACCGGCGCCTCGCCGATCGTCGCCACCCGCTTTGGCACAGCGTTGGTGTAGACGTTCGCGTCGAAGTTCTTCGAGATGAACTCGCCCGACGGAAGAAGCGCATTCGAGAGGGCGACGGCGCTTGACACGTCCTGCGCGGTGACGCGCCTACCCTGAGCCTTGGCCGCGTCGACGATGACGTTGATCTGCCGCATCCGCCCGCCGTCCGGCGCGGCGCTCGCAACTCCGGAGATGCCCTCGATCAGCGGCTCTATGTAGTTGAACGCATAGTCGTAGAGCTGCGGCCCCGTATAGCCCTTGCCGGTGACGACGACCTGCACGACCGGCGCATTCGAGGGGTCGTACTGGAGCACGAATGGTGGAAGCACGCCGAGGCTCTTCGGAACGGCGGCCATCGCGAAGCCGACGGACGATTGGACGAGGGTCTGCGACGAGTTGAGGTCGGTGCCCCATTTCAGCCACACATAGATGATGGAGAAACCGTTGCGCGAGACGCTCTGCACGTGGTCCACGCCCGGCGTCGAGCTCACATACTTCTCGAGCCGCCAGGAGATGGTGCTCTCGACGTCCTCCGGACCGAGACCCGGGCAAAGCGTACCGATGACCAACACCGGCGGGGTCAGCTCGGGGAAGGTGTCCACGCTCATGCGCGGCGTGACCACCCCGGCAAAGACCATGAGCGCCAGGCTCAGCATCAAGATGGCGATGGGGTTCCGGAGCGCCAGCGCGGTCACTTGTTCTCCTCCCCGTTACCCCTCGGCGTCGCGGGCTCCACCCTCGCCGCAACGTGGTCACCGTCCTTCAGAAGGGCTCGCCCCTCCACGACGACCATCGTTCCCGGCTTCAAGGCATCGGGCGCAAAGAATACGTCTGGGCCCGCCTCACCCAGCTCCACCAGGATCTGCCTGTGCGCGACATCGCCTTCGACGGTGAAGAGCGTGGCCTTCTTGTCGTTCATCGTCGTGGCCGACAATGGCACCGCCGACGCCGGAACCGCATCACCGACGGGGACGTGGACCTCGCCCGTGGTGTCCACCGGAATGCGTCGGTTGGCGTTGTCGAGGTCGATCTCGAAGTGCACGGTCCGCGTCCCCTGGTTCGCGCTCGGGGCACGTCGCGTGATGATCGCGGCGACATCGAGGTTGATCGACATCACGTGCACCGTGACCCTGGTGCCCGGGGCGATGGCGTCGAAGTCTCCTTCGGGTGCGTCTGCCGTCATTCGAACCGTGTTCCGGTCGACGAGGCCGATCATCTCCGTGCTCGGGCGAACGAAGGAGCCCGGGTCGACGAGCCGCAGCGAGACCTCTCCGTCGAAGGGCGCCCGCAAGATGCAGTCGTTGACGTCGAGCGCGCTCTTCGAGACATTCGCCTCCTCCGCCGCCAGCTCGGCGGCCTGGGATGCGCTCTTGGCGTTCTGCAGCTCGGATTCGTTGATGGAGACGAAGCCACCGTCGAGCAACGAGCTCGTACGCTCGGCCTGGTGCGCGACCGCGCGCTGTTGCATGGCGAGCGCCTTTGCCTGCGACGAGATGGCTGACGTCTGCGCAGTCGGATACCGGCAATCGAGCGTGGCGAGCACCTGACCCTTTTTCACGACCGCGCCCGGGCGCACGAGCACGGTCTCGACGTACGCAGACAGAAACTGTGGTCCGACCTTGGCGTCGACCCATGGGCGAAGCGTGCCCACGTACGTGCGAATAGGGCGAAACGGCCCCCCTTTGGCCGCCAGGACCGTCACAGGCTTGGGGCTCGCGTCCAGGGCGACCTTGTTCGTCTTCGATTCCGCGTGCCAGGCGAGGGCCGCGCCGACGATCAGGATCGCACCGACGCCGGCGGCGATGATTTCCGGGATGCGCGGGCGTCCGGGCCCAGCGCTCACCTCGTGCGCCCCTTCCTCCGTGTTGCCAGTCGCTGTCGTCACAGCCCCTCCGCAATCGCTCGACCGAAGGCAGCGCGCGCGCTCGCCAGGTCGAACTGACCGAGCGCGAGGTGGATCTCCGCGGAGGCGCGCAGGTCCTCCGCGTCGGCGAGCTCGACGGCCGTGCCCAGCCCGGCGCGAAAGCGCGCGTCCGCCTGGTCGAGGTTCGCCCGCGCCGCGACGACCGACTGCTCCAGGCCGGGCAGCACCTTCCGGGCGATGTCGAAGGACGCATACGTGCGTTCGATCGTCGCGACTTGCTGCTCTCGGACGACGTCGAGGTCCGCACGACCGACCTGCTCGCGCGATCGCGCGGCGTCGCGCTTCGCGATGATCGTGCCGTCGAAGATGGGCCACTCGATGATCAGCCCAACGTCCCAGTTCCCGATGCTGGGGAGCCAGCCTGCGCCGCTCACGGTCGACGAGGTCTCACCGGAGGGCGGGGCGCCACCCGCGCGGCCGGAGATGGTGCCGCTCAGTGACACGTTGGGCCGCAGCTGGGCCCCGATCGCGCGTGCTCTCCGCTCGTCGGCTTCGATCCGTGCGAGCGCTTGCCTGACGCGCGGGTCGCGGGTCGCGGCGCGGCGCATCGCGTCCGAGAGCGCGGGCATCTCCGCGGCTCGCGGCGCCTCGCCGACGACGTCCACGCTGGCGTCTGGGGCTCCGATCGCGGCCCCAAGGACGGTCTCTGCGATCACGACTCCTCCGGCCGCGCGGATGCGGCCAATGTCGTAGCGTGCGAGCTCGGCCTCCTGCCGCGTCAGCTCGATGGGCGACCGCAGCCCGCTGTCGACGCCGGCCTTGGCAAGATCCCGATGCGTCTTGGCACGCACGTACGCGTCGTCCGACGCCTTGAGCACTCCTTTCGCCGCGAACACGGCGAAGTAGGCTTCCTCGACCGCGAAGTCGACGTCCAGAAGGGCCACCGAGGTCGCCTGCTTTTGTACGTCCACGAGGGCGTCGGCGGCGGCCCGTTCCGCGGAGATACGCCCGAAGTCGAATGCTTCCTGCCTGATGCCCGCCCCGACGAACGTCGACGCGTACGGCTTTGCGGTGGGGGAAAGCGCCGCCGAGCTGCCGCCAATGCGCGGGATATCCAGCACGTCCGTCGTTATGTACTCCGCCGTGGAGTTGTTCGCGCTCCCACCGAGCACCTGGCCCGTGACGCCGACGAACGGGAGCCATTGCCCGCTCGGCACCTTGGCCTCTTCGAGGCTCGCAGCGACGCGCGCGAGCCCCGCCCGTATCACCGGCGCGTGCTCGTGCGCGTAGGCAAGAGCGTCGGGGAGCGTCATCGCCCGGACCGGCCGTGAAGAGCCGAGCTCGGGCTGCCCGAGAGCGGGCCGCGCTCCCAGGGGCGAACAAGTGGCGAGGAGGATCAGCGCAGCTCGAGCCCGTTGCATCTGGAGGCGGTCGCGCAGCAGATCCCGTGCCAGGCGGATCGGCCCGAAATCTCCAGCCCCTCGAAGCTGCATTCGGGCGAACCCGAACTATTTCCGTGCGACGACTGGGAAAATTTCCCTGGGCCCATCGTGAACGCCGCGAAAGGAGGCGAGAACGGCGGGACGGCGTCTGGCGTGCGACTTGCTAGTTTCGCGGCCGATGACCTCCGCCGTCCGGCCCTTGCGGGTGAACTTTGGAGGCCGGACGACGCGCCGAGCAACGCTAGGCGTCTGGATGGTCGTGGCCCTGGGGTTGGTCGTCGGGCTCGCCTACTGGGACGAGGAGCGAGAATCGAAAGCGGCGCTCGATGACTTCGCGGCCGAGCAATCAAAGCTCGCGTCGGGGCTCGGAGCGAGCCTTGCCGCGCGTCTCGCGGCCATCCGACGAGACGCCGTCTTCGTCGCGGACGACGCGGAGGACGGCAGGGGGTTGCCAGCTCTGATCGCGGCGAGCTATGCCCCGATTCGCGTTCGGACTAACAGCGAGCCTGCTACCCGCCTCAGCTCCACGTCGCCCGCCATGTTGTTTAGCGTTCCCGCAGGCAATGCGAGGACGGTGGACCTCGGCGTTGCTCCGAGCACCCTCCTCGTGGCGATCAGCCAGGTGGAACAACCGGGCGACACTCTGGTCTTGCTCCAACCTCCCGGCTCGAGCGACTTCATCGCGACGGACGGACGGAGGGTTGCGGCGGACGCAATACGGGCAGCGCTCCATGAGAAGCGGACTTCCGTTCGCCTGTCGCGCCCCGAGGCGGCGGCCCTGGGGCTCCCCGAGCGCATGGCGTTCGCCGGTCTCGCGGATGTCGACGGTGGGGCTCTCGGGCGCTGGAGCATCGCGGCCGTGGTCACGGCCCGACGCGAGCGCGATCGAGAGCGTCGGGCCCAGTGGAGGCTGGTGCTAGGGGTCGCTGTCGCGTCCGGCCTAGTGCTTGTCTTCGGTGGCATCGCGCTCAAGAACCAGCGTAAAGAGCTCGAGCTCGAACAAGAGATCGCGGTGCTGGCTGCGCAGGGGGAGCGGGATGACCGGCTCTCGCGTGCGACGCGTGCCGCGGTCATGGGGACCTTCGCGATGGGGGTGGCGCATGAGGTGTCGACACCGCTCGGCGTCATCGTCGGTCGCGCGGAGCAGCTCGCGGGCCGCGTCGCAGGCGACGAGCGGGCCACACACGCTGCACGGGTCATCCTGGACCAGGCCGAGCGAATCAAGCTCCTCGTGAGACGCTTTCTCGATCTGGCCCGCGGTGGCCCCCCGGCGTTCACCCGCGTGAGCTGCGCGAGCGTGGTTCGGGCCGCCGTTGCGCTCGTCGACCACCGCTTCGGCAAGGCTGGCGTACAGCTGAAGACCGAGATTGCACAGGGCCTACCCATGATCCAGTGCGATCCCGCGCTCCTCGAGCACGCCCTCGTCAACCTCCTGCTCAACGCCTGCGACGCGTGCACCCTTGGCGGAAAGGTCGACGTGACAGCGCGCGCGGAAGCCGGCCACGTCACCGTCGTCGTGACCGACGATGGCGCCGGGATCACTCCGGAGGACGCGGCCCGCGCGACCGAACCGTTCTTCACGACGAAACCGGAGGGGGCAGGCACCGGCCTCGGGCTGGCGATCGCGAGCGAGATCGTCAAGAGCCATCGCGGGGTCCTCAGCATCGAACCCTGGTCACCGCGAGGGACACGTGCCCGCATCGAGCTTCCCCTGCCATCGGACGAGGTGCACCATGCCGGGTGAGGCGTCTTTCCGGGTCCTCGTCGTCGACGACGAGCTCGAGATGGCTGCGATGATCGTCGACGAGCTGGGCGATCGAGGATACCGGGCGGTCGCGCTTCGGTCCGGGCAGGAGGCCATCGAAAGACTGCGGGGCGAGCATTTCGATGCGCTCATCACGGATCTACGCATGCCAGGCGTCGACGGACTGCTGCTCCTTCGGGCGTCTCGAGAGCTCGACCCGTCCCGTCCGGTCATCGTGATGACCGGGCACGGTGCGATCGACACGGCCCTCGAAGCGGCCCGGCACGGCGCGTTTCACTACCTGACCAAACCCTTCAGCCTCACGAGTCTCGTCGAGCTCCTGGCCACGGCCCTGGCTGGGGCGCGGCACGATCCATGAAAGCCGGTGTGGTGAAGCCGTCCGCTACTCGTCCTCCGAGAGCCACTTGGCGAGTGTCTTCATGTCGACCCCGAGCCGCTCCGCGGTGCGCGTTTTGTGGCCGCCCATCTGCTCCAGCGCCCATGCCGCGTAGCGGCGCTGCACCTCGCGGATGGGGAGGATTGCGCCGCCCAGGACCGGTGGGACGTGCGCGGGCGGCGGGGCGGCGGTCGACGCGGGGAGATCCGCGCGCTCCACGTCGGCGTGGCGGCCGAGGAGCACCAAGCGCTCAATCAGGTGGGCCAGCTCCCGCACGTTGCCCGGCCAACTATGGTCCATGAGCGCACCCATCGCCTCGGGCGAAAGCCGCATGACGGGCGATCCGGGCGTCTTGGATTTCGACGCGGCGAGGAAGTGCTCCACGAGCAGCGGGATGTCCTCGCGCCTGTGCCGCAGCGCCGGGATCTCGACCGTGATGACGTCGAGCCGGTAAAACAGATCCTCGCGGAAGCGCCCGGCCCGCACGAGCTCGCGAAGGTCGCGGTGCGTCGCAGCGACGATGCGCACGTCCACCGCCCGCTCCTTGGTCGCGCCCACCGGGCGGACCGCGCCGCTCTCGAGGACGTGGAGAAGCTTGGCCTGGAGCGCCGGCGCCATCTCGCCGATCTCGTCGAGCAGGAGGGTGCCCCCGTCCGCCTCCGCGAAGAGGCCTCCGCTGCTCGACGTCGCTCCCGTGAAGGCGCCCTTCACGTGGCCGAAGAGCTCGCTCTCGAGCAGGTTCTCCGGCAAGGACGCGCAGTTGACCGCGACGAACGCCCTCGTGCTGCGTGCGCCCTCGGCGTGCATCGCGTGGGCGACGAGCCCCTTGCCCGTTCCTGTCTCCCCCACGAGAAGCACGGGCGCGCTCGCGTCCTTCACGCGCGCCACCACGTCGTAGACCGCGCGCATCGCGGCGCTCTTGCCCACGACGTTCCCGAGGGCGAAGCGTTCGGCCAGGACGGCGCGCAGCGCGCGAGCCTCGGCCCGCACCCGTTGCTCGTCGAGCCCGCGCTCGAGGAACAGGACCAGCTCGTCCAGCTTGAAGGGCTTGACGAGGTAGTGGTAGGCGCCCTGCCGGATCGACTCGACGGCGGACTCGACGGCGCTGTACGCGGTCATGATGATGACCGGCCTCGTGGGGTCGGCGCGCCGGGACGCGGCGAGGAGGCCGAGCCCATCGACCTCCGGCATGCGCAGATCGGTGACGAGCGCATCCACGTCTGCCCCGGCGAGAAGCTCCTGCGCCTTCGGGCTCGACGCGACCGACGTGGCGCAAAACCCGCGGTCGATGAGCCCCTCGGCCGTCGTCTCGGCCATCTCGGCGTGGTCGTCGACGACGAGGACGCGCGGTCTCCTCGAGCGAGCGGGGGCCAAGGTTCTGCTGAACGAGCTGTCCACGGGAGGCATCGAGTGCCTTGTAACCGTACGGGGCGACCGCGGCCATCGCCGCGCCCCGATTGCGCGTTTCTCGGCAAGGTTCCGGCGACCCGCGAACGACAACGGCCACTGGCCACCCCTCCGCGCCTTGCGGTAGCGTCCCCGCGCCTGCGTCCGCGTCGCGGAGCGTCGGCCAAAGCGCGTCACCGCCCCCGAGCTCGGTCCGCCGACCGCCGACATCGACGTGAGCAGCCGCGACGACGAGCAGCCCTGGCTCGACCCGTACCCGACCGATCCGTCGTGGAGCTACGGGGCGCTCGAGTCCGTCGAGCTCGCGTGCGCTCTCCAGCGCGCTCGCGCGGCGCTGACGCTGCCGGGCCGCTCGCAGCAGGCCACCTTGCGCGAGCTCGGTTCCGCACGGGAGGCGGAGCTCGTGCGGCGCTTCATCGGCGCGTGGGAGCGCTCCGACATCGACGCGCTGGTGGCCCTGCTCGCCGAGGACGCCCGCTTCACGATGCCGCCGCTCCGCACCTGGCTCGCGGGGCGCGCAGCCATCGAGGGGTTCTTGCGCTCACGGGTGTTCGCGACGCCCTGGAAGCTCGAGGCCACGCACGCGAACGGCCAGCTCGCGTTCGTTTGCCGGCAGGGACCGGCCTGGGGCGTCGGCGCGCTCAACGTGCTCACGCTCAGAGCGGAGGCCAGTCTGGCCGCCCTGATGGAGGAAGCGATGAGCTCGCCCGAGAGGCCGACGATGAAGCTAATCACCCTGAAGTGGGCACCCCCGCTGGTTCGCGGTCTCGTGCGAGACCTGCGCGCGCGCTGGGCGCTCGAAGAAGCCGGCATCCCGTACGAGGTCGTGCAGATCGGCCAGGAGGAGCAGCGCGCTGCGGCCCACCTCGCGCGCCAGCCGTTCGGGCAGGTGCCCGTGCTCCTCGACGGGGAGGTGACGCTGTTCGAGTCCGGCGCCCTCGTTCAATACATCGCTGAGCGGAGCCCCGCGCTGCTCCCCTCCGAACCCGCGGCGCGCGCGGAGGTGACGTCGTGGATGTTCACGGCGATGAGCACCCTCGAGCCCGCGGCGTCGAACCTCCAGGAGGTCGACTGGTGCAATGCCCAGGCGCCGTGGGCCACGCCGCGCCGTCCCGCCGTCGTCGATTTCCTGCGTACGCGCTTCGGATCCCTGTCCGACTGGCTGCGCGACCGCGACCACGTCACCGGGGCCTTCTCGGCCGCCGACATCCTCGTGACCGCCATCTTGCGCATGGTGAGGCACACGCACATCGTCGCCGAGTGGCCGGTCCTCACGGCGTACCAAGCCCGCTGCGAAGCGCGCCCCGCGTTCCACCGTGCCTTGGCGGATCACGCTGCCGCATTCGCGCGTTTCGACGGCGGCTCCTGACCTTCCCGTACGGGAACCTGGCCACGCGGGCAGATGCTCTGGCGGTTCCGGAGCGCGTCTGGGGCGACCGGGCGGTCGAGGCGAGCTCGTGCAAACCTCGCTGTTGGCGCATGGGTCGGCGTATGGGCGACCTTGCTCTTCGTCCGGGTTCTACGGGATGGTCATGCCCTTCGCTATGCGCCACCTCGCCACCGAATGGGCGGGCGACCCGTCCATGCCGGCGGGCGTCCTTGCTTGCGCGCGGATGACCCCGTGCACACGGGCGGGTGATCCCGTGCACACGGCGGGTGGTCCCGTGCACACGGGCGCGTGATCCCGTGCCCGCGGGCACGCGATCCCGTGCACGCGGGCACGCGATCCCGTGCACGCGGGCACGCGATCCCGTGCATGCGGGCACGCGATCCCGCGCACGCGGGCACGCGATCCCTTGTCTCGGGGCCGCCCCCTCACTGCACGGGAGGTGGTGCCCGGGTATCGGGGAGATCGTGCCCCTGTATGCGGGTGCGGCTGCCCGGCACCCGGGTGCGACCGCCCGGGCATCCGGGCGATGATGCCCGCACGCCCGGGCGATGGTGCCCGCGTACCAGGGCGGTGATGCCCGGGCACCGGGGCGATGGTGCCCGCGTACCAGGGCGGTGATGCCCGGGCCCCCGGGCGATGGTGCCCGCGTACCAGGGCGGTGATGCCCGGGCACCGGGGCGATGGTGCCCGCGTACCCGGGCGGTGATGCCCGCACAGCCGGACGATGATGCCCGTGTACCGAGGATGTGGTGCCCGTGTACCAAGAACGTCTGCCCCTGCACCGAGTGCGTTACCCCCGCTTCCGCGAACATCAAGCGGTAGAGCCAAGTCGTGCAATTCGCTCGCCAATTCCGCAGCGAAAGAACCTCGAACGACAAGTCCACCATCGATGGCTACACGCGGACAGGGAGTCGGACGGAGAAAACGAGCAGCCTCAGGCGGGCACCACCGCCACGACCTCGCCGGACGCGCCGTCCACATACGCGCGCACGGCCGCCGAACGTGGAAGCGCCTGCCAGGCCGCGGTCGGAATCTTGCCGGTGCAGCCGTCGACCGCGACGTTCATCTTCCCATCCCACGCGAGCCCCTCGCCGACGAGGGAGGGGGGCCCGACCACGGCGCGAACGGGCGCCCCCGCCTTGCGCTTGCGAACCGAGAGCGCCAGCAAGACCGCGATCCCTCCAAAGAACAGGACGCCGACGGCGTACGTCATCGCGTTGTCGATCAGAGAGAGCCCGCCGTGGACGGTCGCAAAGGTCGAGGCGACCGAGACGACCAGGTACACGGCAAGGGTTATCCCCAGTCCCCGCGCCGTGACGTCGAAGCGAAGACCACGGACGACCCCCTTTGGCATCACGCCGGAGTCCAGGATGGCCACCTGCGCCTCGTCGAGGGACTGCAGCTCCAGAAGTAGCCGGCGAGACGCGCTCCGCTGGGCATCGGACGGTGGCTCGGTACCGACGCACACGACGGAGTCCGGGAGCAGGTAGACCACGCCCTCCCCGGGCCACGGAGCGCACACGGGCGATAGGGTGGATCGGCCACCCGACTCGTCGAGCACCGACCATTCCCACCAGGTCCCGCGCCCGCCCCCCTTGCGCTCGAACGTGAACCTCCCCTCGTGGCGTCGGACGGCTCCCAGCTCGAGAGCCCGTCGCATCGCGATGACCGCCGGCAGCTTTCTGCCGTACGAGCCATAGGCGCGCAGGGTCTCCTCGAGCCACTGCCGCTGCGTGGGCCCCAGCAGCCCGGCCCGGTTCGCGGCGAGATCGTCGCCCGCGGAATCTCGATACGACTCCATACGGTCCTCAGCGTAGCAGCGTCTCGGTGCTCGAAGCCGGCTCGCGCGTCGACTGGACCGACCGGGTCGGCGAGGGTATCGGTGCTGGCAGGATGCCCATCGCCGGAAGCGTCGTCTGGACGGCCGCAGAGTTCGTTCGCCAAAGCAACGGCGAAGCGGGGTTCTGGGGGAGGCTCGGCCACGGACGGTACACCGAGCTACTCGGGATCGACGAGCTGCTGAAGCAGTATGCGGGGACCACCACGACGGACCACGAGAGCTCCGTCCTGCTCCTTGGCCGGATCGGTAGCGCCATCATGGCCTGCTCGCGCGCCCGGCCGACATCGAGCCGCATGAGGTCGCTCGCGCGCCTACGAGAACAGGCGGAGAAGGATCTCGCGAGCCTGCTGGCCACGATGATCGCTTCGGGCGGACCGCGCGTGACATCCTATCGTGCGTATTCACCGCAGCGAGACGACACCGGACGCACGCTCCCGGAGCTGCACTCGGACGTCGACTACTGGGTTCACCACACGTCCTTTCTGTCGGGCCAGCCCGTCGCGGCCGCCGGCGAGATCGAGGTGTCCGCCGGCCGGATCGTGGCCGTCTCCAATGCTAGTGGTCATTACCAACCGCAGCCCGGCTACCTGCTCCAGTTCTTGCTCGCGCTCCGCAAGTGGTCCCCCTTCTTCGATCTCTCGACCTTCGACGTGGAGGCGGTGGAGGACGACAGCGTGTACAACGCGCACGAGTTCTTCCGCAAGGCTCCGCACATGACGCGAGAGGCGGAGGCCGGCAGCGGGCGGAAGGCCAAGCCGTACAAGACCCAGCTCGTGCTCCGCGACCAAAAGCGGCAGGCGGCCCACTTCCCGATCGGGTACGGCCCGCGGCCGGCTCCCCTCCGGCCCGGCCCGCCGCCCCCTCCTCCCGCGCCATCACCCTACGGTCCAGGCGTGTGGACGGTGCCGGAAAGCCTCGAGGACTTCATCCCGGCGATGCCGGCAGGCTACGGAGCGGACGGCAGGGCTGCTTCTACGGCCCTCAAGTGGAGCGGAAGGCCGGAGGACGCCGGCATCCGGCGGCGCGATGCGCATTACGAACGAGAGCGAACGAAGGCGGAGCACGGCGGCCAGCGGGTCAAATACCTCGATGAGCGGGAGAGGAGGTTCTTCGAGCTTCGGCTCCGGAACGACCGGCTCGAGATCGGCTGCGACACGGGGTGGGCTCCGCTCGACACGGCGGGCGGCGGCATGTTGCTCCAGGATGAGGACAATGTCGCGTCCGAGGTCACGAGCAGGTTCATCTATGTCCTCTCACCGGAGGGAAAGCTGTATGCGGGGAGCGTCCTCCACATGATTCTCGGCCTGAACCGCATCCGCGCAGGCGGGCGCTGACCTCAAAAAGCGCGAAGCGCCAGGTCGGACCCCGGCGTGACTCCGTGCTCCAGGAGGCCTCTCTCGATGGCAGCCGCTCTCGATCGCTCGAGACGCGCGTCGAACGGGGCCCCGTTCTTCGTTGTCACGGTGCCACCGAGGCGCCTTGCCAGGTAGACGGCGGCGCGAGCCATGACATCGAACACCTGCGTAGGGTGCCAGCACCTCGCGGCATTGAACGTGCCTGGCGGGAAACGGTTGATCCTTGGCGTGATCCTGGGTGGTCGGCCGCAGGGGCGGTGGTCATACATGTGGGCGCCGAATCAACGGCACAACCCACGAGGCCCGATGAAATCCGCCACGTTCTTCGCGTTCGTCCCCGGACTGCTTGCCACCTGCCTCTCGCTCGTCGCGTGCGCGCCGTCCGCGGGGCCTGTCGAGAGCGGAGCCGGTGCCGACACGACGACCGATGCGGGCGGTGCGGTGTCGGTCCAGTTCGTCGCGCCGACGCCGGCGGACGAGTCCACGGTGTCCGGGCTTGTCACCTTCGAGGTGACTGCGATCTGACCTGCAATACGACGATCCACGCGTGCCAGGCGCCAATCCTGTAGGCGCCCCCGCCCTCGGTCTGTTGTGCCCGGGTCCTCCTGCGCCGATGGGTGCGGGCCTGGTCGAAGCCCTGACGGGACGCGCGTCCGGCCTGCCGGCTCTGTGGCCTTCTCGAGGAAGGCGAGGGTGGCCGTTCAGCGATCGGACTGCACGCAGCGAAATCCGAGGTGGTTGCTGCCACTCGAGACCTCTCCCCTGCCGCGCGTCCCAACGAGGTAACGCGAGCAGTATTCGCTCGAGCAGAGGAAGGAGCCACCTCGCTGGACTCGCTTGCGCACGCCGGGCTCCGAAGGATCCATGCTCTCGGCGGGCCCTCGCGGGTTTCGCGCGACGGCGTTGGGGAGCGAAGCGTAGTAGTCGGCGCTGTACCAGTCCTCGCACCACTCCCAGACGTTCCCGGCAACGTCGTGGAGGCCGTAGCCGTTGGGTGGGAACGTGGCGACCTTGGCCACGCCCGCCGTGCCGTCTTCCCCCGTATCCTTGTCCGGGAAGTGCCCCTGAAAGGTGTTGGCCATCCACCGTCCACCCGGCCTGAGCTCGTCACCCCACGGGTAGAGGCGTCCGGCAAGACCACCGCGTGCCGCGAACTCGAACTCTGCCTCCGTGGGAAGACGCTTGCCGGCCCAGACCGCGTAGGCGCGAGCGTCGTCGTAGGCGACATGGACCACGGGATAGCGCTCGCGACCACTCAGGTCGCTCCCTGGGCCGCGAGGATGGCGCCAGCTCGCTCCTTGCACGTAGCTCCACCACCGGAAGTGCGTATCCAACGGGACCGGCCCGGGGGGTGGCGTGAAAACGACCGAGCCTGCGACGAGGTTTGCCGCGGGCGCCCCCGGAAACTCCTCCGACGTCGGCGTGCGCTCCGCCACGGTGACGTACCCCGTGGCGCGAACGAACGCCGCGAATGCCTCGTTCGTCACCTCCGTCCGATCCATCCAGAACCCGTCCACGTACACGCGATGAACCGGAGACGCATCGGACGGCGGGTCCACGCACCCTGAGCCGCCGTGGTCGTCCATCGGCGGACCACCCATCGAGAATTCGCCACCGGGGATCCAGGCCATGCCCCGGGGAGGCGCGCGACGAGCAGCAACGGCGTTCGCTAGCGTGGGCCCGAACATGGGCATCGTGGGCGGGGTATGGCTCGCGACGGGCGACGGCGCGGCGCTCGTGGCGGGCGACGCGGGAGCGACGTGGCGAGCCTTCTCCACGTCCGGCGAGCGCCTGCCGCATGCGCCCAGAGTGGCGATGAGACCCGAGAGCATCACGAGCGCACCAGCGAACGCTAACCGCAGCGGAGACGGGCACATCGCCGGGCACATTTGAACCTCGGCTCGAAACGTCAAGCGCGGCCGGCACCACGCTGCACGAGCTCCGATGGGTAACCCGCGTCAGTCACGGAGGCCTGGACGGCGAACCCCGAGCGGGCGGACACTTCATCTTGGCATGGCCAAGGTGAGCACATGGAGCGCGCCCGTGTGCGACTGGATGAGCCACGAGCTCACCTCGACCCGCCGCGGACGCGCCGCCGGGCGAGGTTTACCGCACGCTCGAGTGCCACGGCATCGCGGCAAGCTGCCGGTCGAGCGCATGAGGGGGGCTACGAGATGATCTGCATCCTTGGCATCATGACCAAGCCCTAGAAGGACCGTTCATGGATTTCGTCCCTCCCCTCGTCGCGGTGGTCGTTGGTGCCGGCGTGCTTGCCCTCAAGGTGCTGCTCCAGTCCGGGCGCAGGGCCGAGGACGCGCTCGCGGACGAGACGTGGGCGTCCGCCGCGCGGCGCGTCGGCGGCGTGGTTCACATCACGCCGGGCTCGCTGTTCACGAGCGCGTCGCGCACGATCGAGGTGACCGTCGAGGGCGTGGCTATCGTGGCCGACACGCTCGAGAGGCGGGACTGGAGCAAGCGAGGCACGATGGAGTACACGCGCGTGCGGACCGGCTTCGTTCCGGGCATGCGCGCGGTGAGTCTTCGCGTGTGGCCCCGGGGCCCCCTCTCGAGGGTCGCTCGGTCGCTCGGCCTCTCCCACGTTCCGACGGGCGATCCGGAGTTTGACGCGGTGTTCTCGGTGACGGGGTCGCCACGGTCGGTCAGCGCGGCGTTCCTCGACGAGGCTACGAGACGCTTCCTCGTGGGCGCCGCGGAGGGCTTCGAAAGCGACGACCACACGATCCGTGTGGAGCGAGAAGGCCTGCCCCGGCAGACGTCGACGCTCGTGGACATGATCGGGTTCATCCAGAAGCTCGTGCAGCGCTGGATGACGCTCGGGCAGGGACCCGCTCAGGTGGCCGAGGCCTTGGGCCTCGAGCAGGAGGGGCCCCTCGACCTCGCAATCACGAGCGGGTCAGTCGTCGCGCGCGGCATTCGTCGGGGCAGCGCGGTCACGCTCGCTCTTCGTATTGGCGAACAGCAGATCGCGACGATCGTGACCTCCGAAGTTAACGTCGCGCAAGACTGGGCGCTCGAACGCGACGACGCAGGTACCCTCGTCGACAAGGGTGACCGTTCGGGTTGTCCACCGGCAGTCCTTTCGGTTGCTCGCGGCGCGCCACCGGCGCTTCGTGCGCTACGGCAGGAGGGCGGTACGGTCGAGCTCGTGCTGGAGGGGTTGTCGCCCGATCCGGAGCAAGTCGCCGGGATCCTCGATGGCGTCATCGACGCTGTTGCCTCGGGCGGCGGCTACCGCTAGCGGCCGCCGTCGCCCTTATCACCACGGCGCTGGCCTCAGGAAGACGGGTCCAGCTCGATCGTGTACGCGACGGTGACCGTCAGCCCGTCCGGGTACGGCTTCACGCTCTGGGCAAACTGCTCGTTCCAGTTGATCCGCACGGTGTTCGCGTTCACGAGCTCCGACCGCAGGTCCCCGGTGTAATCGATGTTCAACGTAGCTGGACCCGTGATCTTCTCCATCGACGACAGGGATACGACCTGCGTGCCCGACGGCGTGGCCCCCTGCGTCGAGGACAGCCACGAGAACTCCCCGGAGCTCGACGTCAGCGTCACGCTGGTCAGGTGGACCGTCTTGCCTGCCGGGATGCTGTCCTGAAAGGTCGTCTCCGAGTACCCGGTCCATGTGCCACCGGGGACTACAGAGGCGATGGTCAGGTGCTGGGTCCCCGAGAACTGGTTGGTCATGCCGCCGCACGATGCGGCGCCGACGGCTAGGCCCACGGCCAGGAGGATGGATCGCTTCAAGGGTCTCACCTCTCTCGGTGCTCCCATGGCCACACGCATTCAACTCCGTCGCCACGAGTGCAACCCGGGAGTCGAATTCAGAAGCCGCAGCGTCGGAGATCCAGTGTCCCTGCACGGCGCGCCTCCTCTTCCCTCCATGGTGCGCGCTATCGCCCGCCGCCTTCCCTTCCGCGCGCAATCCCATCCCAACAGCGTGCCCGCGCCGGCCCGTGGCATCGCGTGATCGTGCACGAGCCCGGCAACCTCCTGGGCATCACGTACGGCCGGGGGACCGAGCACCGGCCCTGCTGAGCGCTCATTGCGCCGGCTTGGGCGGCTTGTCTTTCCCTTCCTCCTCCACCCTCTTCGCGGGGATCGTATCCCGCCCTTCTTTGGACTCGAGCTTCGCCTGCAGCGCCGAGGCCACGGCATGCGGGTCGACGGGCTCCGCCATGGCTTCGGCGACGTGATCGCGCCGATCGCGCACGCTCGGCAGATCCCGGCGTAGCTCTTCCACGAGGGCGATGAGCTTCGCGACCTTCTGCTCCGCGACGAGGTTGACCTGAAGATCGAGGTAGGCGCGCCTGTCTGACCTCTTCGCCTGCCGGTTCTGCGTCGTGAGAACCATGGTGGTGACCAGCAAGGCCAGCAGCGTTGCTGCTCCCTGCATCCACTCAAACGGTGGAGGATCCAGCCGCGCCCAGCCGACGTGGCTGGCCGCGACATTGAACGCTATCCACAGCGCGACCGTCAGGACAATCGCCCCGAGGGTCCTCGGCTGGCCGATGATTTCCGTGAGTCTCTCGACGAACCTCTGCTGTCGTCCGACCTGGCGCTCCGACTCGGCATGCAAGTGCGCGATGGTCTCGATCCTCTGCGTCTCGTGCTCGGAGAGCTCGGCAGCGAGCACGGCCCGTGGCGCCTCGTCCGGCTTCGGCATGGGTCTGAACCGTGCAAGGAGCTCGCCTCCCGCGCGACCGGCGCGCTGCACGAGCTTCGTCGCCGCCCGACGTCACTACTTCGCCTCGCCACCGCAGGCGACCCACATGAGGATGACGCTTGCCTCTTCGGCTCGAAGAGCATCCTTGGACGCTGGGGGCATCGCGCAGGCGGAGATCTGGTCCGCCACCCCGCGCCGCTGCGCGCGCAGCGTCGCGACGCTGGAGAAGTCGTGGTCCTCCGCGGCCGGGCCGTCCCCTGCGTGACAGGCGAAGCAGCGGCGCTCGAGAATGGGCAGGACGTCGTCGGCGTAGCTCGGCGCCTTGCCAGCGCATTCCCTCGGCGCCGAGCGCGGGCACCCGGCCTCGACCTGTCCCGACCTTGCCGGTCCGTGCGCGCCCGCTGCCGCGCACGCGGCGACGGCGCCGAGCAAGACGAGACCAAGCGAGCGACCCGGCGCCGAGCGCGTCACAGAGTCGTGCCGGCGGCGACACGGCCACCCGCGCTCGCGAACGGAACCTCGGTGACGAGCGGGCGCGCGCCGGCGAGCATGACCGACCGGTGCCCGAGCCCGTGGTCCGGGCTCGCAGGATCCCAGGGAAGCGCCGTGCGCTTCGGCGCGCTACCGGGTGCTGGAAGGGGGAAGACCAGCGACCGCGCCGAATGGTGCGCGATGCTTCCGGTCATGTGGTGGTTCTCCTGGTGGATGTGCCCGTAGAAGACCGTGACGTTTTCGTGCTGCGAGAGCACGCGGATGGCGCGCGCGCCGTCCTTCGTGGCCCATTCCCACTCCGGGTACAGATCGAACAGCGGTCGATGGGCAAAGACGATGAGCGGCGCGCCCGCAGGGACGCGACCAACCTGGGCGGCGAGCCACTCGAGCTGGGCGTCTCCCATGGCGCCCCCCGGGGCGGAGGCGTTGTCGAGCGCGAGGAAGTGCACGCCCTTGTGCTCGAACGCCTGGTACATCTCGCCGAAGGCCTCGCGGTATGCATCCCCGCGATCGGGGGCCGCGTCGTGCTCTCCCGGAAGAAAGATGAGCTTCTGGACCTTCAGACCGCCGACGATGGCACGAAACTCGGCCATCCGCTGCCGCCTCTCCGCGGGATCGTCCGTCGTCTGGGTGAGGTCCCCCGTGAATACGATGAAGTCGGGCTGCGCATCGATCGCGTTGATCGCCTGCACCGTCTGCTTCAGGCACGTGTCTGCCTGAGGATTCGGCGGCCCCTTGAAGCCCCAGTGGGTGTCCGAGAGCTGCAAGAAGAAGAAGCCCGCCTGAGCCGCGCCCTTTAACGGACCGTGCTCGGGCAACGGCGCGGCAGCCGCCCTCCCCGCTCCGCCGCATCCGTTGAGCCCCGATGCGAAGACGACACCCCCGATGCCCAAGAGCGCCAGAAAGTCACGACGCCTGCAATCCTCGTAATCCATCGTTGCCTCCATGAAGTGCCGCCACGAGCTGCTTGGCTGTCGAAACGGATGGGCCACCGAATGGTTCCTCCTCTCGGCCGAAAGAAATACATGGAACGGTCCGGGGACAGCGTTCGTTGACCTCTCATCCGCTCCCTCGTGACCGTGACCTGCCGTGACCCGCGCCCTGGCCGCTCCCCCAATTGGTTCGCCGGATGGCTCGTGCTATCGACCGCCGGCGATGAGTGATCGGAGCTCGAGGTGGTCGCGGCCGATGCTTGCCGAGGCCCTCGCGCACGCGGACTCGCTGTTCCGCCTCGCGTACCATTTCACCGGAACGGAGGCGGACGCCGAGGATCTGGTGCAGGACACGTTCGCGCGAGCTTTCGGCGCAGCATCCCAGTTCACCGTGGGCACGAACCTCCGCGCGTGGCTCTTTCGCATTCTCCGGAACGCCTACATCGACTCGTACCGCCGGGAGCTCGTAAACCCGGTGCGCGGAGGTTTGGACGACGAAGCGCCGCCTGACGCCTCCCCGCCCGCGCGGGAGCTCCTGCGGGACGACGAGGAGCTCGAGCGCCTTCGGTCGGTCGTCGCAGAGGACATCGAGGCCGCGCTGATGACGCTGACGGTAGACGCGAGGACGGTGGTGCTGCTCGACCTCGAGGGTCTCACGGAGACGGAGATATCGACGGTCCTCGGATGTGCGGTGGGTACCGTGAAATCGAGGCTCACCCGCGCCAGGGCTCTGCTTCGCGAACGGCTGCGGGACTACGCAAGGTGAACGTCATGGATTGCAACGAAGCCTCGGCGAAGCTCCTGGATCGCAGGCGAAACAAGCTCGACGCGAGAGTCGCCGCCGAGCTCGATGCGCACCTCGAGACGTGCGAGGCCTGCCGCGCGGAGGACGCCAAGGACGCGGCGCTCACCGCCGCGCTCGACAAGCTCCCCCGTCGCCGTGCCTCGGCGGCGCTGAAGCGCTCGCTGGAGACTCGTTGGGTCGCGCGCCCGAGGCTCGCCCGGACTGGCGGCATGCTGGCTGCGGCGGGGGTCGGTGCCGCCCTCGCCGCCGCGGCGTTCTTCCTCTTCTTCGGATGGCACGGCCGCGGTTCGTCGGACGCGATTTTTGCCGAGGCCGTAAACGACCACCTCCGCGTGCTCTACGCCGAGCATCCCGTCGAGGTGCAGAGCGGCGGCGTCCACCAGGTGAAGCCTTGGTTCGCTGGACGCCTCGACTTCGCCCCCGTCCTCGCGTTCGGCGGAGACGACGAGTTCCCGCTCCAGGGCGGCGCCGTCGCCTATTTCCTCGACCGGAAGGCTGCAGCTTTCGAGTTCAAGAGGCGCCTGCACGCAATTACGCTGTTCGTCTTTCGCGCCGACGGTCTGTCCTGGCCGACGCCGTCACGGTCGATTGGAGGTCAGCGAGCAAGCATCGAGACGCAGCGCGGCTTCCACGTGCTGCTCTGGCGGCGCGACGACCTTGGCTATGCACTCGTGTCCGACGTCGACGAGCGAGAGCTTCTCACACTGGGAGCGAAGATCGCCGGCGAGAGCCACGAGTAACGACCAGGAGGGTTTCGCGGCGTAACGCGGAACCATCTGGCGCATCGGTCCGTTTGAACGTGCAACGGAGAGCATCGCGCCATCGACCGCGGTGGCGGATCGTCGCGCGTCCGCCCTCCTGGCGCCCATGGAAAGCCCCTTCAAGACGAAGAGCAGCCGCCCTCCTGCGGCCGAGGACCCGCTCGTCGGGCGCCTCGTCGGAGGGAAGTTCGAGATCCTGAGTCTCCTCGGCGCAGGCGCGATGGGCGCGGTCTACCTCGCCCGGCAAACCGCGCTCGACAAGAAGGTAGCCATCAAGATCCTTCACCGCGAGCTCGCGACCGACGCGAAGTTCGCGCAACGATTCCGCCGAGAGGCGATGGCGGCATCTCGTCTCGACCACCCGAGCTCGATCCGTGTCTTCGACTTTGGCGAAGACCCGGACGGGATTCTCTACATCGCCATGGAGTACGTCCAAGGAACGGATCTCTTCAGCGTGATCGAGCGGAGGGGCCTTTTGCCACGGGAGGCAATTCTCGACGTCATGATCCAGACGCTCGGCGCGCTCATCGTCGCCCATGCCATGGGCGTCCTCCATCGTGACCTGAAGCCCGAGAACATTCTGGTCGTCCCTGGCAAGACCGAGGATGGATCGCCGTGCGATCTCATCAAAGTATGCGACTTCGGCATTGCCAAGATACTGGAGCCGCAGGACGCGCCAGGGCTTCGCCAGGTTCAAGGGCGGAAGCTCTCGACCGCCGGTCTCGTGATCGGGACCCCGGCGTACATGTCACCGGAGCAGGCGCGAGGGGTGGCGCTCGACGCGCGCAGCGACCTCTATTCGATCGGGGTGGTTCTCTACCACCTCCTCGCGGGGCGTGTGCCGTTCGAGGCCTCCACGGCCATGGACCTGGTCATGAAGCAAATCAGCGAGGCTCCGCGACCGCCGTCCTCCATCGTCCCCGGCATCGACCCTGCCCTCGAGGCCGTGTGTCTCAAGGCCCTCAGCAAGGATCCGGCCGCCCGCTACCAGGACGCCCGCGAAATGCGCATGGCCCTCCGAGCCCTCGTCGAGGGCGGACCTCCCGTTTCGGTTGGGGCCCTGGTCGGTTCGCGGAGCCCGTCGCCCCTCGAGGAGTCTCCCACTCTCGAAATCGGGACGCTACCAACGAGCGGGCCGACGCTCGCGGCGGTCTCGCCCACCCGAGTCGAGCCGGCAAGGCGTCTGCACTGGCGTGTAGCCCTGCCCCCGCTGGGCCTCCTCGCATGCGGCCTGTTGCTCGTCCGATACCAGAGCGGCCTGCCCGCGGTCACCGCGAATCAGGCCCGCGCGGCCGCGCCATCGCTACAGGTCGTCCCGTCAGTCGCCGAGAAGGCGCCGGTCGGCCCGTCGGAGCCACCGCGCAGCGACCCCGCGCCGGCCGACCGCCGCGGTGTGCCACGCGAGGCGAAGCCTCCCGCGCGTCCGGCGGCTCACCCGCAGAGCAAGGTCCCGCGCGAACCCGCCGCCGGGAGCGCCGCTCCACCCACGATCACCATGGAGACCAGCATCGCTCCGCCGCGGGTCGAGTCGTCCCAGGCGGCGGCACCCTCGAGCACGCCCACCGTGGTCACGCCGGAGCCGACCCGACAGGTGCCGCCACCGTTCGAAGTCGAGAACGCCCGCGTCGAAATCGGCTCCGTATCGAACATTCTGGCGACGACTCCATCGAACGTGAACCGGGCTTTATCGGGCATAGGTAAGAAGCTGACGGAGTGCTACCGCGCGGCGCTTCCCGCGATGCCCCATCCGCTCGAAGGCTCGTTCGTGCTGCACGTTGAGACCGGCTTGGACGGCACGATTACAGAGGCGACATTCGAAGGTGCCAAGGCCGGCGGGCTGGCGGGTTGCGTGGTCGAAACCGCCATCGGCCGCAAGATTCCGAACGTCGACACCGGAAGCGCCAGCGCCGATGTGTCACTCGTCCTGATATCTCGATGAGAACATATCTCGTTCCGGCGCTGCTCGGCCTGGCTCTCGGCATCGTCGGCTGCTCCGCGGGCCACTCGGAGCCCTTCGACACGAGCAGGTTGGCCGACGACATCCGAGCAGACTACGACGTATTCGCGGTTCGATGCTCGAAGTGCCACTCGCTCGCGCGCACGCTGAACAGCGGTATCGACGATGACGAGTACTGGTCGATGTACGTCGCTCGCATGCGACGGCAGCCGGCGAGTGGCATCACGCGCGAAGACTCCGCGGTCGTGCTCCGGTTCCTTCACTATTTCTCCGTCGGGGAGCGGCGAAGAAAAGGCAGACCCGTTCCCGCCGGAATGCAGGCCGAGGCAGTCCCCGGCGCGAGGAGCCGTTGATGCACCCATGGCTGCTGGCGGCGCTGCTGGTCCTGGCATCGCTGTTCGCGTACCTCACCGAACGACCGGCAGGGGCGGTGGAGCACAACTTCGCGGGCTCGACGCAGCTGGACTACAACCTCGTCCCCTCCGAGCCGGGCGCGAACGCAAACGCTGGGACGAACGGCACGTTCGATGGCTTCACCGTCGAGACGGCTCTCAAGGTAGCGGTCGACGTCTCCGACCACGTCTCGGCGAACGTGAAAGCCTGCTACGGATGCCACGGGCTCGAGCTCGACATGGCCTACTTCGACGTGCGGGTGTTCGACGAGCTGAACTTCCGCGCCGGTCGCTTCAGCCCGAGCTTCGGCGCGGTCAACCTCCGGCACGACCCGGCCAACCACATGCTCAGTGACGAGCCGCTGCCTTATGACATGGGCCGGATGCTGCGCAAGAGCGACTGGAACAATGGAGTCCTGCCTGCACCTTTTCCGGATAACGGCGTCGAGATAGACGGTACGCACTGGTTCGGTAAGGCTGCGCAGCTGGAGTACGCCACGTACGCGATCATGGGCTTCAAGAGCGATGCATCGAATCCCGTAGATCTGGATTTTTCCGAATCTCATCTTCCGTACTACGTCGACAACAATGGGCGGCCGACGACGGGCGGGCGCGTCGCTCTGACCATGGTGGCCGGCCGGGACGTGGACGCGACGATGGGCGCTAGCGGGATGTATGGCACGTACGATTCGCAGAACAAGCTCACCTACGCCATCGTCGGGACGGACGTCTCGCTCCGGGTCCGGCGCACGAGCATACGGCTCGAGTATCTGTCCCGGCGCACGGAGATGTCCACCAGCGACCCAGCGGAGCTCAAGTATCCGGTCTCGCCGGGCGCCGGATGCTTCTCCACGAAGGAGGGCGCGTTCGCCGAGATCGAGCAACCGGTGACCCGCGACCTCGACGTCCTCGTGCGCGTGGACGGCATGGCGCGGTTCGGCAACGTCCTCGCAACCAGCACTCTTTCAAGCCGCTCGTCGGTCGTCCGGGAGACGTCCGGCCTCGCCTACGCGCTGGATCGAAACTTCCGGCTGAAGGCGTCGATGGAACTGTGGGAGTTCAGCGACCCGGACGCCACGGGCAGACGCCTCGAGCTGAGCCTCCACTTCGGCGGCGTGGGAAGCTTCTGAAGGAGTAGCATCGCAGCGATGCAGATCGTCCACCATCGCGCCGCGTTCACCGTGGTGTCTCTGCTGCTCGGAGGGAGCGCGTTCGCTGGCTGCTCGAGCACGCCGAGCGCCGGGACCATCCCGCGCGATGCCGGTGCGGACACGGAGAGCGCCCCGGTCGACGCGGGCCTTCCCGACGCTTCGGTCGACAGCGAATCGTTCGACACGGGCACGCTGCTCTTCTCGGACGCCACGGCCGAGGCCTCGCTCTCGGACCAGTCCGCCGCCTGCACGCACCTGAACATCGGCATACTCGGTAACCCCGGCGCCAACGCCTCGTCGGACTTCCAGATGTGGCTCGAGAACGCGGGCACGAGCGTCCAGCGCATTCAGACCACGGCGCCTACCCCTCCCATCACCGCAGCCACTCTGCAGCCGTTCGACGTGATCCTCCTCGACTGGATGACGCGTGACTACACGGCGGCGGAGGCGGCCGTCGTGGCCTCGTTCGTCTCCGCGGGCGGTGGCCTCATCTCCCTCTCGGGCTACGACGGCGTGACTGCCGACGACTGGCATGCCAACTCGCTCCTTCTGCCTCTCGAGGTCGCGTACACGGGAGCGCTCCTCAACGGACCGGTGACCGAGTTCGCCCCCCATCCAATCACTGCGGGCCTCACGTCCGTGACGTTCGCGGGGGGCTATGCCATCGCCGATCTCGGCGGCGCGGCGAGCACCCGCACCCCGATCGGCTTTCTTCAGAATCCCCAGGCCTCGGGGACTGTACCCGTTGCGTACGCGGTCCAGACGGGTAGCGGGCACGCCTTCGTCTGGGGGGACGAATGGATCGAGTTCGACTCCGAGTGGTCCACGATGCCCCAGATCGAGCAGCTCTGGGTCCAGGTGTTCGGCTGGGTCTCCCCGATGAACAAGTGCGCGTTGCAGCCTCCGCAGTAAGCGCTCTCGTGTACGAGCGCCGCTAGACGTGTTGTCATCGGCGCGATGAGGTCGAGGTTCAACTCGATGGGCGCGGTGGCGCTCGCGGCGGTCGTCCTCTCCTGTGGAGCGCCGAACCTCGGGGACGCGTTGCGTCCCCCCGCACCCACGGCGCAGCGGGCACTCGGCGAGCCGAACAGCGGTGCGGGGACGCGGTGTGCCGAGAACGCAGCCGCGGAGCCGCTCGTCGTGGACTGGAGATCGAACGAGCGACAGGCTCTCGAGCTCGCGATGAAGGGCGGCATCGCTGTCGTTGCCTACGACTGCAAGAGCATCCGGCTCCTCGAAGACTGTCACGTCGCCAGCCCCGCCACCCCCGCGTACACGTTCGCCGGCGTCACGACCACGGAGGACGGCGTCCAGCTGACCACCGCCGACGAGCTGGCGGCAAACCTGCCCTTCAGCGCCGGCCGCATCTCCGCCGAGATGAAGCGCGGTAGCAGCATCGACCTCGCGATCGTCACGATCGGAAGGCTGGGCTCGCCGGTGCCCAGCGCTTCCCGGGCGGATCTCATCGGTGGACCCGCCTCGTGCGACGGCGCGACGCACTACGTGCGGTCTGCCATGCTCGGCGCATTCGTGATGGAGACGGGCACCGCGGGCAAAGTGCACGCGGCGGCGGAGCTCTTCGGCCGCGGCGCGAGCGGCGCGAGCTCCAGCGACGAGCACATCTCGAACAAGGGGGGCGTGCGCGCCGACTGCGCAGCGGCCAAGCCGGATGACAAGTCGCCGCCCGGCGAGTGTCAGGCGGCGACCCGCATCTCGCTCGTCCCCATCCACGCGGAGGCCGGGCCGGAGCGGGTGGCGGAGGCGTGGGTGGCGTGCCCGTCGGGGCTCGTGTGGACCGGCACGAAGTGCGCGACGAAGGCGCCCGACGTCGCGCATGCGTGCAAGGGAGACGACCTCAAAGAGTGCGACACCCAGTGCCAGAAGGACAACGGCGAGAGCTGCTACAAGGCCGCACGTCTCAAGCTCCTCCCCGGGGCCAGCGACACTTCGAAGCTCGAGGCGCTCGGCTTCGATCAGAAGGGGTGCGACGGTAACTACGGCCTCGCCTGCCGCGCTCTCGGCTACATTTTCGAGCTCGCGCACGCCGGCGAGATCGACCCTGTGAAGCAGGCGGACGACGCGAGAGGCGCGCTTTCGTATTACGAGAAGGCGTGCAACTCCGGGGACGCGGAGGCCTGCCAGCACGCGGCCGATTGCTACGAAGACGGCCGCCTCGGGGCGCGGGACACGGCAAAGACCGTGAAGCTCACGCTGCGTGGCTGTGACCTCGGCGACGACCGAGCGTGCATCAACGTCCTCGCAATCCGCATCGAGGGCAAGTACGGGGCGGCGAAGGACACCCCGGCGGGGCTCGATGCGCTGGAGAAGGCTTGCGCCAAGCCGAACGGCGGCGAGTACTGCGTCCTCATGGGCGACTACTACCGCCGAGGCGACGTCGTCCCACGTAGGCCGGCGAAGGCGCTCGAGGCGTACGAACGGGCGTGCTCCGCGTACTTCTCCGCCGCCTGCGGGAAGAAGGGCGAGATGCTGGCGCGAGGGGAAGGCGTGCCTGCCGACTTCGTTCTCGCCAGGACGTACCTGCGGGAGGCGTGCCCGGAGCTGACATGGGGCGGCTCGTCGGGGGCGTCGGACGCTTGTGTCTTCTTGGGCTCGGCGTACGAGAACGGGACGTTCGGATTCCCGAAGGATCCGGTCCACGCGCTCGAGATCTACGAGGACCGGTGCCAGCGCTGGCCCGGCAGCGAAATGTGCACGTTGGCCGCGAGCAGTTACGAGCGCGGGACGGCCGCGCCGCGCGACCTGAAGAAGGCGAGCGCGCTCTACCGGCGCGGCTGCGACTCCGGCAACGGCGACGGCGCGGCGTGCGTGCGGGCGGCGCCTCTCGTGGCGAGGGAAGACCCCGGGCTCGGCGCCGCCATGTACCGGCGCGCGTGCCTCGCGGGTAAGGACCAGGGGAGCTGCGCGACGGCCGCCAACCTCATCGTTGCCACGGTGGCCACGACGAGCGCGAAGTCGTTCTATCTGGCCGCGTGCAGCGCGACGCAGCTCCCCCAGGTCTGCGAGAGGTCGACGGCGTTGGGTAACCCCGCACCGGCACGTCCGCCGCCTCCTCGCTGAGAAGGGCGCGCTCCTCGCGCTCTCGCGCAGGCTCCAAAGCCCTCGACGTCATCTTCGGCCTGCGCTACCGCTCCCCGTCCTTCAAACCGATTGGAACCCCGATGACCACCACACTGCTGACACCTCTTCAGGCCGGCGATCTGTCGCTCAAGAACCGCATGGTGATGGCGCCCCTGACGCGCACGCGCGCGGGCAGCACGCACGTTCCCAACGCCATGATGGCCGAATACTACAGCCAGCGCGCGAGCGCCGGCCTGGTCATGACGGAGTGCACGATGGTGGCCGAGAACGCGAGCGCGTTCATCGCCGAGGCTGGCATCTTCAACGACGCGACGCTCGCCGGGTGGAAGCACGTCACGGACGCCGTGCACGCCAAGGGCGGGCTCATCATGATGCAGATCTGGCATCCGGGCCGCGCCTCCCACTCCGCCATCAACGGGGGCACGCAACCCATCTCGTCCTGTAGCAAGCCAATCCGCAACGGAAGCACGCAGACGCCGAACGGAAAGGAGCCGTACGAGGTGCCGCGCGCCCTCAGGACCGAGGAGCTCCCCGGGATAGTCGACCTCTTCCGCCAGGCGACGATCCGGGCTAAGGCGGCCGGCTTCGACGGCGTGCAGATTCACGGGGCGCATGGCTACCTGATCGATCAGTTCCTGCGCGACAGCCCGAATGACCGGACGGACGCCTACGGCGGTTCTATGGAGAACCGGGCCCGCCTGCTGCTCGAGGTCGCGGACGCTGCGATCGAAGTATTCGGTGCCGGTCGCGTCGCGCTGCGCATCTCGCCCCTGGTGCCGTTCAACGACATGGCCGACTCCGATCCGGCCGCGCTCGTGCAGTACGTCGCCGCGCAGATGTCCGCGCGCAAGCTCGCGTTCCTCGAGCTGCGCCACGAACAACACGACCGGCCCGCCGAGATCGCCCTGGCGACGCTCGCCCGCGAGCATTTTCACGGGGTGCTGATGCTCAACGGCGGCTTCGATCGCACGTCCGGCGAAGAGGCCGTCCGTAGCGGCCGCGCCGACGCCATCGTCTACGGCAAGCTGTTCATTGCCAACCCCGATCTGGTGGCGCGCTTTCGCCTCGGCGACGCACCGCTGAATCCGCTGCGCACCGCGACGCTCTATGGGCGAGGGCCAGAGGGGTACACGGATTATCCCGCGATGAGCGCCGCGGGGACGCAGGACGGCTAGGAGCCGCGGCCGACCCCCTTCGCGGTAGGCTTCGCGTCATGGGATTCTTCGACGACGTGCTGGATGCGATGTTGACCGGTGACCCAGGCGCGCGCGCCGCCCTCCGCGGGGCGCGCAGGGTGGCGGACGCGCAGCGGACGACCGAGCAAGAGGTCGTCGTGCTCAGGAAGGAGGTCGCCGCGTTGCAGCGGGTCGTGGCGGCTCTTGCGCGTACGATGGCGAAGCACCACCACGGCGACCAGGGCGCCTTCGAGCACGAGCTCCTGTCCGCCGTCCGTGGTGCCAGCAACGTCCACGACGAGGATGAGCCATCTTCCGGCAAACCTGAGGGCTCGTTCGATCTCGGCGCAGGGCCCTACCGGGGCCCTTCCCCGGATGGCCTCTCCGGCCTCTTCGTTCGCTGCGGCGCCTGCGGTAAATCCATCGACCCGACGGATCCCGAGCTGCGCCTGAGCGCGCCCGGCCGCGTGTGCATGTCCTGCTTCCAGCGAGGCGGCACGCGCTGACCCCGCGTCAGCTCAACGCGGCGCCGGGCGCCTTCTCCGTGCCGCGCCCCAGGAGGGTGAGCGGTACGAGAAGCGCGTAGCCCGCGGCGGCGAGAAGAAACAGCGCGCTGAGGCCGTGGTCGAGCGCGAGCATCACGGCTCCACTGGAGGCGACCACGCCCGCGACGCCGTTGATGCCCCAGAGCCACGGGGTCTCGTCGGCGAGGTCGCGCGCGTAGGTGCGCATCCCCGCGGGAAAAGCCATGCCCATGGGGAAGCCGAGCGACGCCGTCAGTGCGGCGGAGAAGGCGATGCGCAGCGAGAGTGCCAGCGGCGCGACGCGCGGGGCCCACACGGGCACCATCACCGAGGCGGTGACGAGCAGCGCCGCGAGGACGATGGAGAGTCCGAGCCGACCTGCGGGCCGGTCGAGCGGGAGACGATCGGAGGCGAGCGCGCCGAGGCCGGCCGACGCGACCAGGCTGGCGAGCACCACGACGAGGCTGAACGCCGGGTGGCCGAGGATGATCGAGAGCCGCAGGAGGAGCGCCATCTCGACGAGCATGAAAGCTACGCCAATGACTGCGAAGTAGCCCAGCGCCCCCGCGAGCCGCGCGCCGGCCCGACCGCCGGGACGCGCGCGACGCCAGAGGGGGAAGACGATCGCCCCGGCCGAGAGAACGAGCGACGAGAAGAACGCGAGGGCGAGCGCGTGGGTTGCGCGGCGGTTGCCCTCGATGAGACCGCCGGCATCGCTGGCGAGGGGGCGGAGCCACGCCCGCACGCGCAGCATGTTGAAGAAGAACGGCCGATCGTCGACGGGCGGCCGAAGATCGTACACCGGCCCCAGGGTTACAGTGTCCAGCGCGGCGCGATCGGTCACGTCGAGGATGCGCGTGGACATGGCGTTGTCGTCGGGCGCGCCGGGCGCCACGAGCAGCTTGAACCCGTAGGTGGAGGCTGCGCTGCGGACGTGCGCCAGGTCTTCGGGGGTGAACGGATCGCGCCCGACGAGGAGCGTCGCCACCGCGCCGGCCTGGGCGAGGATGAGGTGCTCGCGGGGGTGCTTGGCGCCTCGCTCGAGGAGCGTCGCCACCGCAACCGCGAGGAGCCGCGTGGTCTCATCGCGCGAGCCTCCCTGGAACCAGCGCGAGACGGTGAACACCCCGCCAGGCGCAAGGCGGTCCAAGAAAGTGCGCCAGGCCTCGACGGTGTAGAGGCCGTTCTCGCCGAGGGCGTGGGCGCCGGCGCCGGTCGCCGCCCAGGTGTCGATGAGCGACATCTGGACGACTGCGAATTGGCGATCGGTCCGTGTCATGAAGCTCCGGCCGTCGTCGTGCACCAGCTCGACCCCGGGGTGCTTGGCAACACCGGTGGGCGCGCCGAGCTGCCCGCGCAGCACATCGAGGATGCGGCCGTTGAGCTCGACGCCCACGACGGACCGGTGGCCGGCGGTGAGGGCCGCCTGGATGTCGCGCGAGCCGCCGACGCCGATCACCGCCATCGGACCATCGGGCCTTACGGCGTGGACCAGGCTCGTCACGTCGCACATCAGCCAGGGAAGGGCGGCCGGGTTCTCGGCGGAGTAGAACGCCGTCCCGGCGTCGCCGTCGATCACGAGCCAGCGCTGCTTCACCCAGGTCGGCGGGCAGGTGCCGGCGCCCCACATCGTCGCCGGGACGAACCCCTCCTTGCTGACCTGGATGCGCGAGTGGCTGTTCCACGCGTCGTAGTCGACGAGGCTGAGATCCTCCGCGTGACCCTTCACCCAGAGGGGCACGAGCCCGTGCGAGCTCCCGCCGTTGACCAGCGCGACGACGGCGAGCACGACGGCCACGCCGAGGCCGCGCCGCACCCGCCGTGGGTCACCGCCCGACCGCGCGAACGCCGCCGAGGCCAGCGCGGCGAGGGCCCCCGTGAGGATGATGGCGCTCCCCGCATCGAGCACGTCGAGCACGGCAGGGACGAGCGGCGCACCGACGGCCGCGCCCACGAGATCCACCGCGTAGAGGCGTCCCACCGGCAGGCCCGAGCGGGTCAGCGCCGCGGAAACGGCCGCGCCCGCGAAGACGAACGGCACCGCAAGGATGGCGGAGAAAACGAGAAAGAGCGCCACCGTGGTCGCCGCGCTCTCGACGCGCAACGGCACGATGAGCAGGAGCACGTACGCGGCGGGGATGGCGACGGCGCCTTCGACCGCGCGATCGGCGAGCGAGCCCGCGAGCCGCTCGGGCACGTAGCGCTCGGGGTGGAGGTAGACCTCGACGGCGCCCACCGTGAGCCCGAAGAGGCCCATGCCGATGACCAGGAAGGCAAGCGAGTACCAGGTGAGGACGGAGAGGAGCCTGGTGAGGAGGACCTCCAGCGCGAGGGTTGCCGCCGTGATGGCGCCGAGCCCGAGGAGCAGCGGCCGTGGCTAGTCGACCCAGGGGCTCCCGCGCGACTTCCGTTCCACGGTTGCAAGTCTGGTCTGCGCCCGGGCTTGCCCGCCCAAGCCGTCCTGAAGTAGGAGAGGCTGCCCGGCTTCCTACGTGGGGTGCGCCATCCTCTCCGCGTCGACTGCGTCGTCGAACGTCCTTTCGTCGATCCACCCGGTCGTGAGGGCCGCCTGTTTCAGCGTCGTGCCCTGGGCGAGCGCGCGGTGCGCGATGGCGGACGCCTTGTCGTAACCGATGACCGGGCTCAGCGCTGTCACGAGCATCAGGGACCGATCCACGAGCTCGGCGATCCGATCGCGGTTGAGCGCCGTTCCCTCGACCGAGAAGGCGCGAAACTTGTCGCAGCCGTCGCCGAGGATACGGGCCGAGTGCAGAAAGTTGTTGATGATGATCGGGCGCATCGCGTTCAGCTCGAAATTTCCCTGGCTGCCCGCCATCGCCACGGCGTTGTCATCTCCGATGATCTGAATGCAGATCATCACGATGGCTTCGCACTGCGTCGGGTTGACCTTCCCTGGCATGATCGAGGAGCCCGGTTCGTTTGCGGGCAAGATGAGCTCGGCCAATCCGCAACGGGGACCGGAGGCCAGCCACCGCATGTCGTTCGCGATCTTCATGAGGGCCACGGCGAGACCGCGCAGGGCCGCCATGGCCGCCACCATCGCGTCCAGCGACCCCTGGGCAGCGAACTTGTTCGGCGCTGTCTGGAAGGGGAGCGCCGTCAGCTCGGCTATCTTCGCGGCGATCTGCGCCGCGAAACCGGGGGGAGCGTTGAGCCCGGTGCCGACGGCCGTTCCACCCGCGGCGAGGCGGTAGAGCCCCTCCATGCTCCTTCGCACGTTCTCCGTCGCGTCGCAGAGCTGGGCCGCCCAGCCCGACCACTCGTCGCCGACGGTCAGGGGAACCGCGTCCTCGAGGTGCGTCCGCCCGATCTTCACCACGTCCTTCCACGACTGGGCCTTCGTCTCGATCGCACGGGCCAGCTCGGCGACGCTCGGTAGCAGGTGTCCATCGAGCTCGAGCACTGAGGCGATGTGCATCGCCGTCGCGAAGGTGTCGTTCGACGACTGTGCCATGTTGACGTCGTCGTTCGGGTGAACGGGCGTCTTGGTCCCGAGCTGCCCGCCCAGCAGCTGGATTGCCCGGTTCGAGATCACCTCGTTGACGTTCATGTTGGACTGCGTGCCGGAGCCTGTCTGCCAGACGTAAAGCGGAAAGTGATCGTCGAGCATGCCGGCGATGGTCTCGTCGGCAGCGCGCACGATGGCGTCGGCCTTCCACTGCTCCAGCCGCCCGGCGGCCGCGTTGACGAGCGCCGCCGCCTTCTTGACGTACCCGTAGGCGTGGTAAACGCGCTTGGGCATCCGATCGTTGCCGATCGCAAAGTGCACGAGGCTGCGCTGGGTCTGTGCGCCCCAGTAGCGGTTCGCCGGCACGTCGATGCCGCCCATGGAGTCGGTCTCGTGACGCTGGCCGGTCGCGTTGATGCCAATCGGGATCTCACGCAAGACGGGATGCCGCTCGTCGGTCATGGTTCGCTTCCTCGCTGCGGGGTCCGGCGGTCGTTCAGGGCCGTCCGGACCACCGGTCAGTATCGCGCCTCGTAGAGCTGGTCCTCGATCCACGCACGGATGTCGCCTGGCCGCTCGACCTGCGCCAGTGCTTCGTCGAACATGAACTCCGCAACGCGCGCCGCGGTCGTGATCTCCACTTCGAGGATCTCTGCCTGACTCGGGAACAACATGCCCTTGGCGCGGAGCCCCGGGCCGACCTGGTCCGCGCTCGCTTCCGCGGCGACGATGAAGCAGGCGTCGGTGAGTCGCCGCGGCCGGGCCACGTACGTCGCCAGCCCGATTGCCGGGAAGATGTAGAAGTTGTTTGCCTGTCCGGGGTGGTAGGTCGTGCCGTCGAGCGTAACCTCGGGAAACTGCACGCCGGCCGCATAGAGGGCCTTGCCGCCTGACCAAGCGTAGGCCTGCTCGGGCGTGCACTCGGCCCTGTCGGTCGGGTTTGAGAGCGCAAAGACGATCGGGCGTTCGCTTAGCCGGCTCATTGCCTCGACGACGCGCTTGGTGAAGGCACCTCCCTTGGTGCTGACGCCGATGAGGATCGTGGGTTTGAATGTCTCGATCGTCTGGACGAGATCGTTGGAGGGTGCCGCCTTGTGCGCGTAGACCTTCTGCGCCTCGGACAGGTCTGTGCGCGAAGGTTCCAGCAAACCGGCTATGTCGAACATCGAGATGCGTGCCTGAGCGGCGCTCTGCGAGAGCCCCTTCCTCTGCATCGCCGCGACGAGGAGATCGGCAATGCCGATACCGGCCGAGCCTGCACCAAAGAAGAGAATCCGCTGCTCGGGCAGTGACCCACCGGCGATCTGGAGCGCCGTCGTCAGCCCCGCGAGGACGACGCTGGCCGTCCCCTGGATGTCGTCGTTGTAGCAAAGGATCCGGTCGGAGTAGCGCCGGAGCAGCCGTATGGCATCGGAGCCTTTCCAGTCCTCGAAGTGAATGCAGCAGCCCGGAAAGACCTCCTCCACCGCCTGGACGAACTCTTCGACCAGAGCGTCGAGCTCGTGCTCGGATAGAGGCTTCTGACGCAGCCCGAGGTAGAGCGGATCGGCGCGCAGCGCGGCGTTCGTCGTGCCGATGTCGAGGAGCACCGGAAGCAAGCAGGCCGGTGGGACCGCGGCGCACGCCGTGTAGAGCTGCAGTTTGCCGATGGGGATCCCCATACCGTTGGCGCCGATGTCCCCGAGCCCCAGGATGCGCCCGCCCGTGCTGACGCAGATGAAGCGAACGTCACGCTCAGGCCAGTTGCGGAGGACGCTGGCTACGCTGCCTTTCATCTCGCGCGTGACGTAGAGACCGCGGGCGCGCCGGTAGATGTGGCCGAACGCGAGGCAAGCATCGGCGACCGTTGGGTCGTACAGGATCGGTATGAAGCGCGCCGGGTCGGACATCACCGTGCGGTAGAAGAGCGTCTCGTTCCGATCCGCGAGACCGATGAGGTAGATGTATCGTTCGAGGTCGCTGGGCTTCGCATCGAGGTGCTGCATCACGCGCTCGACCTGCCGATCGAGGCTCTCGACGGCGTGCGGCAGCAGCCCCTCCAGCCTGTACTTGCGGCGCTCCTCCAGCGTGAAGGCCGTCCCCTTGTTGCGCCGCGGATCATCCAGCAGCGCGGGGCCCAGGCCGGTTCCCCCCTTCGAGCCGTCGGGGCCGGAGGGAGATTGGACGCCTCGACCGTCGCCGATCGTAGTGTCTACGGAGTTCATGTGGCCCTTCCCTTCGGACAGCCATCAGGCAATGGGCGGACCAGGGCTTCCGCCCATCTTCGTCGCTCCGTTCGGCCCGCTTCGTCGGGGGGCGTGGCATGGGCAGCCTCGTGGCGGACGTGATGAAGCGTCAGCCGCGTACGCCGCGCCCGCTGCTACACTCCGCCACATGCAGGAACGACATCCCGCCCCTGCGGCGACCCGGGCGCACGAGGGCGTGTGGGAACAGGACGTGCTGGAGGGGCTTCCCGCGCGCGTGCTCCTGCCTCACGACTACCAGCCGGTCCGTCACCACTATCCGCTCGTCGTCTTCCTGCATGGCAGCGGTGAGCGCGGCAACGACAACCGCGCGCAGCTACGCCTCGCCGTGCACGGGTTCAATACCGTGGCGGTGCGTGCCCGCCACCCCGCCATCATCGTGGCGCCGCAGGCGCCGGCCGGCGCGAGCTGGGGGGGGACATGGTACGGCGGCAGCACGAACGCGCAGGCGGCTGTCATCCGGCTCGCCCGCGGCCTCGCCGGGCGAGCCTCGGTCGACCCCCGGCGCGTGTACCTCGTGGGCATTTCGATGGGCGCCATCGGCGGCTGGGACCTGCTCGTGCGCGCGCCGGGGCTGTTCGCGGCGGCGCTGCTCGTTTGTGGCGACGCGGATCCCGCAAGCTCCGAGGCGCTACGCGACCTTCCGATCTGGGCATTCCACGGCGAGGCCGACGACGTGGTGCCTCCCGCGAACGCACGCGCAACGGCCGCCCGGCTAGCCGCGGTCGGCGGCCGCACGCGCTACACGGAGCTCGCCGGTGTCGGCCATCGCGCGTGGGAGCCGGTATTCCAGAGTCCGGAAGTCTACGAGTGGCTGTTCGCGCAGCGCGCCGACGGGTAGGCACCCGTCGACACAGGCTGGACGATCGGAAGCGCCAGATGCGTGAGACGCCCTTCGTCGCGTGTCTCAAGCGGACCAGTCCGCACCCTCGGCGCACGCGGGCCCGCAGCCCCGGTGCTACCACGTGTCGATGAAGCGGCGCGGGCGTCCCGCGCGCATGCGATGGCGCAGAGGTCATCCCGCGAACGATCCATGCCCGCGTGTCGGCAGGGTCGATGACGGCGTCAATCTCGAGCAGGGAGGCCATGTTGATGGCCTTGCCGCGTTCGTAGGCGAACGCCAGCGCCGCCCGGAAGAGCTCGTCGCGCTCCTTCGGATCCGCCGTGGCATCGAGCTCCTTGCGAAGCCCCAGCCGGACGGCGCCCTCCAGACCCATGCCGCCGAACTCGCCGGTGGGCCACGAGACGGTGAAGAACGGCGCGTGGAAGTGGCCGCCGGTCATCGCCTGCGCGCCGAGGCCATAGCCCTTGCGGAGCACGACGGTGAGCAGCGGGACCGTGAGGCTCGCGGCGGCCACGAACATCCGTGACACGTGTCGTACGAGCGCCGTCGCCTCCGCCTTCGGACCGACCATGAATCCCGGGGTGTCGCACAGCGAGACGATCGGCAGGCCGAACGCGTCGCAGAGCTGCATGAAGCGCGCAGCCTTGTCGGCGGCGTCCGCGTCGATGGCCCCCGCCAGGTGGTAGGTGTCGTTGGCGATGACGCCGCACGCTCGTCCTTCGAACCGCGCCAGCGCGGTGACGAGCGGCTTGCCGAAGTCGCGCCGAAGCTCGAGCACGCTGCCCGTGTCCGCGAGCGTCTCGAGGATCGGCCTTATCTTGTAGGCCCGGCGCCGGCTCGCCGGCATCGCGTGGCGCAGGGCGGTCTGGTCGGCACACGCGAAGGTGCCGAGCATTCCCTGGAAATAGGACAGGTACCTCTTGGCCATTGCGACGGCTTCGGCCTCCCCCGGGACGCGAACGTCGACCACGCCGTTCTTCGTCTGCATCTCGATGGGCCCGACCTCCTCGGGGGTGCAGACGCCGAGCCCCCCACCCTCGATCATCGCCGGGCCGCCCATACCAATCGTGCTGTCCTCCGCGGCGACGATGACGTCACAGCAGCCGAGCAGCGCGGCGTTGCCCGCGAAACAGCGCCCCGAGACGATGCCGAGGCGGGCCGCGAGGCCCGAGAGCGCGGCGAACGAGAGAAAGCTCGGTGTGTCGAGCGCGGCCACGGTCTGCGCGTCGGTGTCGTTGGGCCGCCCGCCGCCACCCTCCGCGAACAGGACGATGGGCAGCCGCCAGGTGGCGGCCAGCTCCAGCATGCGGTCGAGCTTCTTGTGACCCATCAGACCCTGTGTGCCCGCGAAGACCGTGTAGTCGTAGGCGAGCACCATCGTGCGCGCGCGCTCCTCGTCGAACAGGGCACGGTTCACCGTCCCGATGCCCGCGACAATCCCATCGGCAGGGCTGCTCTTGATGAGCTCCTCGACCGTATGCCTCTGCCTCTGCGCGGCGAGCGCCAGCGCGCCGTACTCGACGAAGCTTCCGGGATCGACGAGATCCGCGATGTTCTCGCGCGTCGTGCGCTGCCCTGTCTTGCGACGCCTCGCGACCGCGAGGGGGCGCGCTTCGTCCATGGTCGCATGCAGGCGAGCGCGCAGCTCCACGAGCTCGGGTCGGTCATCGTCGTCCGTCATCGTGGTCCTCGTGCGGTCAGGTGGGTGGCCGCGATGCTACCAACGGGGCGGTGTCGAGACGACCCAGCACAACGCGCAGAGCGCCGTCCGGGGTGCGGAACGCGCCGCGGCGATCACGGAGCCGGTCGGGTCTCCCGCAGCGCGGTCTCGAGCTCCGCCTCGTCCAGGAACACCTCGGCCACCGCGGTCGAGTCGATGAGAAGCTCTAGAACAGCCTCCGCCAGCGCCGCGTTCACCTCGTCGGCGTCCTGCAGGTGGTGGGCGAGCTGGCCGTCGGGGCGAAGCCGCCCACGAAGCTCGACCACCCCCGAAGACACGAGACGGGCGACGAGCGCGCTCGCCCACCGGTCCTCGAAGCACGCGTCCGGCACTTCCGGCACCGCGACGCCCCCGTCGTCATCCACGAACGCCCACGCGAGCTCGAAGATCGTCTCGTCCTCGTCGAAGCCGCCACCTTGCGTGTCCGCAAGCCACTCGTGCAGCATCTCGCGCGCTTCGTCCGTGAGGTCTTCGTGCGCTCCCCGGGTCGGCACGATGTATCGAGCAGCGGAAAGCCCCTCACCACGCCCGCCGAGGAGCATCTCGACCTGGATCACGAGCAGCTCGCGACCGAGCGCAGCCGCGAGCTCTTCGAGCAGCGCGCCCCGGACGTCGACGGGCAACGCGACCCAGAGCCAGGCACCCACCTGACGGATCGAGCACTCCTTCGCCGCCACACGACCGAGCGCGGCGCGCAGCGCATCTCGGCCCGTGACCACCCCCGCGATCGTCGCACGCATGGAACAGAGGCTACATCGACTCGGCGCGGTTCGCGCCTCCCCGCGAACCCGCTTCAGCTTCACCGAACCCGAGGTCACCGCGCTCAAATGGGGTTGCACGACGGCGGCGCGAGAGCCCCATGGCTGGTCGCCCGAAAGGATCCGCAACGGCCAACCAGACGGCCTCGCGTGAAGCTCTCCCTTCGCGCCCTTTCCACTGAACCGACGGATCCCGTGCGAGCCTCACTGACCACCCGTCGTCGTCTTCCAGAGGCCGCGGTTCGAAACGCCGAGGTAGACCGTCCCGAACGCGGTCGGGTCCACGCCAATGGCGCTCGAGAGAGGCGGAATCGTGATGACCGGCAATCCGGAGCCCTGGTTCGTCCACGTGGTGCCTCCGTTGGACGTCGACAGCAGGCCCGTCGTCGTGGCGAGGTAAAGTGCTTGCTGGTTGCTGGGATTCATCACCAGCGTACCGCCGGTCGGCGCCCCAGACACCTGGGCCCACGTCTGCCCCCCCGTGACGGTGACGAAGACCGTCGAAGCGGTAGCGGCGTAGATGGTATTCAGGATCGTCGGCGAGGGGGCGACGCTCACGACGGGTCCCGCAAGGATCATCGAGAAGCTCTGACCAGCGTTCGTGCTGATGAACAGGCCGGTGCCGGTGCAGAGAAAGACGGCGCCGTCCTGCGGTCGGACGACGAGCATGTTGTCGTTAGTCCCGCCCGGCAGCGCCGCCGCGGCGGTGGACGTGGCAAAGTGATCCATCGAGATCTTGATTTGCCCGTTCCCGGCGGCGTAAACCGTGCCGTTTCTCGGGTCGACTGCCACGGAGTTGAAGATCCCCGAGCCCGGCGTGATTGCCGTGCTCCAGCTGGCGCCGGCGTTGTCCGACGCGTAGACGGTCCCGCTGATGCCCCCGGGATCGGCCGCATATACGTAGCTGCTGTTCTGGGGATCGATCGCGATGGACGTGATCGTCGCCTGCGAGTCCATGCCTACGCCGGAGGACGCCCACGTCATACCCCCGTCGCTGCTCTTGAACAGCGCCTGGATCGGCGCGCCGAGGTACACGTTGGTAGGCGCGTTCGGATCGACGGCGATAGACGTCGGAGAGACCGCGGTGATGCCGACGTTGCGTGGGCTGAACGTCGTCCCCTGATTGGCGGAGAACCGCACGCCGGCTCCCGTATCCCCGAGCCAGAGTTGCGAATTCGCATCCAGGGCGAACGCCTGCGCCGTGTATGTATCGAGCGAGAAGATCGACCAGGTCATGCCGTGATCACCCGAACGGTATCCGGTGTACCCGCTGAAGGCGTAGGCCGGCGGCGTCGACGTGGCCAGGACGGACGCCAGGTTGGTCTGGACGTCGGTGAGGTGCCACGTCTGGAGATCGGGCGACGTGTAGATTCCGGCCTGCCCTGCGTCGGCAAAGTAGTCGAAGCTCGCGTAGAGGTAGTTCGTCCCGTCGTACGCGAGCGCCTGCGCCGTCGGACCGGTGAAGAATGGCGGGACGGTAAGGGTGTTCCAGCTCCCCCCGTCCTGCAGCACGGCGACGTTGCCAATGTCGAGCGCGACCACGTTCTTCGCAAGGAGCAAGGAGGCGACGGGCGACAGTGTGCCCCCCACGTTGGTCCACGTGCCGCCGCCGTCCTTCGACTCGACGAGAGAGCTGGCTGTCTGGACGAACAGCGTGCCGGAGTTCAGAGGGTCGACGACGAGCAGCCCTTGTGTCCCGCTGTGCGCCGCGTTGAAGAAGATGTCGGGCAGCGGCTCGATCGTCCAGGTCATGCCTTCGTCGGTGCTCGCCGCCAGCGACGCGTAGCCGATGTCGGCCGTGTAGATGTGGTCTCCGTTCGACGGTCCGACCGCCACCGCGCCGCACGCGAGTGGCAGGCCGGTCGAGAGCCGACTCCAGCTCACGCCCGCGTTGGACGTCTTGAAGAGGCCGCCATTCGTGCACGCGAACAGGGTGTTGGGGTCGTTCGGGTGCGGCGCGATGGCGTTGACCGTGCCCCCGTAGAGGCCCAAGTCGCTCTCGATCCAGGGTGGCGGTCCGCCCTCGGGCGCCTGGCCCGCGTCCGAGGCATCGCTCGCGTCCGAGCCATCACTCGCGTCCGAGGCATCGCTCGGGCCCGAGGCATCCCCTCCGTCCGAGGCATCGCCCGCGTCGTTCGCGGTTGCGTCGGCGGCGTCACCCGCGGCGCCATCGCCGGTCGTGGCGTCGCTTGCCTCGGCCGCGTCAGAGGCATCGGCGGCATCGCGCGCGTCCTCCGGCGCATCGGTCGGTAGGGTGCCATCGATGTCGGCACCCACGTCGCCTGGGGCGTCCGCGTCCGGAAGGCCGCCCTCGGCCCCGGGGGTGGAGTCGATGACCGAGATCCCCGCCAGGAGCTGACATCCACCAAGGGATGCTCCGGCGATGAGCAGCGCGATCGACCGGTAACGGAACAATCCAGGCCTCCTCAGCCAGCCTACCCCATCGCCCCGTCGTCGACCTCGCCCTTGCGCAAAGGGAACTCGCCCATGGCACCGGGCAAGGTCCGCGACGCCCGACTACCCCGGTACGGCGAAGTGCATCGTCGCCGCCGTCGCCGCGATCGCCAGCGTGATGAGCCCCAGCCTCCACCAGCCTGGTGCCATCCCGTCCGCTCGCTTCGGATACCCGAAGGCGAGCATCCAGGCCCCGGTCGACGCGAGGAGCGGAGCGGCAAGGAGGGCCTTGGGCTCCAGGAAGTGGCCCTGGAGGATGAGGTAGGCGAGCCCCCCTCCAAGGAGGAGCATTGCTGCCCCCTCGATCCGGTGCCGTAGCTGCCCCATGGCGCCGTCCTAACGCGCGTCCTTCGCTCCAGCAACCCCGCGATTTCTCGCCAAATGCCGGATGAATCCGGGACAGGCGCTAGGGCGAGCACTGGTACACGGATCCGTCGCAGCCAAACGGAGTCTCGGGGAGATCGTAGGGAGCTCCGAGCTCCGCGGGGAAGGCCGAGAAGCCGACGGCGATCGACAGCGCGTCACAGACCGCGTTGGTGTTGTCCACCGCAGCGGAGCTCATGATGTCTGCCGACTGGCAGACGGTTGCGCTGAGCCCCTGGAACAGGGGGTTGGCGCCACACAGCCGGCCCGCATCGGCTCCCACCGTCAACCGCCCCATCAGGTCGAAGATATCGGCCGTGGCGATGCGCCCTCCAAAGTTGCCGCTGAGATCGTAGCCGCCAGCGGGATCCGCGGCGATGGTCGCCGTGAGCACGGCATCCCGCACCAGCGTCGACGTGAAGCCGAAGTCGAAGGTGATCCCGTCGTCGAACCGCGCCACGAGCGTGTTCTGGGTGACGTAGGCGCTCGTCGTGAAGAAGCTCGGGGTGTAATGCCAGCCGGCATCCGTGAGGGTGGACGCGAACCACGATGCAGGATCCACGTTCCACTCGTCGGCGCCGTTCCAGCGCGGTGGGACGTATGCGCCGCCGTCGGGATCGCGGAGGCCGTTGGACCCGTACGCTGCCACCGTGACCTGCGTGTCGTCAGGGCCTCCGTTGTAATCGGAGACGGCGAGCAGCAGGTTGAGCCGCCCCTCGGCGATGCGTTGCGAGAAATCCCCGAGCTCGGTCACGGCGAACGCCTGGTCGAAGACTACGAACAGCGGCTCCCCCTGGAGGTCGCGCCCCCCCGGCTCGTCGCAGTTCATGGACGGCGGCGTGACCGCCGAGATGCACGACGGCGGTCCGGGACACGTGCACACGCCGTCGAGATCGAACCCGAGAGTACCGCCGGCATCTCCGGGCTCGATGCCGGTCAACAATCGAAAAGCCGAGACGAACGAGACGGTATCCGGGCCAGGCGAGCCTTGCGCCGGAGGAGGCGGGGGAACGACGTGGTTGCACGGTGCGTCCACCGCGGCGTCGCCCGTGCTGCTGTCATGCAGGGTCGCGTCGGTCGCGTCGGCCGCGTCGGCCGCGTCGGCCGCGCCGGCTTCCGGGGGCAGCGTCGCATCGTGCGCGAGCGTGGCGTCCTGGGGCGAGGCCGCGTCAGGGTGCAACGCCGCGTCCGATCCCGGGGCGTCCTCCGTCTCGGTACCTTGCTCGCTCACACGCGTCGGAAAGACGAGGCCGCACGCAGGCAGGGACACCGCGCCCCCGGCCGCAAGCAGGGCGGCGACGGCTGCTCGTCGGACAGACCTCACGCCGTGAGCCTACACCGAACGCCGAGGCTTTCGCGCCATGAGGAAGTCCCGCGACTGTGGCGAGGGTGTCGAACGAGGCCCAAAGCGCCACAGCACCACGATGCCGTCGACCCGCGAACGGGCAACTCCGCGCGCCGCGACGCGTCGGCGTGCAGTGGAGCAGGTGCTCCCGATCGCCGAACGTGTCGTCGGGTAGAGGAACGTCGCCGAAACGGAGACCACGCCGTTCGCTGGCATGGACCGTGCTCCAGTGCCGCCGTCAACCATCTTCCAGGAGAATTGCCATGCTGCGTTGGGCGCTCACCTTCTTCATCGTCGCCATCGTCGCTGGCGCGCTCGGCTTCTTCGGATTGGAGAACACCGCCGCGTCGATTGCGAAGCTCTTCTTCTTCGGGTTCATCGTCATGGCCGTGGTTTCGCTGATTGCCGGGCGGCGCGCGAGAGTGTGACGCGGGTTGGTGCTCCCATCGTTCGTCTGCGTCTGCTCTTGCTCGTTCTCTCGGCCTTGGTCTTCGTGCCGGTCGCGTGCGGGAGCACACAGCGGCGGGCTGCCCATCCGTCGCCACCACCCGAGGTACTGAGCGAGCCCGAGCGGACCGCACTCTGGTCCGAAGCGCAGCGGGTCTTCGAGGCACGGTGCGTGGTATGCCACGGCTGCTACGACGCCCCTTGCCAGCTGAAGCTGGGCACGTTCGACGGCGTCGCGCGCGGCGCCACGTCCGACAGGGTCTACGATAGTGCTCGCCTCATCGCGGCAGCGCCGACCCGCCTCGACGTGGACGCCCACGACGCCGCCGCGTGGCGGAAGAAGGGCTTCCACCCGGTACTCCCCGTGGGGGCCACCAGCGACCCGCGCGCGAGCCTGCTGCTCCGCATGCTCGATCTGAAGCGCTCGCATCCGCTCTCGGAAGCGGACGACGTCGCAAAAGCCGACGAGATCCCCACGCGCCGGCCCTTCGAGGATCCGAAGGTCGCTCGTGTCTATTACCGCTTCGTGCGTCGCTCCGAGCGCCCCCTCGAGAAGACGATGATGCCTTACACGCTGAGCCGCCCGCGCCTGGCCCACTGGAGAGAGCTGTTTCTGTCGCCGAGATACGACGTGGACAGACTGCCAGGCTACGAGCCCGAGGTCGCCGCGAACCCCTTTCGCGCCTTCCAGGCCATCCCCGTTGCCCGCGTCCTTCCGCACGGCCTCGATCTCGACCGCGTGGTGGCCCCCGCCATCCGTACTCCGATGGAGAGGCTCGACAACGTGAGCGGGACCGCTGCCTCGCTCGTGCCCGAGATGTCATTTCTGACCGTGACATCGAAGGACGGCACGCGCACGAGCTTCACCATTCTGCGCGATAGTGCACATACGAACGTGGCGCACCTCTTTCACGAGGACCAGCGGCGCCTGCCGGCCGAGGACGAGCTCACCGTGGTGAACGGGTTTCTTGGCGCATATCCGAACGCGCTCTTCGAGCTCCCGGATGAAGAGCTCCCCGCCTTCGTCGACGCCATCGCCGCCCTGGACGGCAAGGACGCGTATGCCGCTCTCCGTAGGCAGTACGGAGTCCTCCGGACGAGCGAACGCTTCTGGCCCTACAGCGATCGGCTGATCCTCGACCACGAAAAAGACGACGGTTCCACGGCCGGGCTCTTCGATTACAACCGACTCGAAGGGCTCTGAGCGTCCCGAATCCGGGGCAGTCCGGAAATCGGGCCTTGATCTCCTAAGATTCGAAGCTAGGATGTCGCTCGTCATGTTCACGCTCTCCTTCGTCTAAGCGCAAAAGTCGAGGTGCTCTCGGTTCCTCCGTCGCTCGGCGACGGTAGCGGCTGCCGGGACGAGCCGACGTACACGCCAGGCGCATCGGCAAGACTTGCGTAGCCGAGGTGCGGTGGAGCCGACGTGCTCTGAGGTCTGAGCCTCGTTGCTCTCTGACCGCGCCCACCGCGTTCCCGACCCGGGGACACCCGCGCTGCTGCCGCCACACGCGCGCGGTTTCAAGGACGTCTGCCTTTGGAGAACGGAAGCACATGTTGAAGTTCACTTCGAAGCCCATTTCGGAGCACGCGGAAGTGCCTCTCGCGGACGAGGGGCGGCTCGAGGCGCTCGTCGCCCACTGGAGCGAGCGGCAGACGTCGCACGCTCGCAATGCCGAGAAGGCGACGGCGCCCGACGCCGTTTACGTCGTCTCGGTTAGCGCGGCGCGCGATCCCGGGGCGCGGTCGGCCCAGATGGCCGAGATCGTCGCCCTCGTGCGGAGCCAGGGGGGTCGCGTCGTTGGGAGGGAGACTCTTCACCTTTCCGAGCCAAATCCACGAACGCTTCTGGGCAAAGGCACTGCCGAGTACGTAACCTCGCGGGCGCGCTCCTGCGGCGCCACGATGCTCGTGCTCGACGCCGAGCTCTCTCCCTCGCAGACGCGAAATCTCGAGGACGTCGCGGGCATTGCGATCTGCGACCGCGAGGCGATCATCCTCAACGTCTTTCTCCGTCACGCGAGGACGCGGAGGGCGCGGATTCAAGTCGAGATCGCGCAGCTCGAATACCTCCGCCCGCGCATTCGAGGCGTGGGGCTCGACATGGACCAACAGGCAGGCGGGATGGCACGCGGTCGCGGACCCGGAGAGACTGCGTCCGAGCTTCTCGCGCGGAAGCTCGATGGTCGCCTCCTGGAGCTGAAGAAGGCTCTCCGGAAGATTGAGACATCGGGTCACGCGCAGCGTCGTCGACGCAGCACCTGCGAGCGGATCGCGCTCGTCGGCTACACCAACGCCGGGAAGACCTCGCTCATGAACGCCCTGACGTCCGCAGGCCTCTCGGCGCGCGACATGCCCTTCGAGACGCTGGACACGACGTCGCGGTGCCTCACCCGGCATGGAGGCGAGGTGGTCATCAGCGATACGGTCGGATTCATCCGGCGGCTACCCGAACGACTCCTCGCGAGCTTCGAGTCCACGCTGGTCGAGATTACCGAGGCTTCCCTTCTCGTGATCGTGGTGGACGCTGCCGACCCCGAGAGGGATCTCCAGCTGGAGACGACGTTGCGACTCATCGAGCGGGTCGGAGCGAAGGACGTTCCACGGTTCTTCGTCTTCAACAAGCTGGACCGACTGGAAGGGCCGCCCGACCCGGCGGACCTGGAGCGCTGGAGCGCGGGCCAGCCATGGGCGATCCTGAGCGCGCGGGACGCGGACGCCGTGGCCGATCTCGAGCGAGCGTTGCTGCGGGAGGTGCGACGCGAGGAGGGGGTGCTCACGACCTTCGTGCCCTACGCGGCCGCGGGGACCCTCGCGCTCATCTACGGCCGATGCCGGGTCATGGAAAGCGCGGCAACCGGTGACGGGCTGACGCTCACCATCCGGGGGCCGCTCGCGGTGATCTCCCACGTCCGCCGCAGTCTCGAGAAGGTCAACTCATGAGAGCTCATATCGAGATTTCAGGCGCAACCATCCACACTCCGGGCGGCCGACCGCTATTCGACGAGCTATCGCTGCGTCTGTCGGGTGAGCACGTCGCCCTCATCGGTCGAAATGGGGTCGGCAAGTCGACGCTCCTCGCCGTCCTCGCAGGTGCTGCGGAGCCTCATACCGGCCGCGTGAAGACGTCGAGCAGACCCCACCTCGTGCCGCAGGCTCTGGGCGGGACAGCCCCTTCGCGCGCGACGATTTCTCGCCCGCGCGCCCTCAGCCACGGCGAGCTGCGCAGGCTCGCCCTGGTCGAGGCGAGGTCGTCCGGGGCGGAGATCTTGCTCCTCGACGAGCCAACCGAAGACCTCGACGATGCCGCGGTGTCGTGGCTGCGCGCCTGGCTCCGGGACTGGCCTGGCTGCCTCGTCGCCGCCTCGCACGATCGCCGCCTGCTGGGTGACTTTCGCCACTTCTTCGTCGCGAGCGAGTCGGGCTGCCGCTACTTCTTCGGATCCCTGGCCGAGCTGGAGGCCGAGCTCGGGCGAGAGCACGAGGAGACGCAGGCGCGCTATGCGAGAAACCTCAATCGACTCGCCGCGCACGAGGAGCACACCGTGCACATCGCGCGGCGCAAGGCGCGGAAGAAGCGCTACGGCCGGTGCCGCGAGCTGGATCGCGCGACCTCCCGCTCGCGGCTCAACCTGAAGAGAAGCGAAGCCCAGGTCAGCCATGGAAGGCTCGCGCAGGTCCGCGAGGCGCGGCTCGATTCCCTGCGCCAGTGGAGCAAATCCACGCGACGTGCCCTCGGCGTCAGCCTGTCACTCGAGCTGCCCGTCCCCACGCTCCCCGAAGCTTCGAGCGACACGGTCGTGCTCCGCGGGGTCTCCGCGTACGCAGCGGGCGTGTGCCTGTTTTCGCCGCTCGACCTGCGTGTGCGGCGCGACCGTCTCGCGGTCATCGGGCCGAACGGAGCCGGCAAGACGACCCTGCTCGAAATCATGCTGGGCAGTCGCATGCCGACGACGGGGTCGGCGACGCGCGACCTGTCGCGGATCGGGGCCATTCTTCAGGGCGGAAGCGACTGGATGATCGAGGACTCGCTCCTCTCCTACCTGGCCGTGCAGGGCCCAGACGGGTCTCCCGACGAGGTGGCGAGGCTCCTCCTGGCCCACAGGTTCCCGCTCGCTCTCGCCGATCGTCCGATGCGATCGCTAAGCCCCGGCGAGCGGGCTCGCGCGGCCCTCATTTGCCTCTTTCGTCGGTCGCCTGCCGTCGAGCTGCTCATCCTGGACGAGCCAACCTACAGCCTGGACCTCGTCGGTCAGCGGGCGATGACGGACGCCCTCCGCGCCTGGCCGGGCGGGCTCGTCGTGGCGAGCCACGACCGCGATTTCCTGTCGGCGGTTGGCGCCGACACCGTCATGGAGCTCCGGCCGGTCGCGGCCTCGAACGAGACAAGGTGACACACGGAATGGAGAGAGCTCCCGTCGCTAGCGCACGGTGGGCGAACGGAGAGCTCAATTTCGGTCGATGAACGCACGCACGGCGCCGAAGAAGCCTGGCTCGTCCTCGTCGTGGATCATGTGTCCGCCGGCTAGGACTACTCGGTCCGCGCCGGGAATGCCGCGCGCGAGCTCGTCCGAGAGCTGCGGCGGGGTGCAGAAGTCTTGGTCGCCGCCGATCACCAGGGTCGGCTTTCGGATGTCGCCAAGACGGGCCAGCGTGTCGTGCGCCATGATCATGTCGATGCGCTTGAGAGCAACCTCGCGTTCGGGCGAGCCCGCGGCGCACCGATCGATCCACGCCTCGACACGCTTCGGGTTCTCCCGGGTGTAGCGCGGCGAGAAGAGGAAGAGGGCGTAGCAGGTGTAGAGCGTGTGCATGTCCGCCTCGGCCATCAGCTTGCGCCGCAGCTCGAACTCGCGGAGGAGGTACGCGTCCGGCTTCGCGAACGACGACGCTAGCGTGAGACTGCGCACGACCTCCGGGTGATCGAGCGCCATGACCTGAGCAATCGCGCCGCCCGTCGATGTCCCCACGATGTGCGCCGGTCCTACGTCAAGATGACGAAGGAGCGAGGCCATATCGGCCGCAAGCTGTGAGACCGAGTAGCCACCATCCGACCGGGTTGTCTTGCCGGTGCCGCGTTGATCGGGAAGGAGGACGAGATGGTCGGCGTCGAGGCTCTTCGGCTTCGATCCCCAGCTCGCACCCGCGCCACCTAGGCCGGAGATGAGCATTACCGGGACCTTTCCCGGTGTTCCGTGAACCTCGTAATAGAGCGAAATACCCTGTGTATCGAACGTAGCCATGGACGCTCCCTCGCGTGAACGGTCGCTTGACGGGACGATCAGCGACGCACATACTTCTGACAGCGAACTGTTAGACCATCTAAGTATACGGGTGCGCCATGTCAACCCCCCGGATGAAGCGTTACGTTCCCGTCGTTCGTGAGTTTGCGGCGCGAGCGATGCTCTTCCACGAAGCAGTCGCGGAGAACGCTGGGCTCCACGCCACGGACGTGAAGGTGCTGCGCCTCCTGGGGGAAGAGCCGATGGCTCCCGGCCAGCTCGTCGAGCACACAGGGCTCACAGGAGCCGCCGTGACGGCAGTGGTCGATCGGCTCATCGCGGCCGGATACGTCACGCGCGAGCGCGACGAGGAAGACCGTCGGCGAGTCACGGTTCGAGCGGTGCCTGCGAAGCTCCGAACGCTCGATCGCCTCTACGAGGCGTACAGCGCAGAGATGTCGAAGCTGCTCTCGCAATACGACACGAAGAGCTTCGAGATCATCGAGAGCTTCCTGACACGCACGACCCGTTTGCTCACGGAAGAGACCGCCAAGCTGCGGGAGCTGACGCGCGACTCGTGACGAGTGGCCGGCTGACGACGGCGGCACTCGACCGCAGTAGCGAGCGGAAGGGCGTACAGGGTGACGGCAGATGCGGAGGACAGGCGAGGGGCCCCCCCGCCGCCGGGCAGATCCAGCGTCTCACGCAAGGCCTCGCGTAGCGCGGTCTCGCCGTCGAGGGCCCGGGCGACGTTCGGCGAAGCCTGTCTCAGGTTGGCCTCGCCCCGGCTGAGGCAAGCTCCGCGCGCGCCGCATGCAGCCCACGAATGGCGCGTTGGGGCGCGTAGCGTGCGCTTGCGCGACCCTCCCCGACGCGCCGGGTCGCGTGTGCGACCATCTCTCCTTTCCGAAGTGGCAGGGGACTTCGGACGGGCGACGAGGAGCGAAGGCTCGGCGCCGTATGCACTACTCGCCTGCCCTGTGGATCGGGTCGACCCAGCGGACCTCCTCGGGCGTCGGGGCCGGAGCGATGTCCAGATTCACCACCGTAGCCACGTTGTCGCTACGCACGAGCACGCACTCGAGCGGCTCGGTGGGGCTCGCGTTGATCTCCTGGTGCGGGACGTAGGGCGGGACGAAGATGAAGTCGCCCGCGTGAGCGTCCGCCGTGAACTCGAGCGCGGCCCCCCACCGCATTCGAGCGTGGCCTCGCACGATGTAGATGACGCTCTCGAGGGCGCCGTGGTGGTGGGCACCCGTCCGGGCGTTGGCGTGGATGGTCACCGTCCCCGCCCAGAGCTTCTGCGCGCCCACCCGCGCGAGATCGATGGCGGCCGCCCGGCTCATTCCGGGTGTCTGCGGGGTGTTGGGGTCGAGCTGGTCGGCCCGAACGACGCGGACCCCGCTCTCGCGCCAACCGTCGATCGGTGAAGGACGCTCGCTCATCGACCTACTCTAGATGCGTTGCGGAACGACCGCACCCGGCGACGAAGCTCTCCCGCAGCTTCCCAGGCTCGAGGCCGGGTCTGTCACACCGTCAGGGCTGGAGGCAGGCGATTCCGCCGTCACCGGCCACCGCGCCCGCGTCCGGATTCAGGTTGCAGAGCGGAGCGTTGAACGTGCCAGTTACCGTGTCGGTGCCAAACGTCAGATTGAACGTGCCGGTGAAGGAGGTGCCAACGCCGCACACGACGACGCTTCCTCCATTCCACGCCGGGCTCGTATCCTGGCAGGTGGAATTGTAACTGTCGTATTCGGCAGTCATCTCGTCGACCGTGTTCATCTCCGTGTAGGTGCCGGGAGTCACCGGCCCCGCCGACGGATCGGTTGCCCCGAGGACGAACGAGACGGCACGCAGGGTCGCGATGTCACCAGGGCCGTTCGTTTGAAAGATGGAGCATAGGTTACTCACGTTGGTGATGAAGATCGATATCTGGTTGGGATAGGAAGAATCGTCGACGCCTTTGAATGCGACTGCGTACGCGGGTGAGAGCGCTTGCCCGCTCAACGTACCGGTTACGACGGTCGCCGACGCGCAGCCGGTCGTGCCCGTATCGCCCGTGCCCGTGTCGTTCGCGTCCGACCCCGTATCGCTGATGCCCGTCGTGCCCGTATCGCCGGCGCCCGTCTCGGTCGTACCCGTGTCCTTGGATCCGGCATCCGACGACGCGGCGGGCGTCGAGGAGGACCCGCAGGCAACGATGGTGGTCAGCGCAAGGACGGAAGAAAGGGCAAGTCGACTCATGGCAGCCATGCTGACACGACGCTGTGGACGGTGTCATCCTGCGTCGGACGCACGGGGTTCGCCAGGGAGCCCTCGGCATTCGAAGTGCTCGGCGACCAGCGGGATCTCATCCGGCGTCAGGTTCGCCTCGAACCCGTCGCGGTGCTCAAGGAATGAGCTTGGAACGACGAGAATTCCGGAGCCTATGCGGCGCCAGCGAGGGACGGATCGTGAAGCTGACGCCGAGGTTACGGACTCGACAACCTCGCATGTTCGCCCCTGCTCCATGCGATAGCTGCAGGTCCGCCACAGTTTGCCGGCCGCCGCGGCTACTTCCCGATCGCCTTCAAGACGACGAAGATTACGACCGCCCCACCGAAGCCTCCCCCGAACAGCATGTAGAGAAGCGACCAGCCGGCAGCGAGGACAGGCGGTGCGTTCGCGATTGCGTCGATCATCATTGGTTTTCTCCCATCATGGCTGCGGACAACTGGTTCAGCTTGCAGCGACGTATGTGCTACCGGTCAGAGCAAGAAACTTGCCAGCGCTAGACGCCTCGCCTTCGCGCGCTCGTGCCGTGGCGCGCGCCTCCGACCCCATCGCGGCGCCCTGGCACACTGCTGCCCTGATCGCCCTGATCTTGTGCGTCGCGACGACGGGAACGCTGCTCAGTCGCAGCGGGAGCTTGCCGCAGGCTGCGAACGGGAGCGACCGCCTCACCGCAGTCTATCTTCCGATGCTGATCGTGAACTCTAGCCTCGCGCTCTACGTGTGCCGCATCGGTCGTCCACGCAACGCGCTCCGGTCCTTGCTCGGCGAGGGCTGGAGCCGTGTGGGACGCGCATGCGCGGATGTCGCGCTCGGTTTCGTGGGATGGCTGCTCATCCTGGCAGTCGAGGCCGCGTGGGTTCGGCTCTTCGGTCCACACGCGGGTGCGGCGGTCCTGGGCGCGCTCCCCCGGTCGGCCGGCGAGCGGATCGCGTGGGTCGTCGTCTCCGTGAGCGTCGGCTTCTGCGAGGAGATCGTGTACCGCGGGTATCTGCAGACCCAGCTGGCCGCGTTCACCCGCCGCCCAGCCGTCGCGATCGCGCTCCAGGCGGCGCTCTTCGGGTACGCGCACGCCGATCAGGGCGCCGGCTCCGCGGTGCGGCTGGCTCTTTACGGTCTCGCTCTCGGCGCGCTCGCGTGGTGGAGGCGGAGTCGCGTGGCCGGCATCGTGTGTCACGTGTGGACCAACATCGCGAGCGGGCTCCTTCGCCGCTGAGCAACCGCCGCCCGACCAAGCGCGACCCGCACGAGCGAAACTTGGCCCGACAGCCCGCCGCGTGCCATGTCCTGAGTACGTTGCTCCGCCGTCATTTCCTCGCCGCGCTCGCGACTCTCCCGCTCTGCTCGCTCGAGCGTGAGGCGGGCGCGGCCGCTGCGGGCCCCCGACTGAAGGCGCTGACGCGCGATACGCTCGGCGTGACGCTCACGCTGGGGCTCCCCGACGCGCCGTTTGCGGGCATCGGTTACGGCGACGACACCGTGATCGTCTTCGTCCCCACGCACTTCCGGTTCCGCGCGGACGAGGGCGTCTGCGCTCTCGTCCACTTCCATGGGCACAACACCGCCGCCGAGCGCGCGATGATGGGGCACGCACTCCGCGAGCAGCTGGTCGACAGCCGCCAGAACGCCCTGCTCATCGTGCCTCAGCTCGCCGTCTTCGCGGCGGACTCGTCCTGCGGGAGGCTCGAATCGCCGGGCGGGCTCGCGCGCCTCCTGGCCGACGCCCTGCGCGCGACGTCTCGCTTTGGCCGAGCATCGCTGGGCGAAGCCGGCTTCCCGGAGCGCGCGCATCTCGGCCGCGTGTGCCTGTCGGCGCACTCCGGCGGCTACCACGCCGCAGCCCGGAGCCTGCACGACGGGGGGGTCGACGTACACGAGACCTACCTCTTCGACGCGCTCTACGCCGAGAGCGACGTCTTCCGCGAATGGATGGTCGCCCGGCGGGGAAAGCCGGCGCAGCTCCGCCACAAGCTCGTGAGCTATTTCACCGAGGGGGCCACGACGGAAGCGGTCAACCAGGTCCTTCGGACCGAGCTCGAGCGCGCTGGGGTGCTGGTGGCCGAGGAGCAACGCGAGGGCGAGCTATCGCGTCACGACCTCTCCCACGCCGAGGCCGTCTTCGTGCGTACGAGCATCGGTCACTCGAACGTCACGTGGGAGACCAACGCGCTGCGCGACGTGCTCTATGCGTCGACGCTCCCGCGGCACCTCTCTGCGTCGTGGTTCGAGAACAGGACCGGGGCGAGGCCGATCGACCGACGCCGCTGACCCGTTCGCGCCGGTTCGCGCGGCGGTGCCTGCTCCGTCGCGTATCGGACCGAGCGCGTCTTGCGTCCGCGCGTCGACGGCGAATACCATCCCGAGCGCAACGATGCCGGACTCCTATGCGACCGATCCGCGGGTGGGCACCACGCTCAAGGGCAAGTGGACGCTGAGCCGCCTGCTGGGAACCGGCGGCATGGCGTCCGTCTACGCCGCCTCCCATCGCAACGGCGCCGTCGCGGCGATCAAGATCCTTCACGCCAACTTCGCCCGGATGCCCGAGGTGCGAACGCGATTCTTGCGGGAAGGGTACATCGCGAACCAGGCTGGTAGCGGCGCCGTCAACGTCTTCGACGACGATGTCGACGACGACGGCTCGCCGTACCTCGTCATGGAGCTCCTGCAAGGCGAGCCGGTGGACGCGCGCGCGCGGCGGATGAGGGGCCGCCTGCCGCTCTCGGAGGTGCTCTGGATCGCGTCCGAGACCCTGCGCGCGCTCGAAGTGGCCCACACGTGCGGCATCATTCACCGCGATCTGAAGCCCGAGAACCTCTTCTGGGTCACGCCCTCACGCATCAAGGTGCTCGACTTCGGAATCGCCCGGCTACGCGACGCTACCAGCACCGACGAGCGAACGCGCGACGGGCTGGTGATGGGGACGCCCGGCTACATGGCGCCCGAACAGGCGCTCGGCGTTGCGGACGCGGACGCCCGCACGGACGTGTGGGCAATGGGCGCAATCATGTTTCGCTTGCTGACCGGTCGCGAGGTCCACGACACCTCCGGCCAGAACCCCCTCGTCGTCGTGGCGACCGCCAAGGCGCGCCCGGTCGCGTCGGTCGAGCCGACCGTCCCGAAGGAGGTCGCCGAGGTCGTCGACCGGGCGCTCGAGTTCCGCCGCGAGGACCGGTACCAGACGGCGCGCGAGATGCTCGATCGCGTCGACGCATTGATGGGCGGCGCCCCCGCGCTGCCCTTGCCGTCCGAGCCTGCCGCAGCTCTCGCGTCGATTCCGCCGCCGAGCGAGGCATTCGAGCCCGACCCGCAGAGCACCGGGTTCGCCAGCGGCATGTCGGCAGTCGACACCTTCGCGCTGAGCGAGGCGCTGACACACATCGCGGATGTCGCGCGCTCGCGGCGCGAGGTCGGCTATGCGCACGCCACCACCGCGCGCCGCTTCGAGCAGGCCTTCGCCGAGACTACTCGAGCCCTGGCGTCGGCGCACATCGGGCTCTTCTGGAACGTCGTGCCCGCCGGGTTCGTCGTCCGCAAGGTCCGCCTGTGCGACGCGGCCCCGCTCCCCGAGACGGCCGCTGCGATGCACGCGGGCGGCGTGCGCATGCTCGGGCTGCTCCCAGGGATCACGCGGGAGGAGTTTGCGTGGATCGTTCGCGTCATCGATGGCGACGCCTCGCCTTTCGACGACTTTGCGACGCTCCTCCAGTCGGCGCAGCTCGAGCACCTGGTCTATCGCCTCGACGCCGAGAAACCCGACATGCCCGAGCGGGTCCGGACGTCGCTCGCCCCCCCGTCCCTCTCCGACGTGGACGTGCCGTCCATCCTCGGCGCCCTCCCTGGCAGCGACGCCGCCATCCGCGCTGTGCTCCTCGCGCGGCTCGAGCGTCGTGGCGTGGGGCACGAGGCGCGCATCGGCGCAGCGCTCGCTGCAGCGGACGTCGAGCTCGCCATGGGCCTCGTCCGGGTGCTCCAGACGATCGGGTCGGCCGCCGCCCGCACCGCCATGGAACCGGCAACCACGAGCAAGCTGCCGATCGTCCGCCTGGACGCGCTCTCCAGGCTCGGCGACGGTACCCGCTTCCGTACCGAGCTCCGCGCGACGCTGGACGCTGCCGGCGCGAAGCAGCGGCGCGACGCTCTCGTCGGGATCGCGAAGTACAGGATCAAGGCGGCCGTGCCGGAGCTCGCCGTCCGCGTCAAAGCACCGTCCTTCGTCGCCCTGGCCGAGGACGAACGGGCACTCACGCTTGGCGCGCTCGAGACGCTCGTCCCGTCGCAGGCCGAGGCGCTCGCGATCGAGCTCATCAGCGCCGCCGCGTCCGGGTCCCCCGAAGCGCAGGAATCCACGCGCCGGCTCGCGGCCGGGCTGCTCGGTCGCGTCGGCGCGACGGCTGAGGCGCGAGCTGCCCTCGCGGAGGCAGTGGAGCGCCGACGGCCGACGAGCGAGGCGTTGCGCTCCGCCGCGGCGCTGGCGCTCGGGGCTTTCGACGCGCGGGCTACCGCACGCGGCGCGTAGAGTGCTCCCGTGAGCGCGCTACGTCGCAGGATCGTCGCGCTCTTCGCCTTCGTCGCCGCCGTCTCGATGGTCCTTGGTTGCACCGCTTCGGGGCCGGCGACGCCGGAGGTGCGCGTAGAGGACTGGACTTTCGAAGCGGCAAACGGCGCCGCACGGACTGTTCACCTCCCGAGCCATTTCGAAGATCTGCCCAAGGCGCGCTCTTCGTACGTCATGCGTGCTCGCGTCGTCCTGCCTCCAGAGCTCCAGGGCCGTTCCCTCGCCCTGCGCGTACCCTTCCTCGAGGCGCTGACGGATCTCTACGTGGACGGGGAACGGGCGACACGCCTCGACGAGGAGCTCGTCGTCCGGTACCGGAGGTCGGGCTCCCAGTCGTGGTCCCTCCCGCCCCACCGCGAGGGGGAGCTCTCGCTCGAGCTGCGTGCGGAGCATACCTTCACGTCGAGCGCTTACTTCGACTCCGTCCCTCGCATCGCCCCCGTGGAGGAGTCGCTTCCCTCCTGCACGGTCGTGCGAGTCATGAACGTCGTCGTCGCCATCGCCGCGGTGGTGAGCCTCACGCAGATAGGGTTCGCGTACCTCATCGTCTTCGCGACGGACCGGCGCCGTGAGCCGTACGTCTGGTGCGCGGCCCAGGCAATCTTCGCCACCTACTACTTGCTCTTCGTGCTTGGTTACACGCAGCTCGGGATCGGCCCCTTCGACCTCACGTTGGTCGCCCTGACGTTGCCGATCGCCACGTTCTCCTCCGTCCACTTCACGCACACGCTCTTCGCGCTGCCAAAGCCGTCGCGCTGGTGGCTCTACCTGCTCTTGATCGTTTGCCTGCCGAACGTCCTCGCTCCCCCACGGTTCTGGGTCCTCGGGACGACGGGTGATCTCAGCGTTGCGTACATCGGACTGGTCGTCAGCTACCAGATCGTAACCTGCGCCCGGCTTCTTCGCAGGGCCGAGCCGCCGCGCGGCACCGTGGTCGTGCTCCTCTGTTGGATCATCACCGGCATCACCGCGGCTCCCGACATGCTCTCGTTCGTGGGGGCGGGAGAGTTTCTCGGTGGAGTCCGCGGCGCCTCGCTGGGGCTCACAATATTTCCCTTCTTGCAGTGCGTGATCCTGAGCCGCGACCACATCCATTCGCTCAACCGCGGCGATGCGCTCAACGCGGAGCTCGCGGCGCGCGTGCAGGAGCTCGAGCTCGGCCAACGGCAGGTTCAAAGCCTCAACGTCGAGCTTCGTCGCCAGATCGCCGATCGTTCGCGGCAGCTCTTCGCAGCGCTCGCGCTCATCGGCGGGCGTGCCGGCGATCCGAGCCCGCTACCGGCGGGGACCGTCGTTCAGGACCGTTACCGCGTGGTACGCGAGCTCGGACGCGGCGGGATGGGCGCGGTCTACGAGGTCGTCCGAATCGCGGACGGCGGCCGTTTCGCGCTCAAGGTGACCCACGGGCTCGATGTCGTGGGTCTCGCCCGGCTGGCCCGCGAGGCGCAGATCGCAGCGCAAGTGGCTTGCCCGAACGTCGTGGCGATCGTCGACATCGACGTGGCCGTCACGGGCTTTCTGTACCTGGTAGTCGAGTTCGTCGACGGAGCGTCCCTCGATCGGCTCAAGGAGAGATTCGCCGATCTGGATTGGACGCTCGCGGTTCTGCGCCAGGTCGCTTCCGGCCTCGCTGCGCTCCATGCGCAGGGCATCGTCCATCGTGACCTGAAGCCCGCAAACGTGCTCGTGAGCTCGTCTGGCGCGCTGGGCGCCCCCGAGGTCAAGCTCGCGGACTTCGGTATCTCGCGTGGCGTGGCCGCGGAGGGCGCCCCGACCCGGATACTCGCCCATCCTCGATCCGAGGCTCCGGGGTCGATGACGGAGACGACCCAGCTGCCCCACCGGCCCCCGCAGAGCCTGGAGAGCACGCCGCTCACGCAGGTCGGCGCCATTGCCGGAACACCGCGGTACATGGCACCCGAGCTCGCGGCCGGCCCCTCGGCGCTATCTCCTCTCGTGGACGTCTTCAGCTTCGGCGTCCTCGCGTTCGAGATGCTCACGGGCACGACGCCGTTCGAACCGCCGGCAATCTTCATTGAGGGAGAGTGGGAAGCTCCCAAGCTCGAAGATGCGTGCCCGGCGCTCGAGAGCTCCCTGGCGGAGCTCTTCGACGCTTGCATCGCCTTCGACCCCAGCCGCCGTCCGTCCGCGCAAACCCTCGCCGACGTGCTGGCCGGCGTGAGACCAGCGCGCTCCGCGGACTCGAGGTAGCCGAGCCCGAAGGCACGCAGAAGTGAGGCGCCCTGGCCCGAGTAGGCATTTTCGCCGCACTCGGCCCCCTGCTAGCGTGCCCGATCTCCCGCGATAAGGGCTCGCGTGCGGGCCGTTCGGCACGTTTGAACAGGAAACCAACACGGTTTTCGTGCGGCACGCCGGTTGCTGAGGGACCGACCCGCCAGGGCGCGGGCGCTGGCCATTCCTAAAGGAGATCATCATGCGAACCATCTACATCACGGCCGCTCTCGCAGCTTCCATCTCCGCCGCTTACCTCGTCGCCGCGTGCGACAAGTCCGGCGCGGAGGTCCAGGCTACCGCCGACCAGGCGCAGGACAAGGCGAACGCCGACATCGCGAAGGCGACGGACGAGGCCAACGCGAAGGCCCGCGCCGCGCAGGCGGTCGCCGACCAGAAGATCAATGCGGTCTCCGCTGACTTCGTCAAGACGCGCGAAGATTACCGCCACCAGGTGCAGAGCAACCTGGATTCAGCGAACAAGACGATCGCCGATCTCGAGTCCAAGGAGAGGACCGCGCTGGGCAAGGCCAAGGCCGATCTCGACGCCATCCTCCCGGCGCTTCGGGCGCAGCGCGACGCGTTCGCCGCGGACTTGCGATCGATCGACGCCGCGAGCGCGGTCACCTGGGACTCGACCAAGGCGCGCCTCGACAAGGAGTGGGCCGATCTCAAGGTCGCCGTCGACAAGGCGACCTGAGGCGCCTTTCCGAGCCGTCCGTCTCGCCTTGAATGATCCGTCGCCTCGCAACTAAGTGCACGTCCTGCTTGAGGAACCTTCTCCTGCTGCGCTGCCCACGTTACTCTCCTCGAGGTGGAGCTCTCCGGCAGAGACGACCTCGTCGAAATCGGCACGGACGGTACACTCCGGCCGCTCGGCGATCGTGCGGCCATGCGCTTGCAAGCTCGCGCGGGCGCCCTCGAGATCCTCCCCTCGCCTCCTCACCTGCTCTTCATGAAGCGAGCGGACGAGGGCGCCGAGGGCGCCCGGCCGTGCATCCTGTCGGGCGAGCTTCGCTCCGCCGGGGCACTCTGCGACGTCCTCTCTTTCGTCGGCCACGCTGGGTGGCGGGGCGAGTTCGTCGTGCAGGAGGCCGAGTCGGCGCGCTCGATCTACTTCGACCAGGGGAACATCGTGGGTGCCCAGTCCACCCTGGTTCGCGAACGCCTGGGGGAAGTGCTCTACGCCCGCGGCGTGCTCACGCGCGAGCAGCTCGTCAAGTGCAGCGACGCGACGGCCACCGGCGAGATACGGTTCGGCGAAGCCGCCGTCCACTTCGGGTTCGTCACGCGCGAGAAGCTGTTCGACCTCATGGCGCACCAGACGGAGGAGATCTTCTACGGCCTGATGCTCGTGGGCACCGCCATGTTCTACTTCCTGGAAGGCTACGACGAGGCCTGGCTCTCTGCGCGCCAGAAGCTCAGCGTTACGGCGCTCATGCGAGACGGGATCCAGCGCATGCACGAGACGCGCTACTTCCGCGCGCGCATTCCTTCCCCGGACCACGTTCCTGTCCGCGTCCCCGGCTGGACGCCCCCCGACTCCGACCCCCTGGGTGTGTACGAGGCCATCGACGGCACCCGCTCGGTCGTCGAGATTTGCCGCGTCTGCGCCGCGGGTGACTTCGAGGTCACGCGCGCCCTGTTCCAGTTTGCCCAGGCCGGGAGAGTCGTCGTGAAGCCGCGACGGCTTCCGCTCCAGGAGGCCGTCGAGGTATTCAACCAGGCCATCGCCTTCATCTTGCGTGAGCTCGACGCGATGGACGAAGGGGACGGCGTTCGCGAGCAGCTGCTCGCCTTCGTGGCGCAGGAGGATCCATCGCATCTGCTCGCGAGCGCGGGGCCGGCGGACGACGGAACCTACAGGCCGGCGCAGATTGCAGAGAACG
>Ga0302279_10000298_pt1 | contig 72502 bp, 70 predicted proteins | sample III_Bog_N3_3_FD_194541 | JGI IMG/M metagenome (GOLD analysis project Ga0302279, IMG submission 194541) | Peat permafrost microbial communities from Stordalen Mire near Abisko, Sweden - III_Bog_N3_3 | ecosystem: Environmental > Terrestrial > Soil > Wetlands > Peat | place: Sweden: Abisko... | reverse complement strand
GCTCCTGGCGCGCCGCCAGTCGGCGCGACACTGCCGCGGGCATCGCTGCCGCGCATTGCCTCGTAGCCGGCGATCACGTCGAACAACTCCGCATCGATGGTTTCTTGGCGCAGCCGCGCGAGGCGGCCTTGCAGGGTTTGGAGCAGATCGTCGATGCTCTTGTCTGCCCTTTGCATGGCAGCCAGGCGGCTCGCGTTCTCGCTGGCAAGGGATTCGGCGCAGGCTCGGTACAACGACACGTAGAGATAGTCCCGCAACAGTGCGCGCAAGGTCGAGGCGCCAGTCCCGAAGACCTCGGGCACGACGACGCTAGTCCATGGCCTGCGCGTCATCGAGTCCAGCCACCTCGCGTCCAGCGGAAGCAACTGCCGGTCCACCGGTTCGTACAGCGCGCCGGGCAGCGGCCGATTGTGAAAGACGAGAAGCCGGGGTTCCTGGAGTTGGCCGGGATGGGTCTCCACGTCGATCTGCAGGCGGCCGACGAGCGGGTCGATCGCGTCGACGCAGACCGGCACCGCGTAGGTTCGGGTCACCGCGATGCCGGCGTCGATCAGCCGCGCCGCGATGCGCTCGCCGACGACCCATACGGCCTGGGGCTTCGACAAGGCCTGCAGCGTGGCGATCGCCCGTGCGGCGACGACGTCGTTGAACGGGCCCACGAGTCCTTGGTCGGATCCGAAGACGATCGCCCCGAGAGCGGCGTTGCGTCCTGTCGCAGGCGTCGGCCTGGCCTGGCGTCGTCCGAGGTCTTCGCGCAAGCACGCGCCCAGTCCGCGCTCTATCGTGTCGTCGTAGGGGACCAGCGCTGCCACCGCGGCTTCGTACTGCCCGATGTTCGATGCGGCGATCGCGCGCATGGTGCGGACGACGGATTGGAGTTCCGTCGCGTTCGCGATCTGGCGGCGCAGGCCGGCGGTCGATTCGCTCATGGCTTGCTGGTGTCCGCTGCCTGCGTGCGCAACGGGGCGAGCGCGGCGCGGGCGAAGGCGACGAGCTGCGCCGCCTCGTCGCCAGCCAGGGGCGTGGCTTCGTGGAGGCGGGATCGCAGCGGCGCGGGCAACCGGGCCGCCAGCGCCTGCAGCGACGATTCCGCGTCGCCGATGCGGTTCAGCGCGACCTCGTCGAGCAGGCCGGCCGCGAGCGCCTGCAGCAGCAGCAGCTGTTCGGCGACCGCCACTGGCCGCGACTCCGGCTGCTGGAGACAGGCGCGTAGTCGCCGTCCGTGCTCGATCGACCGGCGGCTGGCGTCGTCGAGGCGCGCCCCGAAGCGCGAGAACGTCTCGAGCTCCTCGAACTGCGCATAGACCAGCTTCAGGTCGCCCGCGAGCGCGCGGAACGCCGGGCGCTGGGCCTTGCCACCGACGCGGGACACCGACTGGCCGACGTCGATGGCCGGCAGCACGCCGAGCTCGAACAGCGTCGGCGACAGCACGACCTGCCCGTCCGTGATCGAGATGAGGTTGGTCGGGATGTAGGCCGACATGTCCTGTGCCTCCGTCTCCACGATGGGCAGCGCGGTCAAAGAACCGCCGCCGCGCTCGGCGCGCAGGTGCGTGGCGCGTTCGAGCAGCCGCGAGTGCAGGTAGAAGATGTCGCCGGGAAACGCCTCGCGGCCCGGTGGCCGGCGCAAGAGCAGCGACAGCTCGCGGTAGGCGCGCGCATGCTGCGTCAGGTCGTCCAGCACGATCAGGACATCGCGGCCGGCCTCCATGAAATGCTCGGCGACGCTCATCGCGGCGTAGGGTGCGATATAGGACAGTCCTGCCGGCCGGTCGCCGCCTGCCACGACGACCACGGTCCAGGCCAGGGCTCCCTGATCGCGCAACGTGGCGATCGCCTTCGCGACGGCCGATGCGCGTTGCCCGATGGCGCAGTAGACGCAGAGGACGTCCTGGCCGCGCTGGTTGAGGATGGTGTCGATGGCCAGCGCGGTCTTGCCGGTCTGCCGATCGCCGAGGATCAGCTCGCGCTGGCCGCGGCCTATCGGAATGAGCGCGTCGATCGCCTTGATGCCTGTCTGCAAGGGGACGGCGACGGCTGCGCGATCCATGATGGGCGCGGCAGCGCGCTCGATCGGACGTCGTTCGTGGGTGTCGATCGGGCCCAGGTCGTCCAGCGGATTGCCGAGCGGGTCGATGACGCGGCCCAGCAGCGCGTCTCCCACGGCAATATCCATCACGCGTCCGGTGCGCTCCACCTGGTCGCCGGCTTCGAGCTTCCAGCTGTCGTCGAGCAGGATCACGCCGACGGAGTCCTCGTCGACATTGAATGCGATGCCCTGCGCGCCGCCGGCGAAGCGGAGCAACTCGTCGTAGCCCACGCCTGGAAGTCCCGAGACTTCCGCGATGCCGGTGGACACGCTCAGCACGGAGCCGACTTCGCGCAGATCCAATGCCGGCGCGTAGGCTTCGCGGGCCTGCCGCATCCTGGACAAGACGTCGACCATGGCGTCTTCGAGCGACTCGCCGTCGGCGTTCATGCCGCCGTCTCCGCGACCGGGCCGGGCGCGGCCGGCGTGTCGAACACGCGCTCGAGGGATGCCAGGTACTGCGCGACGTTCCAGCCGATCTTGCGTCCTGCAATGACCAGCTCGATGCCGCCGATGAGGTCCGGGGTGGCTTCGAACGCGACGTCGACTGGCGTGTCGAGCGCGCTCGCGCGGCGGCGTTGCAGCGCGTCGACGACGGCCGCTCGCAGGGAGTCGCGCCCGGTGTCGTCCAACGTGCCCGCCGTGCGTATCGTCACGCGCGGATGCGCCGCTTCCAGTCCGGACGCGAGGAGCTCGAACTCGGCGTCGTCCAGCGCCGCGAAGCGACGCAGGAAGACGGCGGAGATTCGCTCGTCCAGTGAAGCGTCGGCGAGATCTCCCACGACCCGAGCGGTGATCGCGATCACCTCGGCGCGGGCATGTTCGGCCAGTTGCCGGCGCGCGCGAGCGGTGTCACGGCGATCCGCGTCCTGCCTGCGCGAGGCGGCCTGGTCGGCCGCCTGGCGCGCGGCGTGGGCGAGGCGGCTGCCCTCGGCTTCGGCCTCGTCGGTCGCTCGCTGCAGCAGCGCCTGCCGCTGCGCGTCGAACTCCTTGTTGCGGCGCTCGTAGTCGTCGCGTTCGCGGCGGGCCATCGACTCGGTTGCATCGGCGTCGGCGAGTTGGCGAGCAATCCTCGCTTCGCGTGCGTCGATCGCGTCGAGCACGGGGCGATACAGAAATCGCTTGAGCAGGGCCACGAGGATGACGAAGTTCAGCGCCTGCGCGCCGACGGTGAACCAGTCGATCAGCATGGCTCACTTGCCCACATGCGCCATGGCGGCGTTCCAGAACGGGTTGGCGAAGATCAGGATCATCGAGACCACGAAGCAGTAGATCGCGGTGGATTCGATCATCGCGAGGCCGACGAACAGCGTGCGCGTGATGGTCGCGGAGGCATCCGGCTGCTGGGCGAGGGCGGTCAGCGCCGTGGCGACTGCACGCCCTTCGGCGAACGCGGGGCCCATGCAGCCGAAGCCGGTCGTCAGGCCTGCGATGGCGATCGAGACGATCGCGATGAGGGTGGTGCTGTCCATGCGGTGGTTCCTTTGCTTGGGGTCAGGGGCGCGGCGTCGAAGGGGCGGCGGGCGCCGCGTCGTTCGGTGCAACGGCGGCGGCGAGGTACACCGTCGCGAGGATGCTGAAGATGTAGGCCTGCACCATGCCGGTCAGCAGGCCGAGCGCGGTCATCACGACCGGGAAGACGAACGGCGTGATCGTCAGCAGGATGCCGAGGATCATCGCGCCGCTCATCATGTTGCCGAACAGCCGGACCGCGAGTGCCAGCGTGCGCGACAGCTCGCTGATGATGTTGAACGGCAGCATCAGCGGCGTCGGATCCAGGTACGTGCGGAGGTATTCGCGCAGCCCGCTCCGCCGGATGCCGTACAGCGGGACGGCCACGAAGACGCAGGCGGCCAGGGCCGCCGTGGTCGACAGCGACCCGGTGGGCGGCTCGAAGCCCGGGACGATCGTGCCCAGCGCCGACGCGGCGACGAACAGGAACAGGGTGCCGACGAACGGCAGCACCCGGCGCGGATCGGGCACGCCGACGTCGGCGATCTGGCCCTGGATGCCCGTCACGATGATCTCGAGCATGTTCTGCCAGCGCGACCGCTCATGTTCGGTGGACAGTCGGCGCGTCACCAGCCATGCGCAGACCGTGAGCGCCAGCATCAGGGCCCAGGTGAACGCGATCGTGGCGTCCAGCTTGACGATGCCGTGCTGCCACAGGATCCATTGGTCAGGGCCGAGTCGCATGCGAGACCTCCTTGGAGTGGGAAGGCCCGCGTGGCGGGCGCGCGCAGCCAGTCGCGACCAGCCGCGCGATCACGAAGCCGGCGAGGCAACTCAGGAGCCGCACCGCGTCGCCCGCGCCGACCAGGTAGAAGCCGCCCACGGTGAGACCGAGGCGCAGCAACGGGCCCGCGACCTGGAGCAGTACCGGCGATCGCGCCCTGGCGGTGCGTTGCACCGTCCACCACAGGCTGCCGAAGAAGCCGGCGCCGAGCGCCAGGCCGGCAAGCAGGCAGAGCGACGGGACGAGGAAATCAGCGGCTTGCATCGTGGTCTTCCGGTGTGTCGTGCATGCGCGCGTCCTCGCGCGCCACCCAGCGCCATGCGTTGAAGCAACCGAGCGTGAGCCCGGCCACCAGCAGTGCGAGCGTCCAGCCATGGCGGCCCGGGTAGTGGGTATCCAGCCACCTGCCGATAGCCGCACCGGCGAGCGTGGGGACGACGACGGACCATCCGATCAGTCCCATCATCCCGAGACCGCTCCAGACGTGCGGCGCGCCTCGGCGGCGCGCGGCCAGCTTGCGGGTTGCCTTGCTGCCGATCTGGTCCGGCAGGCGGGAATCGATGCGGTCGCGATCAGCCATGACGCAGCCCCGCGAGCCGGCTGACGAGCCCGGATTCGAGCTTGGCCAGCACGGCACGCTGGCTTCGCGCCGCCTCGTCGAGCGAGCGGAATTCCCGTTCGACGGCTTCGCGAAGGTCCGCCAGGTCGCCTCCAGCGAGGGCGCGGCGCACGCACGCGCGCACCGTCGGTCCGCATTTCACGAGGACGCCAGCGTCCACGGCAATGAATGTTTCGCCGCCGCTGGCGGTCTCGTACGTGAGGATGCCGGGTTCGAGCGCGGTGACGCAGTCCCGTCGACGAGGTAGCAGGCCGAAGGCGCCGGCCGGCGTCTCCGCGACGATGCGCGTGACCTCGGTCGCCTGCAGGAAAACGCGGGAAGGAAGGAGCACTTCAAGAAGCATGGGCCGGCTCCGTCTTTGCGACGACTGTGGTGCGGGCGCGCGCCTCGTCGATCGATCCGATCATGTAGAGCGCGCTTTCCGGATAGCCCTCGAACTCGTCGCGCAGGATGCGCTCGCAGCCGTCCAGCGAATCCGCGAGGGCGACCGCCTTGCCTGGCGTCCCGGTGAACTGCTCGGTCGTGAAGAACGGCTGCGTCAGGAAGCGCTCGAGGCGGCGCGCGCGTCCCACGACGCGGCGATCTTCGGGCGACAGCTGTTCGAGTCCCAGCATCGCGATGATGTCCTTGAGTTCGGCGTACTGCGCCAGCGTCCGGCGGATGTCCTGGGCAAGCCGGTAGTGGTGCGCGCCGACGATGCCGGGCGTCGCCATCTTGGAATTCGACTGCAGCGGATCCACCGCCGGATAGAGCCCCTCGCTCGCGCGCTTGCGCGACAGGGCGATCGATGCCGACAAGTGAGAGAACGTGTGCACCGCCGCGGGGTCGGTGAAGTCGTCCGCGGGCACGTAGACCGCCTGGATCGAGGTGATCGCGCCCGAGTCGGTATTGGCGATGCGTTCCTCCAGGCCGGACAGCTCGGTGCCCATCGTCGGCTGGTAGCCCAGCCGCGAGGGCATCTGGCCGATCAGGCCAGATATCTCGGAGCCCGCCTGGATGAAGCGGAAGATGTTGTCGATCAGGAGCAGCACGTCGCGATGCTCGTCGTCGCGGAAGTATTCCGCCATCGTGAGCGCCGCGTGGCCGACGCGAAAGCGCGCGCCCGGCGGCTCGTCCATCTGGCCGAACACCATCGTCATGTCCGCAAGCACGCCCGCTTCCTTCATGTCGTGGTACAGCTCCTCGCCTTCGCGGCAGCGCTCGCCGATGCCGCAGAAGATGCTCACGCCGTCGTGACGGCCGACCATGTTGTGGATCAGCTCGGTGAGCAGCACCGTCTTGCCGACGCCCGCTCCGCCGAACAGGCCGGCCTTGCCGCCGGTCTCGAGCGGAAGCAGCACGTCGATCGCCTTGATGCCGGTCTCGAACACGATCGACTGCGTCGAGCGCTGCGTCAAAGGCGGCGGGCTGCGGTGGACCGAACGCCATTGCGTGCCTTCGGGGGCTGGCAGCCTGTCGATGGGGCGCCCGAAGACGTCGAACATGCGCGACAGGATTGCGCGACCGACGGGCACCTGCAGCGGCGCGCCGGTGTCTTCGACTTGCGCGCCGCGTGCGAGTCCCTGCGTGGAGGTCAGGGCGATGCCGCGCACGCGGTGCGAATCGAGATTGGACAGCACTTCGATCGAGATGCTGGCTGCCGGCCCCGCGCGCAGCAACGTGCGGATCGATGGCAGCGCACCGTCGAAGCGGATGTCCACGACCCCGCCGCGGACGGCGACGACCGTGCCTTGCGACGCCGTCATGCCTGCCCCCCGCCGGCCAGGACGTCGCAGGCATGGCGCGCCAGCATCAGCTCCTCGTCCGTCGGGATCACATGCACCGTGACTCGGCTGGCCGGATTGTCGATGCGGTCGGCATGCAGCCGGTTGGCCTCCTCGTCGATCGACACGCCGAGCCAGCTCGCCGCCGCGCAGACGCGCCGCCGCACCGCGGCACTGTGCTCGCCGATGCCGGCAGTGAAGACGAGGGTGTCGAGACCGCCCAGCGACGCCGCGAGCGCGCCGAGCTGCTGCGAGATCCGGTGCACGAACAATGCGATGGCGGTCTCCGCGCGTGGGTCGTCGCTCGCTTCCAGCGTACGCATGTCGGCGGAGATGCCCGAGACGCCCAGCAGGCCAGACTCCTGGTACAGCAGGTGTTCCACGTCCTTCACGCCCATGCCGAGCGCGGACTGCAGGTACATCACGACACCCGGATCGAGGCTGCCGCAGCGCGTGCCCATGACCAGGCCGTCGAGCGCCGTGAAGCCCATCGTGGTCTCGACGCTGCGTCGATCGCGCATCGCGCACATGCTGGCGCCGTTGCCGAGGTGGGCCACGACCACGCGCGCGTCGGACCGGCTGCCCAGGCGCGCAGGCAGCACGCTCGCGATGTATTCGTAGGACAACCCGTGGAAGCCGTAGCGCCGCACGCCCGCTGACCGCAGGAACTCCGGCAACGCACAGGCCTGTGCGAGCCAGGGCAGCGTCGAATGGAATGCGGTGTCGAAGCTCGCGATCTGCGGCATGTCCGGATGCAGCCGCTCGACGACACGGATCGCCGCCAGGTTGTGCGGCTGGTGCAGCGGCGCCAGCGGCGCCAGCGCGTCGAGCTGCTTCAGGATGTCCGCGTCGATGCGGACCGGGCCCGTGAAGCGATCACCGCCGTGGACGACGCGGTGCCCGACGGCGCGCACTCGGCGATCCGGCAGCTGGCGTTCGAGCCACTCGAACAGCAGGCGCAGCGAGCGCTCGTGGTCCTCCGGTGTATCGGCCGCGTCGGTCAGCCCGCTCTCGCGGAGTTGTGCACCGGCGGCGTCTTGCGCGACGAGCCGCGCCGACGGGCCGCTCCCGTCGATCTCGCCGTGCAGCAACCGGCCGCCGAGCTCGCCCCCCTGCGCCTCGCACGCGAAGGCGGCGAACTTGATGCTGGAAGATCCCGCGTTGAGGACGACGATCGCGTCGCTCATGACCGCGCCTCGGCCGCAGTGCGGCGCTGGAAGTCGGCCCACAGCAGCGCGATCGCGCAGGAGGCGATGCGGGAGTGGGCGGAGTCGGCGCGGCTGGTGAGGACGATGGGAACGCGCGCGCCGAGCACGATGCCGGCTGCCTGTGCGTCGCCGAGGTACTCGAGCTGCTTGGCCAGCATGTTGCCGGATTCGAGGTCGGGCACGACCAGGATGTCGGCGTCGCCGGCGACCTCCGAGTGGATGCCCTTGGTCGTCGCGGCGGCGAGCGACACCGCGTTGTCGAACGCCAGCGGGCCGTCGACGAGCGCCCCCGTGATCTGGCCGCGATCGGCCATCTTCGCCAGTGCAGCCGCGTCCATCGCGGAGCGCATCTTCGGCGTCACGGTTTCCACCGCGGACAGGATGGCGACCTTCGGGAGCAGCGTGCCGAGCGCGTGCGCGAGGTCGATCGCGTTCTGCACGATGTCGACCTTGGCGTCGAAATCGGGCGCCACGTTCATCGCGGCGTCGGTGATCATCAGCGGCTTCGTGTAGCGTGGCACGTCGAGCACGAAGACGTGGCTCATGCGGCGTGCCGTGCGCAGGCCGTGTTCGGCGCTGACCGCCTCCGCGAGCAACTCGTCGGTGTGCAGGCTGCCCTTCATCAGGGCGTCGACCTTGCCGTCGCGAGCCATGGAAACCGCGAGCGCGGCGGCCGCATGGCTGTGTGGCGCATCGAAGATCTCCAGGTCCGCGATGTCAATCGAATGCTCCGCCGCGAGTCGCCGGATGCGTTCGGCCGGACCGATCAGGACAGCCTGGATCAATCCGAGCTGGGCGGCATTCACCGCGCCTTCGAGCGCATCGGCGCTGCAGGGATGGACGACGCCCATGCGGATCGGCGGCCGACCCGCCGCCGCCGCGAGCAGTTGGTCGTAGCGCAGGTTCTTGTCGGCCAGCAGGGGATCGGGCAGTTCGGTGCGCCGGATTCGCAGCTTCTCGAGCGGGGCCATCACTTCCGCCTCGCCCGCGATCACCGTCTCGCCGGACTGGTTGACGCAAGTCGTCGTCAGCACGAGCCGGTGGCGGACGGGATCAAGCGCGCTGACGGCCACGGTCACCGTCAGCGTGTCGCCGACGCGGACCGGCTTGAGGAACTTCAGCGACTGCCCGAGATAGATGGTGCCCGGACCCGGAAATCGCGTGCCGAGCAGCGTGGAGATGAGCGACGCGCCCAGCATGCCGTGCGCGATGATCCCGTGGAAGTGGCTGCTCTTCGCGTACAGAGCGTCGACATGCGCCGGGTTGACGTCGCCGGACACGGCGGCGAACAGCTGGATGTCGCGGTTGGTGACGCGGCGCACGAGGCTGGCGCCGTCGCCGATTCCGATGGTGTCGAACGGATGGTTCTCCAGCATGTTGGCGGCGCTGTCGTCGGCCGCGGGCAAGGTCGAGAGAGTCTGGTCGGTGCTCATGTCATCCCATCACGTGATAGCCGGCGTCGACGAACAGGACGTTTCCGGTCAGAGCGCGCGCCGCGTCGCTGCAGAGCAGTGCCGTGGCGGCGCCGACGTCGTCGATCGTGACGAGCTGGTGTTCGGGCGCGCGCCTGGCCGCGTCGTCGAGGATCTGCTCGAAGGCGCCGATGCCCGATGCGGCGCGCGTGCGGATGGGACCGGGCGAGACCGCGTGCACGCGTATGCCGGCCGGACCGAGTTCCGCCGCGAGCACGCGCACGACCGCCTCCAGCGCAGCCTTGACCGGCCCCATGATCCCGTAGTTCGGGATGACCTTCTGCGCGCCGTAGTAGCTCATTGTGATCAGTGCGCCGCCGTCCTTCATCAACGGTTCGGCAAGGTGCGCCATGCGCACGAAGGAATGGCAGGAGATGTCCATTGCACGGGCAAAGCCCGCGGCGCTGCAGTCGGCGACGCGGCCATGCAGATCGGCGGCGGGAGCGAAGGCGACGGCATGCAGCACGAAGTCGAGCCGGCCCCAGCGGCGGGTGATCTCGTCGAAGATGGCCTCGAGCTGGCCGGGCTGTTCGACGTCGAGCGGACCGACGATGTCCGCGCCGAGTTGCTCGAGCAGCGGCTCGACGAACGGTCGTGCCTTCTCGTTCAGCCAGGTCGCCGCGATCGCGCCGCCCTGTGCACGGATGGCCTTCGCGCAGCCGTAGGCGATGCTGTGCTCGTTGGCGATGCCGACGATCAGGCCGCGCTTGCCCGCGAGCGGCAGGCCGTCGGGAGGCAGCAGGGGTGTGGAAGGCATCGATCAGGCCTCGAGGACATAGTGGCCCGGCGCCTCCGGCAAGGCCTCGGACTTCCCGTGGCGACCCGGCCTGCGCCCGACGGTCGGCGGCGCGACGAGGTCGCCGCCATGTTGCGCCAGCCACGCCTGCCACGCCGGCCACCACGAGCCTTCGTGGACGTGGGCCGTGGCGATCCACGTCTTCGGATCCACGTAGCGATGTCCCGCCGCACGCCTGGCCAACTGGTAGCTGCGGCGCGGACCGGGGCCGGGCGGATTGACGACGCCCACGTTGTGTCCGCCGCTCGTCAGGCAGAAGGTCAGCTCGGTGTCGGTCAGCAGGTGGATCTTGTAGACCGACTGCCAGGGCGAGACCGTGTCGCGCTGCGTGCCCAGCACGAACATGGGCACCCGGATGTCCGACAGCGCCACCGGCTTGCCTTCGACGAGATAGCGCCCTTCGGCCAGGTCGTTGCGCAGGTACAGGCTGTGCAGGTACTCGTGGTGCTGCCGATAGGGCATGCGCGTCGCGTCGGCGTTCCAGGCGATCAGGTCGCTCACCGGCTGGCTGCGCCCCATCAGGTATTCGTGCTCGAGGCGCGACCACACCAGGTCGCGCGAGTTGAGCATCGCGAAGGCGCCGGCCATCTGCTTGCCGTCGAGGAAGCCCTTCTCGGACATCATGTCGTCGAGGTAGGCGAGCTGGCTCTCGTCGATGAACAGTCCGAGCTCCCCGGGCTCGCGGAAGTCGGTCTCCGACGCGAGCAGGGTCAGCGAGGCAAGGCGCGCATCGCCGTCGCGCGCCATCTTCGCTGCCGCGATCGAGAACAGGGTGCCGCCGAGGCAGTATCCGACGCCCTGGACACGTCGCTTGGGCACGATCTCCGAGACCGCGTCCAGCGCCGCCAGCACGCCCGACTCCAGGTAGTCGTCCATGCCCAGGTCGCGATCCTCCGCGCCCGGGTTCTTCCACGAGACGATGAAGACGGTGTGCCCGTGCTCGACGAGATAGCGCACCATCGAGTTCGACGGGGACAGGTCGAGGATGTAGTACTTCATGATCCATGACGGCACGATCAACACGGGCTCCGCGTGCACGGACTCCGTGGACGGGCGGTACTGGATCAGTTCGATCAGGCGATTGCGGAAGACGACCTTGCCCGGCGTGAGGGCGACATCGCGACCCGGCCGGAACTGCCGGGTCGCGACCGCCGGCTCGCCGCCGAGCAGGCGGGTCGCGTCCTCGGCGCGGTTCATGAGGCCGCGGACCAGGTTGCCGCCAAGGCTGCGCGCCGTCTCGTCGAGCACTTCGGGATTGGTCAGCAGGTAGTTCGATGGGGACAGCGTGTCCAGCCACTGGCGCGTGAAGAAGGTCGTCAGCTGCTCGTGGTGCGCGCTCACGCCTTCCACGCCCGTCATCGCGGCGTGCCACCACTGCTGGTTGAGCAGGAAGCCCTGGTAGATCAGGTTGAACGGCCAGCGTTGCCATGCTGGCGCCTCGAAGCGACGATCCTGGGCCAGCGGCTCGATGCAGCGGGCGTCCGGGCCGGTCGCGCCATGCGCCGCCTGCAACAGCAGACGCATCGACTGTCGCTGCGCCTTCGAGCCGAGTTCGGCGAGCTTGCCGGGAGACATCGCCAGATGCACCCACCAGTCGGCGTACGCGCTCGCGAGCGACGCTGGCGAGATGCCCTGGGTCAGTCGCGCGAACTGGGCATGCAGCGCGCGGTCGAAGCCGCTTGGAGGAGAGTCCGTGGTCGATGCTGTCGTGCGAAGGGGCTCGTCGGAGCGCAGCCCGGCTTCGATGACGTCGGCAGATTTGACGGGCATGTGGGTGATCCTTGGCGCTTGACCTCGTCGAGCCTGGTTCGGCAGGCGACGGGACTTGATCTCGACTTTCGGCATGCGCCAAGCGTAGGTGGAGGGATCACGTGCGATGTTGCGATGCATCAAGGCGGAGGCCGCGCCCGGACGATCCCTCGTACCCGTTGCGTCGGTCGTGGCGCCTCGCTGCGGCGGCCTTGACGAGACTCAAGGCCGATCGCCGAGGTCGCCCCTATCGTGATCCGATCCAAGTCCCGAACCGTGAAAGGCCATCCCATGTCCATCGCTTCCACCTCCGCAGGTGCATCGGCTTGCGCCAGCCCCGATACTGCTGCCGCCTCCCGAGTCGCGCTGGTGACCGGTGGCACCACGGGGATCGGCGCCGCGATCGCCTCGGCCCTGCTTGCCGCCGGGCACCGCGTCGCGGTCAGCGACATCGATCCGGCAGCTGCTGACGCCTTCGGTGCGCGCACGGGCATCCCGAGCTTCGTCTGGAACGTCGGAGACTTCGACGCCTGCCAGGCCGGCGTCGCGCGCGTGCAGGCGCAGCTCGGGCCGGTGGACATCCTGGTCAACAATGCCGGCATCACGCGCGACTCGATGCTTCACAAGATGACCGCGGCGCAATGGCGCGAGGTGATCGACATCGACCTCGGCGGCTGCTTCAACATGACTCGCGCCGTGATCGAGGGCATGCGCGAGCGCCGCTTTGGACGCATCGTCAACATCAGCTCGGTCAACGGCCTGTCGGGCCAGGCCGGCCAGGCCAACTACGCGGCGGCCAAGGCGGGCATCATCGGGTTCACCAAGTCCGTGGCCCTCGAAGGCGCGTCGCGCAACATCACCGCCAACGCCATCGCCCCGGGGTACACCGATACGGCGATGGTGAGCGCGGTGCGTCCGGATGTCCTCGAACAGATCCTGAAGGCGGTTCCGGCGGGCCGTCTCGCGACCGCCGCCGAGATCGCGCGCTGCGTCGTGTTCCTGGCAGCCGACGATGCCGGCTTCATCAACGGCTCGACCTTGTCCGTCAACGGCGGGAAATACATGGCCTGAACGGCGAAGATGCCGATCGGGCTGCTGTCCGTTCAGCCGCTGCGGGCGGAACGCCTTCGCGACGCGGTGGCCGCCGCCGCCACTCCCGCAGCGAGCAACGCGGACAGCCAGTAGCCTGAGCCGGCAGGGCCGGATGCCTCGGGGAGCTCGTCATCGGCGACCGCCATCGCGACCGGTTCGCTCGCGCGATCCATCATGGCTTGCACGGTTTCGGTGATGCCTCCCGCGAAGTCCTGCCTTTCGAAACGCGGCACGGCTGTGTCGGCGAGTATCCGCAGACGCAGGTCCTTCGTCAGGAGCCGATCGAGGCGTCCTTCGGCCACGATGCGGACGGCGTGGTCGTCCTTGGCCACCACCAGCATCGCGCCGTTGCTCGCGCTCCCACGCTCAGCAGGCTGCTCGCGGAGCTTCCGTGCGGCGAACTCGTCGATCGGCACGGGGCGCGTGGTGGCAACCACCAGCACGATGATCCGAGTGCCGCTGCGGTGCTCGAAATCGGCAAGGCGCTTCTCGAGCGCCGCCTCTTGCGACACGGTCAACGAGGCCGTCGCGTCGGTGACGTGGGCGTCCAGGGGCGCTGCGCCGAGGCCCGGCGCGCACACCACCCCGACGATCAGCGCGACGACGAGCGGCAGCAACGCAGTCCGCACCGTGGCCGGCGTGATGCGTTGCAGCAGCTCGGGAATCGACATGTCCGCGGCACTCCGCCATGTCGGTGGAGGGTTGCCAGGCCCGTCAGTCGGGGTCGCCGGCGCGTTCGAAGGCACGCTGGCATGCCGCGCATCGTTCGGCAGCGGGTTGCGCCAGCAGGCGGGGCCACGCGATCGGCTCGCCGCAGTCGACGCAGTCGCCGTAGCGCTCCTCGTCGAGCCGCTGCAGGGCCGCCTCGCACTGCGCCAGTTCGCGGTGCAGGCGTTCCTGCGTCCCGGGGGAGACGTCGGAGTCCTGTGCGAAGGCGTCGGCGGCCTTGCGATCGTCAGGCGGGAAGGCGCCGATGTCCGCCAACTGCCGCGCGCGTTCGATCTGCAGGGCGTGCAGGTCGGCGCGCAACTCGTCGCGCTGGAAGACGAGAAGGCCGCGCAGGGCGGTCAGGTGGATCTGGGTGTCGACGTTCATGCTTGCTCCGGGATGGCCGATACGGACGGATCCATGTTGGCGCGCCTCCCGTGCCGTGCGTTGACGCAGGTCAACCCGCCGCCCCGGAACGCAAGGCTTGGGCAAACGAACCCGACGGGCTTCATGCCAGTTCGGTACGTTCCAGCGGCGGGAGGAACATCGTGGCAGGCGGCGCGACGACGCTCGGATCGTGTCGCGCTTGCTCGCGCTGGATGCCGGCCCGGAACGCGCCGACCGGCGTGTTCAAGGGTTCGACCAGTGCGCCGGGCAGGTCGTCGCTCGACAGCAGGCCGACGAGCCTGCCATCGTCTTCGCACACCGGGAGGCGACGCACGCCGGCTTGCGCCAGGCGCACGGATGCGTCCGCCGAGCCGCATGACGACAGGACGCAGGCCAGGTCGCGGCTGGCGATCGCGCCGACCAGCACCGCGGCCGGATCGAGCTCGTGCGCGACACAGGAGAGCGACAAGTCGCGATCGGTGACCAGTCCGAGGACATCGCGACGCTCCTGGCTCTGCGTCTTGACGACGATTGCTCCGATGCGATGGGCCAGCACCTTTCGAGCAGTTTCGCGCAAGGTGCTGCTCGCATCGATCGTGACGATGGCGCGCTTGCACAGGTGGCCGACGTTCACGGCGGCCTCCGCAGCAAGACAGTCGCCTCATTGGAGCAGGTGTTGCGCATGCGCGCCTCGAGGCATCTCAGGTCGCTGCGATCGCACCGCCTGCCGGCCCGCCGCCGGCCCACGACAGACATCTTCAACGCAGCGTGCCCGTGCCACGGATTCCGACCGCCACCATGAATGACTGCCGCGCTCAGCGACTGACCCGAACCGGAGCTAGGTTTGAGATTTCATGCGTGCGCCGGCATGCATGCGCACGGTCTGCCCTAACGAGGCGACGTCGATCGGCTTGGCGATGTAGCCGTCGCAACCGGCGGCACGCAGCTTCTGTTCATCGCCTTTCATGGCGTAGGCGGTGCAGGCGATCACGACGATGTCCCTGGTCAGGGGATCCTCACGCAGGCGGCGTATGGTCGCGACGCCGTCGACCTCGGGCATCTGGATGTCCATCAGGATCACGTCCGGCAGGAAGGCGCGAGCCTGTGCGATGGCGGCGTCGGCGCTGCCCGCGCTTTCGACGTCAAACCCCTGAGCGCGCAAGACGAAGACAGCCAGTTCGACGTTGATGGCGTTGTCGTCGACAACGAGCACGCGCGTACCCATCATGGAACCTGCGTCGGTAGCCGCTCGATCGAGCGCCAACGCCGCAGCCTCTCCAGCATCGATTCGAGTTCGCCCCCACCCTTGCGCAAGATCGCGGCGGCCGAGGTGGCAAGGAGGTCGTACTCGGAATCGGTCAGCACCAGCGACGTCCAGATGAACACCGGGGTCTCCTGCATCGCGGCATCCAGTCGCAGACGTTCGAGAACGGTGAATCCGTCCATTCCCGGCATGATCAAGTCCAGCACGATGGCCGAGGGCCGAAGTCCAGGCAAGGCCTCCAGCGCCGGGGCGCCGCCTTCGAAGCAGAGCGCCTGGATGCCCAGCTCCGCGAGGGCGATGCGCATGAGATCAAGCGCGATGGGATCGTCGTCGATGACGACCACGACTGCATCGCGTCTGCGCACGATTCCGAGCCGGGTCATGGCGAGGATCACCTCGGATGACTGAAGCGGCTTCGCCAGCACGTCGGCCACCGCGAAGCCACCCATGCCGCTTTCCTTGTCGTCGACCGTTATCGCGAGCACTGTCGGCGCCATGTTCTCGCTGGTGCTGCGCATCTGCGCAAGTGCGCGCAGCGCGCCCCTCGAATCGGGCGTAAGTTCCATGATCAGCGCGTCGTAGGCGTGGGCGCTGGCCTGTTTCATGGCCTGGGAGGCGTCGGCGGCCACGTCGACTCGATTTCCGGCCTGCGAGAGCACGTCGGCGATGCGCTCCCTTTCACGCAGGGGCTCGCCCATCACCAGCACGTGGCCGCTGGCGGCCATCGGACGTGCCAGTTCCGGGATCTCCGCCGCGTCGGCATTGACCGGCGATCCCGGCGTGCGGGGAAGAACCAGGTGGAAGCTGCTGCCTTGACCGGGCGCGCTGTCGACGCCGACGCGACCGCCTTGTGCTTCCACCAGGCGACGGGTCAAGGCCAGCCCCAGCCCTGTACCTTGATGACGTTTCGTGTACCCGTCATCCAGTTGCTGGAACTCCACGAACAGGCGCGGCAGATCCGCCTCGGCGATGCCGACGCCGCAGTCCGCCACCGTCACCCTGAAGTCGCGCGGACCTTCGCAAGACGCCGTCACCGCGATCACGCCGCCCTCGGGACTGAACTTGATCGCATTGGACAGATAGTTGAACAGCACCTGCTTCAATCGGGAGGGATCGGTCACCACGGAGGCGATATCCGACGCGACATCGACCTGCAATGTCAGGCGATTGCGTTGCAGCAGCGAGAACAGGACGTTGCGTACCTCGACGATCAGGTCGACGAGATTCACCGGTTCCGGATAAAACTCGAACTTTCCGGACTCGACCTTCGAGAGGTCCAGGACATCGTTGATCAGCTGCAGCAGGTGCCTTCCGCTGGTACCGATGTGGCCGATGAACTGGCGTTGCTGATCCGGCGCGACGGTGATGCCTTCGACGGACAGGAGATCCGAGAAGCCGATGATGGCGTTCAACGGCGAGCGCAGCTCGTGGGACATGTTCGCGAGGAACTGGCTCTTGAGCCGGCTGGCGTCCTGGATCTGCCGGTTGTCGCGTTCAAGTCGTTCCGCGCGCATCCGCGCCTGTTCGGCTTCACGCTGCTCGGTCAGGTCAGACACGATGCCCAGCATCCGGTTCGTGTCGCCGGTGTCGTAACGCGTGGTGCCGTGGATGCGCAGCCAGTGAACGCTGTCGTCCGGCCAGACGACCCTGAACTCGGAGCACCAATCTTCCTGGCGCAGCAGACCCCTGCGATACGACAGGGCGACGTCCTGGCGATCCTCCGGGTGCACATGCTCGAGGAACCGGGAGATGCTCCATTCGGGCTGCAGCACGTCGTAGCCGAAGCAACGGTCGTGACGCACCGAGCGATGCATGGTGCCGGCGCGCAGGTCGAGATCCCAGTCGCCGATGCCGGCGACCTCGAGTGCGAACCGCAGGCGAGCCTCGCTTTCGAGCAGGGCCGCCACCATCTTCCGCTGCACGCCGATGTCGCGCGCGATCTTCGATCCGCCGACGATGCGGCCCGAGCCGTCGCGGATCGGCGAGATCGTGATGGACAGGTCGATGCGTCGTCCATCCTTGCCCAGGCGGACGGTCTCGAAGGGAGGGACGACCTTGCCATCGAAGATGTTGGCGAGGATGTGCATCTCCTCCTCGCGCCGGTCGGGCGGGATGAGCATCTGCACCGACTTCCCGATGATCTCGTCCGCCGTATAGCCGAACAGATCGCCGGCCGCGCGGTTCCAGCTGGTGATGCGGCCGTCCAGCGTCTTGCCGATGATGGCGTCGTTGGACGACTCCACGATGGCCGCGAGCCGACGCCGATCCTCTTCCGCGCGATCCTCGCCGGTGCGGTCCTGCAGGATGGCCAGCATGCCGCAGATGGCCCCGTCGCGATCGCGCTTGAGTTCGCACTTGATCTCCACCAGCGTTCGCTTGCCGGCGCGGGAAGCCAGCCAGACGCGATGCGCCGTCTCGATGCCGAGCCCTTGCTCCGCGAGAACTTCGACGACCGATCGAGCGGTCATGGACGCGGGCCGGTCCTCGTGAACCAGGACTTGCCAATACGGTTGGCCGAGCGACTCGGCACTCGTCCAGCCCGTCAGGCGTTCCGCCACGGCGTTCATCCTGGTGACGTTGCCTTGGGCGTCCGTCGCGACCAGTCCGGCGTCGATGCTGGCGAGCGTGGCCGCGAGACTCCGTTCCAGATCGCCTGACCGATCCTCGGCCGCCCGCCGGCGCGCGATCTCGTCGTCGAGCCCCTTCACGGCCTCGGGCGAGGGCAGTTGCGATGCGGCCGGAATCAGCCTCCACGCCGCCACCGCAGTGGCCAGCGACAGCGCCGCGGTGACGGCCTTGACGGCGAACTGCGCCCAATAGTCGGGTTCCCGGATGGTCCACACGTCCATCAGGCGCGTGAATCCGCACGCGAAGATGAATGCCCCGAACAGCATTGCCGCCGCATGGAAGCCGGCATCGCTGCGTCGCTTCGTGAAGACCAGGATGCTGATCGGAATGGAGAAACAGGCCATCGCGGCCAGCAGATCTGCCGCCACCATCGACCACAGGAGGCCCGGAGACCACGCGAAGCAGTAGCCGTACGGAAGAAAGCCGTTGCGATCTAGAAAGGACGACAGGTTCACCGAATACCCTCAAGGCTGACCCCGTCAGGAAGTCGTGCGTTCGGCACCGCGTGTTTCGACGCTTGGCGGGGTGAAATGGCACGATGGCGAGCCAGCAGCACGTGCGAACCGCCATCTGAAGCGTTCGACGGGAACGTATTCAGGTTGAGATCAGTAATGACTGCGGCAGCTTGACCGTCGAGCGTGCATGTTGCGCGTGGAGTGCGCTGGCTGTCTGTCGGGAGTTCTTGAAAAGAACGCCGCTGTCGCCGCGATGAATCGCCAGGCAAGAGTCACGTTAGCACGGGGCAATGACCCTGCGCGCGGAATCTGTACGCGTGCCTTGCTGGCGATCGAGGTGCCGGAAACTTGACCGCCGCAAGATTTTGTCTGGGGCGCTGGAGATCTCATCGTCGACAGCAACGCCACGGCGGCATTGCGGCGCGTCAAGTCCAATGCCGAGGCCCTCGCTTGCGCAACATCAACGGATGGAATCGGAACGGCGGGACACTGGCGGCGAATCTTCCGGCCGCCATGTCCGACACGCCGTTTCGCCAGTCCCTCTCGCTGCTGCTCACCCGTCGCTTCGGCACCTTCTGGATCGCGAGCCTGCTTGCCAACATCGGGACCTGGGCACAGCAGGTCGCGCAGCCGTGGCTGTTGCTGAGCCTGGGCGCATCGCCGTTCCTCCTGGGCGTTGACGCGTTTGCCTCCGGCGGACCGGCGCTGCTGCTGACGTTCATCGGCGGCACCCTGGCCGACCGGGCGGATCGACGATCGGTGATCGCGCTGTTCCAGGGCATCCAGATGCTTTGTCCCGTCCTGATCGCCGTGCTTCTGGCGACCCACGGAATCCGGCCCTGGATCGTCATCGCGATGTCCCTGGTGGTGGGTGCCACGGACGCACTGTCGATGCCGTCCTTCCAGACGATCGTCGCCTCGCTGGTCCATCGCGATCAGCTGCCCGCCGGCCTTGGCCTGAACGCGACGCAGTTCAACCTCTCGCGCATCCTCGGACCGGCGATCGCGGGGGCGCTCATGGCCAGCGTGGGCGCGCTGGGGGCCTACTCGGTCAGCGCGTTGTCGTACCTGCCTTTCATCCTCGTGGCCGTCTGGATCCTCCCACGGACGGCAGCCGGCACCCGGGGCGAGCCCTTGCTGGATCAGCACGCTGCCGTCGACGCGCTCCGGCAGGTCGCAAGATGGCCCGCGTTGCGGGGCGCCTTGCTGACCGTGTTCGCCACGAGCCTGCTTTGTTCGCCGTTGTTGACGTTCTGTTCCGTGCTCGTTCGCGATGCGTTCGCCGGAGACGTCGCGCATTTCAGCGTCGCCGTCTCTGCATTCGGATTCGGCGGCCTGCTGGCCGCGGGCGGCCTTCTGGCGATCGATCCGCGGCGCGATCGCCGGCCCTTCGCCTCGGGATTCGCGATCGTGTTCGCCGGAGTGGTCATCGCAGTCGCGCTGGATCCGAGCCCCTGGGCGCTGCCGCTGCTGTTCACGATGGCGGGAGCCGCGATGACGGCGGGCAATGTCTCCGCCAACGCCTGCCTCCAGGTCGTCGCGCCCGACGCCTTGCGGGGTCGCAGCGTGAGCCTCTACATGATCGCGATGCGCGGCGGCCTGTCGCTTGGCGCGCTTGCGACCGGGGCGTCGGTGCATGTGCTCGGGGTCCGGCACGCCTTGCTCCTGAACGGCGTCGTCGCTCTGCTGCTGCAGGCGCTCATCGCCTGGAACTGGGCGGCACCGCGCCCGGCGGCATCGATCAATCGCACCTAGCCGCGCCGCTGCGAACGGAGCCTTGCGCCCGTCCGCCTGCATCGGCATTCCCCTCGGGCTTGCGCCATCTCAAGGCGCCGTGGCCAGACGCGTCCAGACTGCCTCCAGCGCGCATTTCCGCTTCACGAATTTTGGCGCTCCCTGCAGCGCCGAGGAACAGACCATGAGCTTGCACGACGCGACACTCCCTGCCGACGAACTTCGTGATCTCGACGCTTATTGGCGTGCCGCCAACTACCTGGCCGTCGGGCAGATGTACCTGTGCGACAACCCGCTGCTCAAGCGTCCGCTGGTGGCTTCCGACGTCAAGCGGACGATCCTCGGCCACTGGGGCACCACACCCGGCCAGAACTTCATCTACGCCCACCTCAACCGCGTCATCCGCCAACGCGACGTGGACATGATCTACATCTGCGGTCCGGGCCACGGCGGCCCGGCGGTCATCGCCAACACCTGGCTGGAAGGGACGTGGACAGAGACCTATCCGGACGTCGGGCGCGACGAGGCCGGCATGCATCGGCTCTTTCGACAGTTCTCGTTCCCGGGCGGCGTGTCCAGCCACGCGTCGCCGGAGTGCCCGGGTTCGATCCACGAAGGCGGCGAGCTCGGCTATTCGCTCAGCCACGCGTTCGGCGCGGCGTTCGACAACCCCGATCTCGTCGTCGCCTGCGTGATCGGCGACGGCGAGGCCGAGACCGGTCCGCTGGCGACCGCGTGGCACTCGAACAAGTTCCTCGATGCGGCCACCGACGGCGCGGTGCTTCCGATCCTGCACCTGAACGGCTACAAGATCGCCAACCCGGCCGTGCTGGCGCGCATTCCCCGCGAGGAACTGATGGAGCTGCTGCGCGGCTACGGATGGTCGCCGTTCCTGGTCGAGGGCGACGACCCCGAGGCGATGCACGAACTGATGGCCACCGCGCTCGACGCGGCGATCGATCGCATCCGCGGCATCCAGTCCGAAGCGCGAACGCGCGGCCAGTCGCACCGCCCGGCGTGGCCGATGATCGTGCTGGCATCGCCCAAGGGGTGGACCGGGCCCAAGGAAGTCGATGGCGTGCCCATCGAAGGCACCTTTCGGGCGCACCAGGTGCCGATCTCCAACCCCGCGGCCAATGCGGCCCATCTTGCTCAGTTGGAACGATGGATGCGCAGCTATCGTCCCGGCGAACTGTTCGACGATGAAGGGAAGCTGCTTCCCGAGTTGCAGGCGCTTGTCCCTGCCGGCACGCGACGCATGGGCGCGAACCCGCATGCCAACGGCGGCCACCTGCTGCGCGATCTCGTGCTGCCGGACTTCAGGCGCTACGCCACCGCGGTCGAGATCCCCGGCACCCCGGGCAACGGCGACACGGTCGCTCTCGGCGCCTTCCTGCGCGACGTCATCCGCGCCAACGAGCCGACGCGAAACTTCCGCGTGTTCGGGCCCGACGAAACCGTCTCGAACGGACTGCGCGATGTCTTCGATGCCACGCTGCGCCAATGGGACGCGCAGACCGTGCCGGGCGACGAATGGCTGGGACGCACGGGCCGCGTGATGGAGATGCTCAGCGAACACCAGTGCGAGGGCTGGCTCGAAGGCTATCTGCTCACGGGGCGACACGGCCTGTTCAACTGCTACGAAGCCTTCATCCACATCGTCGACTCGATGGTGAACCAGCACGCGAAGTGGCTCAAGATCTGCGGCGAGCTGCCCTGGCGTGCGGACATCGCGTCGCTCAACATCCTGCTCGCCTCGCATGTCTGGCGCCAGGACCACAACGGGTTCTCGCACCAGGATCCGGGCTTCCTCGACCACATCGCCAACAAGAAGGCCGCGGTCGCGCGGATCTACCTGCCGCCCGATGCGAACTGCCTGTTGTCCGTCGCCGACCACTGCCTGCGCAGTCGCAACTACGTGAACGTCGTGGTGGCCGGCAAGCATCCTTCGCCGCAGTGGCTGGCGATGGACGATGCGGCACGGCACTGCAGCGAGGGCATCGGCGAATGGACCTGGGCCGGCGACGGTGGCGACAGTCCCGACGTCGTCATGGCCTGTTGCGGCGACGTGCCCACGCTCGAGACCATGGCCGCGGTGTCGCTGCTGCGCGAACACGTTCCGTCACTGCGCGTTCGCGTCGTCAACATCGTCGACCTGATGAAGCTCGAATCGGCGGACCAGCATCCGCACGGCTTGTCGGACGCGGCCTTCGATGCGCTGTTCACGATGTCCAAGCCCGTGATCTTCGCGTTCCATGGCTACCCGTCGCTGATCCACAAGCTGGTCTACCGACGCGTGAACCACGCGGGCTTCCACGTGCACGGCTACCGCGAGGAGGGCACCGTGACGACGCCCTTCGACATGGCGGTGCGCAACGGCCTGGACCGCTTCCACCTCGCGATCAATGCCATCGAACATCTCCCGCAGGCCGGCAAGGAGGGCATCGCGCTCGTGGCCGACCTGCAGGCCAGGCTGGCCGAGCATCATCGCTACATCTGCATGAACGGGCAGGACATGCCGCAGGTGCGCAACTGGAGCTGGCAGGCGCCACGCGACGCCTGATGCTCGTCGCGGCCGGCGTCAGTCCGTGACGTCGACCGTCTCCTGGTAGTCGGGCACCGAGCAGGCCCAGCCGTGCTTTTCCGAGATCGCCTGCCGCAGGGAGTCGGCCGCCTCGGGTTCGCCATGCGTCACGTAGACATGCCTCGGCGGCCGGGGCAGGGCATCCAGCCAGGCCAGGAGCTCGTCGCGGTCGGCGTGCGCTGAGAGGCCTTCTATGCTCACGACCTCCGCGCGGACCGGCACCCACTGGCCATGGATGCGGATCTGCTTCGCGCCCGCGACCATCGCGGCGCCGCGGGTGCCCATCGCCTGGTAGCCGGCGAAGACGACGGCGTTGCGCGGATCGGGAGCGTACGCCTGCAGGTGATGCACGACGCGGCCGCCGGTGGCCATGCCGCTCGCGGAGATGATGATCGCCGGATAGTGCAGGTCGTTGAGCGATCGCGACTCCGCCTCCGTGTTGACGAAGCGCACGCCGCGGCACATCGCGGCACAGGCCGGCGCATCGAGGCGGTGGAGTTCAGGGTGCTGGCTGAACAGCCGGGTGACGTCCTCGGCCATCGGGCTGTTCAGGAAGACCGGCAGGTCCGGAATCCGTCCGGCGTCCTTCAACAGACGGATCGCATGCAGCAGCTCCTGCGCGCGTCCGACGGCGAATGCGGGCACGACGACGATGCCGCCGCGCGAGGCCGTCCGGCTGATGATGGCCGCGAGCGCGGAGAGCACGTCGACGTTCACATGCAGCCGATTGCCGTAGGTCGATTCGATCAGCACGATATCGGCCATCTCTGGCGGCGAAGGGGGGCGCATCAGCAGGTCGTCGCTGCGGCCGAGGTCGCCCGAGAAGAGGATGCTGCCCGTCTCGCTGCGCACCATGGCGCTGGCCGCGCCCAGGATGTGCCCGGCGGGATTGAAGTGCACGTGCAGGCCGGGTATCGGCTCGAACGCAACGCCCAAGTCGTGCGACTCGAAGTGCTCCGCTGCCCGTCGCGCGTCGGCCTCGGTGTACAGCGGCAGGGCCGGGTCGTGCTTGCTGAAGCCGTGGCGGTTCGCGAACCTCGCGTCCTCTTCCTGCAGGTGGCCGGAGTCGGGCAGCAGGAGCGCGCACAAGGCGGTGGTCGCCGGCGTCGCATGCACGCGTCCGCGAAAGCCCTGTGCCATCAGGCGCGGCACATATCCGCTGTGATCGATGTGCGCATGCGTCAGCACGACGGCGTCGATCGACGCCGGATCGATGGGCAGGGCGGCCCAGTTGCGCAGGCGCAGGTTCTTCAGGCCCTGAAAGAGTCCGCAATCGACGAGCACGCGGCGGCCGCCATGCTCGACGAGATACTTGGAGCCGGTGACGGTGCCGGTGCCACCCAGGAAGGTCAGTTTCATCGCGTGTGTCTCCAATGATTTCGTCGCAGCGTCTTCTGCAGGACACTAGGGCATCCGCGATCCGGAGGGTTGAGATCGGTCAAGCGGGATCGTTGGATGCCCCCGTCTTCTGCCGTGGCGATTGCGGCGCAGCGAGCCTCGACGTGCCGCCGGCACGCAACGTCATTCGGCGGCCGGTGTACCGCCGCCCAGCGCCTTGTAGACAAGCACCAGGTTTTCCGACAGGGACTGCCGGATCGCCAACTGCTGATCCTCGGCGGCGATCTGCCGCAACTGGTCGGCGAGCAGGTCGATGCGCGGGGATTCGCCAACGTCGACGCGCATTCGCTCGAGATCGACCTGACGTCGTTGCAGCTCCAGCGCCGCGGCAGATTCGACCAGGCGCCCGTCATCCGCCTGGCAGCGGAGCATGGCCGACTCGACATCGGCCAGTGCTGTCAGCACCGCCTTGCGATAGCTGGCCTGCGCGGCATCGCGACCGGCCTGCGCCGACTGGATCCCTGCCTCGACGCGCCCGCCGTTGAACAAAGGCAGGTAGAGCTGCGGCCCGATGTTCCAGAAGCGGCTGGCCTGTTGCAGCAACTCGCCCGGATGGATGCTGTCCCAGCCGCCGTCGGCCAGCAGCGTGAAGCGCGGATAGCGGTCGGCGGTCGCCTCGCCCACGTCGGCGGTCGCGGCAGCCAGGGCGCGTTCGGCCGACCGGACATCGGGTCGGCGCTCCAGCACGGTCGAACTCGCGGCGAAGGCTCGGGCGGGCGGCAGGGCGGGCATGTGCTGAGCGCTGCCCAGGCTGGCCGCGATCTGCTGCTCGGTCAGCGTCGTCAAGGGCAGCAGCGCTGCGATGGAGGCGCGCGCGGCGGAGCGCAGCGTTGGAAGCGCCGCGCGCGCGCCGCTCAGGCCGAGCTCGGCCTGCTGCACTTCCGTGTCGCTGGCCAGGCCGACGTCGCGCTGCAGGCGCACCAGCTGCACGACCTGCTCGTTCGCGGACACGGCGGCGTCGGCCGCCGCGATGCGCAGCGACAGGTAGCGGAAGTCGAGCACGTTGCGCGCCGTCTCCGCGCTGACCCGCAGTTCGATGTCCGCGCGCTGCGCCTGCATCCCCTGCATGCGGGCCGAGGCCGCCTCGACGGTGCGGGCGGTGTGGCCGAACAGGTCGACTTCCCAGGACGCGTCGAACTCGACGCGCTCGTCATGGAACGTCGACTTGGGATTCGAGAAGGGAATGTTGGCGAAGCTCTCGCCATTGCGACTGAACTGGTCGCGTCCGGCGCGCGCCTGCGCGTCGAGCTGGGGCAGCCCCGCGCTTCCTGCCTGCGCCAGGGCGGCGCGCGACGCGCGGACATGGGCCTCGGCTGCGGAGACGTCGGGGCTGTTGCGCAGTGCCGCCGCCACCAGCATGTCGAGTCCGGGATCCTCGAACGAACGCCACCAGTCGCCAGGCAAGGTGGCTGCATCCGGCGCGGCGCCGGGTGCGGGGAAGTGCTCCGGAAACAGTTGCTGCGGGGTGACCGGCTTGTAGTTCGGCCCCACCGCGCAGCCGCCCAGGGCGGCCAGCCATGCCGGCGCGATGAGGGCAACAAGAAGCGCGGCCACGCTTGGGGCCCGCGGGCGGATTGTCGTGCGAGTCATCGACCGCTCCGGTTTCGAAACAGCAGGTAGGCGGCGGACAACGCCACGGCGCCGATCGCCATCAGCGGCCACAGATGCGGCCAGGCCTCGGTCCACCCATAGCCCTTGAGGAAGATGCCCTTGACCACGATGATGAAGTGCGTGACCGGGTCCGCCGCGCTCAGCATCCGCAGGACCGCCGGCATGTTCTCCACGGGCGCCATGTAGCCCGACAGGATCACCGCCGGGCTCATGAAGGCGAAGGCGCCCAGGAAGGCCTGCTGCTGGCTGTTGCAGAGCGCCGAGATGAACAGGCCGAAGCCCGACAGCGAGAATCCGTACAGCACCGTCGCGAATGCCAGCACGCCCAGGCTTCCGGTGAACGGGACGCGATACACGAAGACAGCCGCCGCCACGATGATGGCGCCCTGGACGATGGACACCAGGATCCCGGCCGCCGCCTTGCCCGCCATGATGTCGCCCGTCGTCAGCGGCGACACCAGCAACTGCTCGAACGTGCCCTGCTCGCGCTCGCGGGCGAGCGACAGCGCGGTCACCATCAGCGAGCCGATGGTCGTGATGATCGCGACCAGGCTGGGCAGGATGAACCACCGGTACTCGAGGTTCGGGTTGTAGAGGTTGCGGACCACGACCCGCGCCGGCATCGGCCGGCCGGCCCGTTCCGCCGCGTAGCCGGAGATGACCTGCTGCGCATATCCGAACGCGATCTGCGCGCTGTTCGAGCGCCGGCCATCGATGATCGCCTGCACCATGGCGACGTCGCCGCGCTCGAGCCGACGCGAGAAGTCCGCCGGGATCCGTATCGCAAGCAGGGCCTGCTGCCGGTCGACGACCCGCCGTGCCTCGGCGTCCCCGTACACCATGACCAGGTGCGGGAAGGCGCGCGCGGCCGCGAGGCGCTGGATCAGCTCGATCGATGCCGCGCCGCTGTCCTCGTTGAAGATCGCCAGCGTGCTGTTCTTGACTTCCAGCGTCGCGGCGAGCGGGAACAGCACGAGTTGCAGGAGCACGGGCACGACCAGCATGCGCCGGCCGATGGCCGTCGCCAAGAGTGCCTGCAACTCCTTGCGGATGAGCGTCGACAGGGCGTGAAGACTGTCCATGTCCGTCAGTCCAGCAGTCGGCGGAACTTCAGCGCCGTCAGTCCCAGCCAGAACACCGCGGAGACCAGAAGGAACGAGATGTTGACCAGCAGCACCGGCCAGATGTCGCCGGCCTGGAACAGCGTCTGCAAGGCGTCGACCAGGTAGCGTGCGGGAATGAAGTAGCTGACGAGCCGGATCGGGGCCGGCATGCTGGCGATCTCGAACACGAAGCCCGACAGCATCACCGAGGGCAGGAAGGCCGCGACCAGCGCCATCTGCGCCGCATGGAACTGGTTGCGCATCACGGTCGACAACAGCAGGCCGAGCCCCAGGCCGCTGCCCAGGAAGAGGCTGCCAACGAGCAGCAGGGCGGCGATCGATCCGCGGTAGGGAACATCCATCACCAGCACCGCGACGCCAACGCAGAGCACCAGCGCGAACATGCCCAGGACGTAGTACGGGAGGATCTTCGACAGCAGGATCTCGGCGCGCGTCACCGGTGTCGCCAGCAGCGCTTCCATCGTCCCGCGTTCCCACTCGCGAGCGATCACAAGCGATGTCAGCAGCGCGCCGACGATCGTCATGATCACGCAGATGGAGCCAGGCACGAGGTAGTTGCGGCTCACGGTGCTGGCGTTGAACCAGAAGCGCGGACTCGATTCGACGCGGGCCTGCGCCGGCGAACCCTGATCCATGGCGCGCTGGTCGAGCCACGTCTGCCAGACGCCCTGGACGTAGTTGCCTAGAAAGTTGGCCGTGTTGGGCTCGCTGCCGTCAGCCAGCACCTGGATCGACGCGGCGCCCGTACCCTGGCGGACCTTGGCGGAGAAATCGGCGCCGACCACGACCATGCCTCGCAACTCCCCCGAGTCGATGCGCCAGCGCAGGCGCTCACGGGAGCTGTCGGCGCGCAGGTCGAAGAATGGCGAGCCTTGCAGCGCCTGCACGAAGCCACGCGCCTCGGCGCCTGGATCCTCCACGGCGATGCCGACCCGGATGCGGTTGGCGTCGAGGTTGACGCCGAACCCGAAGATGAACAGCAGCACGACGGGCAACACGGCAGCGATCAGGATGCTGCTGGGATCGCGCAGGATCTGCAGCGTCTCCTTGCGGCACAGCGCGAGCAGCCGGCGCCAGTCGAGGGCTGCGGACCTCATGCCGTCGCCTCGTGTGTCTGGTCGTCGCGCTCGACGAGGCGGATGAAGGCCTCTTCCATGCTGACGTCCTCGCCGGGTTCGCGGCGTGCGCCCGTCTTGAGGTCATCCGGCGTGCCGACCGCGATCAACCGCCCGCGGTACACCAGCCCGATGCGATCGCAGTATTCGGCCTCGTCCATGAAGTGGGTCGTCACCATGACCGTCACACCCTTGTCGACGAGGCCGTTGATGTGGGTCCAGAACTCGCGGCGGGTGATCGGGTCGACGCCCGAGGTCGGCTCGTCCAGGAACAGCAATGGCGGCTGGTGCATCAACGCGCACGACAGCGCGAGCCGTTGCTTGAAGCCGAGCGGCAGTTCGCCCGCTGTCATCGACAGATACGGCTGCAGCCCGAAGACGTCGACCATGCTCGCGATGGTGTCGCGCTGGCGCGCGCCGACGAGGCCGTAGATGCCCGAGAAGAACTGCAGGTTGCCGGCGACGCTCAGGTCGCCGTACAGCGCGAACTTCTGCGCCATGTAGCCGATCTCGCGCCGGGCGCGCGACGCGCTGCGTTGCAGGTCGAACCCCATCACGCTGGCCTTGCCGTCGCTTGGGGCGAGCAGGCCGCACAGCATCTTGAACGTCGTGGACTTGCCCGCGCCGTTCGGCCCCAGCAGCCCGAAGATCTCGCCGCGACGCACGTTGAAATCGATCCGGTCGGCTGCCACGAAGTCGCCGAACCGGCGCGTCAGTTCTTGTGCGCAGATCACCGAGCGTTCGTCCACGCCGTCGGGCAGGCGTGCGTCGGGCATGCGGTCGGCCAGCGCGGATTCGCCGGCGGGGCCGCCGCCGAGGATGTCGATGAACGCGTCCTCGAGCCGCGGGTCCACGTCGACCAGCTCGGCGTCCGGACCCGCCTCCAGCGTCGCCATCGACGGCCGCGCGCCAGCATCGCGCACCACCAGCCGCAATGCGTCGCCCTGGATCACGCCGTCGATCACTTCGGGCTGGCGCAATGCACGGCGCAGGATCGCCCGGTGGTTGCCCTGCAGTTGCCGCAACTGCAGGCTGCGGCCGCGCATGCGGTCCATGAGGATTGCCGGCGAGCCCGCATATTCCAGCTTGCCGGCATGCATCAGCAGCACCTCGGCGCAGCGCTCGGCTTCGTCGAGGTACGAGGTGCTCCAGAGCACGGCCATGCCGGACGTGGCCAGTTCGCCCACCATGCGCCAGAGCTCGCGGCGGGAGATCGGGTCGACGCCCACGCTCGGCTCGTCGAGCAGCAGCACGCGAGGCGACCCGATCAACGTGCACGCGAGTCCAAGCTTCTGCTTCATGCCGCCGGAAAGCTCTCCGGCGAGCCGGCTGGTGAATCGTCGTAGGTCGGTGAAGGCCAGCAGGCGATCGAACAGCGGCCCGCGCTGCGCGCCGTCGATCGCGCGCAGGTCGCCGTACAGGTCGAGGTTCTCCTGCACCGTCAGGTCTTCATAGAGACCGAACTTCTGGGGCATGTAGCCCAGGAGATTGCGCATCTGGTTGCCGTCGACGATCGGGTCGAGTCCTTCGACGCGGATCTTTCCCTCGGTAGGCCTGCGCAGGCCCGCGATCAGGCGCATCAGCGTCGTCTTGCCTGCGCCGTCCGGACCCACCACCCCTGTGATGCGGCCGTGGCGTATCCGGGCTTCGATGTCCTGGAGCGCCACGGTGTCGCCGAAACGCTGGCCGAGGCCGGCGATGTCGATCGCCACCGGTGCGTCCGGGCTCTCGGGCTCAGCCATGTACGAGGCGTATCGTGACCGGCATCCCTTGCCGCAGCGCGCCGTCCGGGTTGGAGACGACGATCCGCAGCCGGTAGACGAGAGCCGTGCGCAGATCCGCGGTCTCGACGTTCTTCGGGGTGAACTCGGCCGTCGGGGACACGAAGCCGACGGTGCCGTCGTAGGGCGTCTGGCGTGAATCGGTGAAGATCTTGACCGCGGTGCCCGGCGCGAGGCGTCCCAGCTCGCTTTCGGCCGCATAGGCGCGCACCCACACGGGTGCGTCGAGCGACAGGGTGTAGACCGTGCTGGCGGCCGTCAGCATCGTGCCGGGCTCGGCTGCGCGCGTGAGGATGGTTCCATCCGCCGGGGCGATGAGCCGGGCGTCCGCGAGTTGCAGCTTGCCCTGGTCGACCTGCACGCCGGCACGCTGTTCGTTCGCATCGGCCTCGTCGATCTCTTCGCGGCGGAAGCCGTGGCGAAGCTCGGCGAGTTGCTGGCGCGCGGCGTCCACCTGCGCGCGCGCCTGGTCGCGCTGGGCGAGCGCATCGTCGATCGCCCGTTGCGTCGTCGCGCCGGTGTTGGCCAGCTTGAGCAGGCGGCCGTAGGCCTGATCGGCGTCGCGCTGCGCGGCCACGCGAGCGGACAACGCGGCGTCGGCCTGGGCGACGTCTTCGCTCCGGTAGCCTGCGCGATACAGCGCTCGATGAGCGAGCAGCGCCGCGTGGTTGGCGGTCGCGTCGCGCAAGGCCAGGCGGTACGGCTGGTCGTCCAGTTCGCCCAGCAGGTCGCCGGCGTGCACGCGAGCGCCTTCGTCGACCGTGAGATTCTTGAGCCGTCCTGGAACGCGGAAGGCGAGGTTGACTTCGCGGATGTCGACGTTGCCTGACAGCGCAAGCGCGTCCTTGTCGGACTTGATGAGCGAGGCGCCAGCGAGAAACACGACGAGTACGCCAAGAGCAACCGCAGCGACGACCGCTCTACGGCCGTTCATGGCTGCTCCTTCGAGATGAGGCGTGGCCGGCAGTTGCCTGCGCGTTGGCGCTCGGCAGCGAGCCGGTGACAGGCATGCCTGCCACCGCCGGCAAGGGTTGGAGAGTGGCGCTGTTCATGGCTTGCAAGCGTATGGACAGCGTGGCAACCCCGGGTTGCGGCAGATCAATCGCGCGGACGGATCTCGTCGATCCCCGGCTCGAGGATCTCGATCAACGCGCGGCGAGGATTGCGCGCGCCAAGGCGACGTCGCCGCGCGAGCCGTGGACCACGACGTGGAAACGCCAGTCGGATCGTGCATGCCCGTCGCTTGCTTGCTCCGGCGAGCCGTCGACGGGGCCGATCGTTTCGCCGCCAGCCGGATTGACCGCGTGGCGCATCACATGGGCCTGAAGCCACAGGGTGAGGGCCGCCAACGCGACGAGTGCGCCCAGCGCCGGCCCTCCCGAACGCAGCAGCAGTACCGCTGCGCAGGTGAAGACGGCCCACAGCAGCCCCAGGCCGGCGCCCGACGTCGCCCAGCGACGCATGCCGGTCACGGGGCACGTGGCCAGCGCGGCGCGATCGACGATGGCTCCAGCCCGCCCGACCACCGCAAGGTCGGCGGGGCCGAAGCCCGCTCGCCTGAGCGCGGCAAGCGAACGGTCGGCGTCCCGGCTTGATGCGTGGCTGGCGACGATCGGGTCGATGGGCTTGGGCAGGGCGTTCAAAAACGAGCGCATTGTCGGGCTCCTTGATGCGGATGAATCCACGATATCCGCGGCTCGCGCAGCCAGGTTGAGGCAAGTCAACGCTCGGTGCCGTCCTTCGAGGCGGCTTGTGCTGCGCCGCAGTTGCGGCGAACGGCGAGGCCACGTCCGAAATCGTCCAGTGCCGGAACAAGCGCCGCCGCGCCGATCACGAGCGCGACGGGAATCAGGGTGAGGCGGCCGACATGGCCGACAGCGATGGTGCCGGCGATGCATCCGAGGGTGAACATTCCGAGCAGCGAACCGAGGAGCCGCGAGCGTCCCGGGTTCGACAGGCCGGTGCGATAGCCCAGGCGCCTGGCCAGGCCACGGCCGCATTCGATGCCCAGGTCCGTCACGATGCCCGTCACGTGCGTCGTCCGGATCTCGCCGTGCGAGATCTTGGTGATCAGCGCGTTCTGCAATCCCATGGCAAAGGTCAGTGTGCAGACCGTCCACCAGAGCAGCGCGGTTGCGCACGCGGGGCTGCGTGTCCCGAACAGACCGATGGCCAGCAGCAGGGCCGATTCGAGCAGCAGCGGCCAGGCGAACTGGGCGTGCGACCGCCGTTGCCTTGCGTGGTGGATCATGAGCGTGCAGCAGGTCGCCCCGGCCACGAAGGCGCCAATGGCGACAGCGGCGGCGAGGGCCAGCCATCGATCGTCGGCGACGATCTGCTCGCCGAACGTCGAGACCATGCCGGTCATGTGCGAGGTGTAGTGTCCGGCGAGCCCGAACCCGACGGCATTGCTCACGCCGGCGACCCCGGCCAGGACGCAGCCGAGGTGGCGGTCGCCGTCGGGCGAGCGCGACCGGCCGGCGAGGCGACGGGCGTAATGGATGGGCATCGGAGCTGGCGGACGCGCAAGGACAGGGTGGTGTCCCAGGGTCGCGCCTGTTCCCTGTTCGTGCCTTGACAAAACTCAAGCCACGGCGCGCCGCATCCGGCCAGGCCGTCCCGGCCCGGTTGTCCGGCCGCGATCCACAACTGTTACCCTCGCGTCGGCACCATCCACTCCACCCGCACGCCATGAGCGCCGCTCTCCACATCGCAGTCCTCGACGACGAGGTCGACATCACCACGCTGCTGGCGAACTACCTTCAGGGACGCGGCTATCGCGTCACGCAGCTGCATGCCGGACGCGACCTGCTGGCCTTGTTGGCAACCGATCCGCCCGCGGTCGTCCTGCTCGATCTGGGCCTGCCCGGCGAGGACGGCCTCGTCATCGCGCGCCAGGTGCGCGAACGCTCGCGCTGCGGGCTGGTCATCGTGACCGGGCGGGGCGACGCGGTCGACAAGGTGGTCGGGCTGGAGATCGGCGCCGACGACTACGTCACCAAGCCGTTCGACCTGCGCGAGCTGCTCGCGCGCATCACCGCCATCCTGCGGCGCACCGGGCCTGACGAGGCCGCGCGTTCGCCCGGGCCGGTCGCGGGTCCCGGGGTGGCTCAGGCGGCGGCGACTCCCCAGCGCACCTGCCAGGTGTTTGCCGGCTTTGTCTTTGACGTCGCCGGCCGCAGCCTGAAAGACGCGAACAGGCAGGACATCCCGCTGACCACCGGCGAGTTCGACCTGCTCAAGGTCTTTGTCGAGCATCCGGGGCGGGTGCTGTCGCGCGATTTCCTGCTCGAGCAGACGCGCGGGCGCGGCGCCGGTCCCTTCGATCGGACCGTCGACGTGCAGGTGGGGCGCCTGCGCAAGAAGCTCGAGGACGATGCCGACGATCCGAAGATCATCAAGTCCGTTCGAGGCGCGGGGTATGTCCTTGTGTCCGACGTGCAGGTGCGCTGATGGCGGCCGCCGAGGAACCGCAGCGGGATTCCGAGCCCGCCGGGCAAGTCCAGCAGAGCGTGTTCCGCTCGCTGTTCACGGCGTATCCGGACGCACTGTTGCTGGTCGAGGAGGCCGGCATGATCGTCATGGCCAACCCCGCCGCGGCGCGGCTGCTGGGCTATGAGGTCGGGGAACTCGGCGGCTTGCCGGTGGACGCGCTCGTGCCAGAGGCGATCCGGCCGCGCCACGCCGCCTATCGCCAGGGCTACGCTCGTTCGCCGCAACCCCGGCCCATGGGCACGCAGATGGAACTCGTCGCCCGTCGCAAGGACGGCACCGAGGTGATGGTCGAGATCGCGCTGAGCCCGCTGCAGGGACACGGCGTGCCCCTGGTCGTGGCGGCGATACGCGACGTCGGCGCCTATCCGCGCGTCAAGCAGGCGCTGCAGCGTGCGCGATATGCCGAACATCTTGCTCAACTGGGGCGACTTGCGGTCGACACCCGCGAACCGCAGGAACTGCTGGGGCAGGTGCCGACCATCGCCAGCGAGGCCCTCGAGATCGAAGCCGCGGTGGTCTATCTCCTGGAGCCGAGCCGCGTCGAGTTCCGAATCGTGGCCGGCGCTGGCGTTCTCGGCAGCGAGGTCGTCGGGCTGACGCGCGCCAACCAGGCCGACACCTTGCCAGGCCTGGTCGCCGCGCAGGGGCGCGCGGTGCGGACGCCTTCGCTGCGCGACGAGACCCGGTTCGGCGTGACGCAGCAGTTCGTCGATGCCGGCATCTGCAGCGCGCTGGCGGTCCCCTTGCTCGACCGCGGTCGGGTCGTGGGGGTGCTCGCCGCGTTGTCGTCGCGGACCGATCGCTTCGGCGACGACGAGTCGCGCTTCCTGGAGTCGTTGGCCAATCTGCTGGCGACCAGCCTTCAGCGTGCCCAGACCGAGGAGGCGCTGAGTCATTCCCAGCGACTGGAAAGCGTCGGGCAGCTGACCGGCGGCATCGCGCACGACTTCAACAACCTCCTGACCGTCATCCAGGGCAACCTGCAGGTGCTCGAGGAGATGCCTGCGATCGAGGGAGACGCGCATGCCCGGCAACTCGTCTCCGCGGCGTTTCGCGCCTCGCGCCGCGCCGCCGAACTGACCAGCAAGCTGCTGGCGTTCTCGCGTCGCCAGGTGCTGCAACCGACATCCGTCAATGTCGATGCGCTCCTGCGCTCCCTGGCCGACATGCTTCGACGAACCGTCGACCAGCACATCGGCATCGAGGTCGAGACGGATTCGCCTGCGCTGACTGTCACCGCAGACCCCGGCCAACTGGAGTCCGCGCTGCTCAACATCGCGATCAACGCGCGCGACGCGATGCCGGGTGGCGGCGTCCTGCGATTCACGGCGTCCGCCAGCCGCATCGCGCCGTCAGGGCTGGAACAGACCGCGGTCGACCCATCGACGCTCGCCGAGCGCTATGTGCGGATCGCCGTGTCGGACACCGGTGCCGGCATGTCGGAAGCGGTGCGGGAGCGCGCATTCGAGCCGTTCTTCACGACCAAGCCCGCGGGACGCGGCACCGGCCTCGGCCTGAGCACGGTCTACGGATTCGTGCGGCAATCCCGGGGCAGCATCGCCATCGACAGCACCCTTGGCGTGGGTACCACGATCTCGCTGGTGTTGCCCTGTCCCGTCGGCTCGGAAGATCCGGTGGCCTCGCATCCGGGGGAGTCGACCGACATTCCCGAAAGCCTGTCGGTGCTGCTGGTGGAGGACGACGCAGAAGTCCGGGTCGTGATGGGCAGGTTTCTCGAGACGCTGGGATGTGTCGTGCATCCGGTACCTTCGGCCGAAGATGCCTTGAAGTCCCTCGAGCAAGGCACGAAGGCGGACCTGCTGCTGACGGACATCGCACTCGGCCCTGGCATGCGTGGCACGGCGCTGGCGCACGCGGTGCAGGCGCGCGCGCCGACGATGCACGTCCTCCTGATGTCGGGATTTTCCGCCGAGCTGATCGAGGCCGACCGCGATTCGCCCAGCACTTGGGAGCTGCTGCGCAAGCCCTGCAGCCGCGAAGAACTGGCCGGCGCGATCAGTCGCGTGCTTGCGCGCCCGGCGCCGTGACGCCTGCGCAACGCCCTCGACGAATGGGCTGACGCCAGCGTCCCGCCGCGCGGACGAGCCGCGAGACTGGCATCGCAGCCTTCACTGAAGGACGATGCTCTCCGGTGCGAGGCTCCGCTCGACGAAGTCCGTCAGCGCCTGCACGTCAGGGATCTGCACGTCGCGGCGGCCCTTCTCGACGAAGGCGATCAGCTGCTCGCGCGCCAGCCGCGAGAGCGCGCGGCTGACCGACTCCAGCGTGAGGCCCAGGAAGTTGCCGATCTCCGCCCGCGTCATGCGCAGCGTGATCTGGTCGGTGCGCAGCCCGCGCGTCTCCAGCGATTCGGCGAAGAAGCGCAGGAAGTCGGCGACGCGCGCGTCGGCGGGCAGGGTGCAGACGGACATCAGGGATTCGCGTTCACGGGCGATCTCGAGGCTCATGGCGCCATGCAGCGCGCCCAGCAGCGCGGGTTGGCGGGCGCACGAGGCCAGCAGCGCATCGTAGCGGAACGACCAGACTTCGCCGGTGTCCATCGCCACGCCGTCGCAGCCGTAGGTGCCGCGGGCGATGCCGTCCAGGCCCAGCCAGTCGCCGCGGAACTTGAGTCCGACCACCTGCTCGCGGCCGTCCGGCGTCAGCTTGACCACCTTGGCCATGCCCGAGTTCAGGACGTGCAGGCAGTCGAAGCGCTCGCCGGCGCGGTAGAGCACGTCGCCTGCACGCACCAGTCGGCGTTGCGGTTGCAGCGCGTCGCCCAGCATGTGCAGCGTGTCGGCGATCGCCCGGGCGTGGCCGCTCTCGTGCTGTACATGCGGCCGCTGGGGCAGCGGCGCGGTCGGCTTCGCCACCGGGTTGCCGGCCATGCCGCCGAAAGCGAGGACGGACGCGGGGGCATGAATTTCGGAGGTGAACATGGCGGAGTCCCTGGCTGGTGAAGGTGATGTCGATGAATGGATCGTAGGAACGTCCTGGCAACGGGGTAGCAATGCACAGCGTCGCTGCGTAACACTGTGTGAACGGGGGGTGACAGACGCAAAACGCCGCGGGACGTCTTGAGAAAACGCAAGGCGCGCGGCGAGCGGCCGCATAAGCTGGCCTGCCTTGCTCCTCCTCCAGGCCTGCCTCTCGTCCGCGATGTGTCCAGACAATCCGTCCGCCTCCATCCGCATGGGGGCCTCGCCGCTGGCTGATGGCCTGGAAGCCTCGGGAGCGGCCAGCCTCTCGCTGCGCAGCCGCAACGTCGGCGTGCTTTGCGACGACCCGTGGCGAGCCGAGGCGCTGCTGTTGCAACAGGCGGCCGCGAGCCTGGGCGCGCGCGCGGCGCTGGTGCGGCCCGATCTCGACGCCGCCAGCGGCCCCGCAGAACTGGCCCACACGGCGCGCGTCCTGGGCCGGCTCTACGACGCGATCCTGTGCGTGGACCTCGCGCCCTCCATCGTGGCGGCACTCAGCGAGACGGCCGGCGTTCCGGTGATCGCCAACGACGTGGCGCAATGGTTTGCACGGCGTTCCACGACCTCCGATGCACTGGACGATGCGCGCCTGTTCCTGCTGGGGCAGCTTGCCGCCCTTTGACGGCGGCTTCCCGACGTCTCAGTGCAGGGCCCGGCTTGTCGATGCCGGCGTCTCGTACGGGCGCGGCTCACGCCGCAACTGCACGGCGTCGACCTCCGACATCGTGCGATCGCCGGATGCCAGCCGGAACAGCCGCATCGATTGGTCGACGGACTCCACCTGGCTCTCCAGCGACTTGGCGGCCGCCGCCAGCTCTTCCACCATGGCGGCGTTCTGCTGGGTGATCGAATCCATGTGCGAGACGGCCTCGTTGATCTGCGAGAAGCCCACCTGCTGCTGCACCGAGGCGCCGCTGATCTCCTCGAGAACGGCATTGACCTTCCGGACGGATTCCATCGCGTCGCCGACGCGCTCGCTCGCATCCTTGCTGCGCTGCGTGCCTTGCGACACGCGCTCCGAGGACTGGGCGATGATCTGCTTGATCTCGCGCACGGCCGTGGAAGTGCGCTGCGCCAGCGCGCGAACCTCGGTCGCGACGACGGCGAAGCCCCGTCCGGCCTCGCCGGCCCGTGCGGCCTCGACCGCTGCGTTCAGCGAGAGGATGTTGGTCTGGAACGCCACGCCTTCGACGACCTGGATGATCTCCCGGATCTCGTTCGACGATCGGGTGATGCCATCCATCGTCTCGGCCACGGCCGCGACCGCGTGCTGGCTGCGCTGGGCCACCGTGGCGGTCTCCACCGCGATCCGCGCGCCTTCGACGGTGGAGGCGGTGCTCTGCCGGTTGCTGCCGGCGATCTGCTCCATCGAGGCGGACGTCTGCTGCAAGCTGCTGGCCTGCGCTTCGGTGCGCGAGGACAGATCCTGGTTGCCGGCTGCGATCTCGCGCGCGGCATCTCGCACGCAGGCGATGCCCGACCGGGTGTCCAGGATCACGGTCCGCAGGTTCACCGACAACTGCATCAGCGCCCGACTGAGTTCGCCGACGACACCGCTGGCATTCGTCCCGATGCCGCTCGCGAGGTCTCCGGATGCGAGTCGGTTGGCCTCCGCGATGACGTCGTGCAGCGGGCGTATCGCCAATCGCAGGATGTTCCAGGTCGATGCTGCGACGACCGCGGCCGCCACTGCAGCCGCGAGCGGCAGCGACAGGTGGGCGGCCGCCAGGATCGCCACGGCAGCCGCCACGTTCGTCAGCGCGATGTGTCCTGCTGTCCCGGGCTCCAGGCGGCGAGCCAGCCGGCCCAGCGGATCGAGCCGGACCGGGCGTCCGGCCTTCATGCCGCGCCGCGCCAACCCGTTTGCGGCGTCCGCCGTCATCCGTGCATACAGCCGCTCGGCGGCCTGCACCGCCTCGCGGCTGTGGGGCTGCGTCCGAACCGAGAGATAGCCCGTGATGCGGTCGCCATCCCGCATCGGCGTCGCGTTGGCCTGCACCCAATAGTGGTCCCCCGACTTGCGCCGGTTCTTCACGAGGCCCGTCCAGGGCATGCCCGACTGGATCGTCTCCCACATGTCGCGGAAGGCTTCCGCCGGCATGTCGGGATGGCGCACGATGTTGTGTGGCTGTCCCAGGAGTTCCTGCTCCGAAAAGCCGCTCACCTCGATGAACGACGCGTTGCAGTACGTGATGCGCCCCTTCAGGTCGGTGACGGAGACCAGCGTGCGCCCCTGGGGGAACTCATGTTCGCGTTGCGTGACGGGTGAGTTGTTTCTCATCATGGTTCCTGGAGAGTGGGCTCTCCGTCTTTCGGCGTCGACCACGCGGACTTTAGCGCTACGGAGCCTGCGCATTGACCTGGATCAAGCGAGCGGTCGCACCCGTCGGCCGCGACGGCAGACCTGCGAGCCGCACCCTTGGCTCAGCCATGGCGGCTCGCCGCGAACCGTTCGAGGATCCGCTCGAACAGGGCCACGCACTCGGCCTCGGGTGGGGCGCCGGTGAGCGGATCGCGGTTCGACTGAAACTCGACGTCGATTTCCTCCCAGTCGCGTGGCTGCAGCACGCGGGTGGCCAGCGGGAAGATCTCGCGCTCCTCCAACGACATGTGGACGAGATAGAAATCGACATAGCGTTCGAGCGCGAACTCGAACGCCGCGCGCCTGCTGTCGCCGAGCATCTCGAACGCGATGAGGGAATGTTCGAGTTCCCGGATGCGCGCGTCGCCGCGCGCATGGTCTTCGTCCAGCCGGTCCAGCAGCGAGCGCGCCAGCGGCGTGCGGGCGCGCAGGCGCGGGAACAGCAGGCTGGATTCCTTCGGGTGATGGTGTCGCTCGGGAAACTCGGCGATGTAGAACAGCATCGCGCGCAGCAGCGCGAAGTCCGGCAGCGCACCGGTCTGGCGCGACCTGGCCAACTCCGTGGTCGCCGTCCGCAGCAGGGTCACGAGTGCCGCGTGCTCGGAACGCAGGATCTGGATCGTCGAGTCCATGTGGCTACCCGTTGAAAGCCGTAGGGTGTCATCCGGAGCCGTTTCGCGGCTTGTTCCACGTCAATCGAAGCACGGCTTGCCGCATCGGGAAAGCCCGCAGTACCGCTGGCGTCTCTCGACAGTGCGGGCCGGGGAGATGCGCCTTCTCCGCATGTTTCCCGCTTCGATCCGCGTCGACCTCAGCCCGACCGTCCTCGAACCTGCCGCCGCGCTTTCGGAGTCGCGCCTACCCGCCCCATGGGAACGGCGATTGACGACTCGAGACGATGCCGGCGTCGGTGAAGAAGACCGAGCCGTTGCCCAACGCCGGATAGCTGTAGTACCAGACCGTTCTTCCATCCATATTCAATCGCCTGGTCGGCTCGCCGAGCAGGCCGAAGACTTCGGCGGATGTCATGCCTGTGCTGATCTTCGCCCAGTGGCCCTGCAGTTGAATCAGCGGGCTCGGTTCGACCGAGTCCGCCGCGATTCGTCGAGCCGCGATTGGGGTGGCCGGGATCTCGTCTCGCGAGACGGCGCCAGCAGCCGCTCGAACTGGCTCTCGAGTCGTGATCGCCGGCGCGATTCTCAAGGGAGCGGAAGCTGACGGCGCCGCAGCCGAGGCTTGCAGTTCGAGGCGATCCACCCGGGCCTGCAGTCGCTGCACGAGCGTTGACAGTGCCGTGACTTCGCGCTGCAGACTTGCCACATCGGGCTCCGCTGCGTTGCCCAGTGTCGAGCACCCCAGCCCGAGCAACAGAAGCGCAAACAAGTTCGTGCGGGACGGGATGCGCAAAGCGCGGCAGACGCCGCCCGTGGCCGATCCACGAGCCTGGTTGCCGACATCGCGGCGGTCTTGGTGGACCATCGCTGAACTAGCGGGAGGCCGCGTAGACCGCGACCGCCTTGATCTGCTCCGCGGTCAAGGTACGGACGACGGCCAGCATGATCGGCGCGTTCGAGCGCAGGCCCGACTGGAAGCCCTGCAACTGGGCGACGAGATAGTCCACGTGCTGTCCGCCGAGCCGAGGGAATGCGGCCGCGCCTTCGGCGTTCGCGCCGTGGCAACTCGCACATGCAGGCACGCCCTGCGCGGGAATGCCATTGCCGAAGATCTCCGCCCCCGCGGCCACCAGCTTCATGTCGCCGGGAGTGCCCGCGACGGGCCTTTGCCCGGCGTAGTAGTCGGCCAGATCCTTGATCGTGTCGTCACCCAGTTGGGAGGACATGCCCCACATGTAGGCCTGGGCATTCGGATCGCTGCGCTGGTGGCCGCGGAAGGCGTCGAGCTGCAGCATGATGTACGCCGACTGCTGTCCCGCCAGTCGCGGAAAGACCGGGAACACGCTGCGGCCCTCGGCTCCGTGGCAGGCCGAGCAGACGCCCGAGGCCAGTGCCTTTGCGTCTTGCTGCGCAGGCGCGGCGACTGCGCCGGTGCTCGACAGGATCGCCAATGCGAGCGCGATGAACTTGTGCATGCCGATTCACCTAGAAGTTGATCCAGCTCAGGAGGTACAACGTGTTGTTGTCGCGCGCACTCCTGCCCGCGCCGTCGTAGTTGGAACTGCCGCCGTTGAACTTGTTGTAGGCCGTGTATTGCAGCGCGAACTTGGTGTTCTCATAGGGCACCCAGTCGAGTTCCGTACTCCAGCCCTTGGTGTCCGGAACGCTGTTGGCATAGCCCGTCAACGCCGTGCCGCCGGCATAGAGCGTCGGGTCCGCTGATCCAGTTGTCGAGAACACGCCCAGGGCGCCGCCATACCGTCGCTGGTAGTAGTAGCTGCCGCCGATGCGAACCGTCGTGAGGCGATTCGAGGCATTGGAGGACAAGCCTGCCGCGTGCGTGGCATCGAGCGCCTGCTGTTCCCGGATCCAGGTGGCCGTGACCGAGGCCAGGTGCACGTCGCCGATGTACTGGTACTGGCTGTCGAGGGCCCAGTCGCGGTAGTGGTTGGTCGGTCCGTCCAGCGCGGTGCCGCCGCCCGGGTACAGGCGTGCGTCGACGCCATACGTACCCACTTCCCACGAACTGCGGTCCCACTGGCGTTCGTAGGCCAGTCGCCAGTACGGCGCGACGCCGCGCACGACGTTGCTGCTGGTGCTGTCGATCACCGCGGCTGCCGGCGCCGAGTGATAGACGCCGAATTCGGCGAACAGCGAATTTCGCCAGGAGCCGTAAACGCTGAGGCCCGCCACGCCGGCATCGACCAGGCCGCCGTCGATCATGGTCGACTGGCCCGGCGACGGCGCGGTCGCGCTGCGCTGGTCGAAGGGCGACTGCCAGGCCGGCGTCGTGTTCCACAGATCCTGCACCGTCGGATTGTTGTTGGCGCTGATGCCCCAGAGAAAGTCGTCATTGGCGGGCTGCGCGTAGCGGATGTCGGTGTTGTCCCAGCCGAAGGTGCCGGCCGTCCCGTCGTAGGTCATCTGGACGAAGGCCCCGAAGTTCGGAGCGATGCGTCCCGCGTAGAACAGGCTGGCCTGCTGGGGAAAGAGAACCTGCCCGTTCTTGGCCAAGGCGTCGGCGGGGACCGAGTCGATGCCGGCCTGCGTGTCAGGCACCTTCGTCTTGGTCGACGTGTAGGAGGCCTGGAACATGAACGACAGCGGCGGCAACTGGTTCAGCGCGAGCGTCTGGTCCTTGTTCGCGTTCATGCCGCTGACCTGCGGCAGGTTGTCGATGGTGTAGGCGTGCAGCTTGAAGTTGCGGCCGAACGGCGTCAGCTCGGGAAACACCGTGTGGCAGGCCTCGCAGGCCATGCCCGTCTGGCGAGCGAAGCTCGGCACTGCGCGCGCTGTGGTCGCAGCCAGCATGAACGCGCTGCCGACCAACGCCAGCATGGCAGTGGATACCCAGGAACTGCCTTGCTGCATCGCGATCTCCTGTTCGAAATACATTGATGCGACAGACTCGCCTGCGAAGGCGTCCCAGCCTTGGCAGATCGTGTCTGCGGCGTTGCGAACTCCACCCGACGGTATCGAGCAACGCGATCCGAGCCTTGATCGAAATCAAGGAATTACTCGGATCGCCGCATCCTTGAACCGCCGCGGCGCCGCGGCCGATGCGGCAACGTCACCGACGGCGCCCGAGCCCAGGCCTCAGGATGGCGCCAGCAGCGCTTCGCGTCTGTCTGGTACCGAACAGAAGCGTCGAAGCGGCCCCATGTCAGCGCGGCCGATCAACCGATCCTCGTGTCCACGCTGTCGGCTCAACTATTGGCGTCGAATGAGACGCGCGCTTGTCCTGGATCAACCGCGGCCGCCGCCGCCGTCCTACATTGATTTTTCCGCTTCAAGGGGAAATGACATGGTCCGAGCCAGTTCGCCGGCGACACCCGCAGCGCCGCCGCCGCCGGCGGCCCCCCCATGGAACCAGTGGGCGATGAAGCTCCAGGCGTTCCAGATACACGCTGCGCAAGACATGCTGGGCGTGTTCACCCGGTACGTCGGCGCCCTGGGCTCCGCGCGCGGTGCGAGTGCGATCGGCGATGCGCAGAAGTCCATCTTGAACGATTGGATCGCGTGCATGGAGAGCCTGCAGCGCGAGTGGTCCGAACTGGCGCTGGCGGTCCCTCCCGAGGCCTGGAGCGCGCTCGGCTGGCGAATCAAGCCCGGCGCGCAGCCTTCGGTCGATGCGGGCATCGACGCGCCGCTGCCCAAGCTGCTCGAGCAAGCCGAGCTGAGCATCGAGATGCTGCTTCGTCCATGGGTCGGCGCGCCGGACCTGGCACATGCCGACGAATTCGTGGCGTAGAGTTTGCCGCGGCCGGCCTCAGCGAAGCGGCCGGGCGCGCCGCGTCACGACGCGTCGGTGCCGATGCCCGCGCACAGGATCGGCGCGATCTGGGTGAAGCCGCCGTTGACCGTGTGGCCGGTCATCTGCTGTTCGTCGCACAGCGTCTCCCAGCCCGTGATGCAGTGTTCGCAATGGCCCCAGGCGGTGTGCAGCCAGGGCACGCCGACGCGATCGCCCTCCTCGATCGGACGACGAGCGCGCGTGGGCGGCCATTGCAGTACGTCGGCCATCAGCGCATTCCGCTTGCGGAGCCAAACATGTCCTGCGCGACCATCGCCCTTCATCTCGATTCACAGGGCGGACTGGACGGCCTGATCGACAAGGGCGCGCGCCTGGCGCGAAAGTTCGAGAGCCACCTCGTGGGTATCGCGGCGGCCGACCACGGGCTGTTTGGCCTGAGCGTCGCTACCGGGTTCTCCGGTACCGAACGGCTGGCGCATGCCGTGGAGGAGAGCCGGCTGTCGGCCAGCCGTCGAGCGACGCAGTTCGAGAAGCGACTGTCGGGACTCGCGCATCCGATCTCCTTCGAGGCCGTCGTCGATGACCACGACGTCGCGACGGCGCTCCTCCGTCGAAGCACCTGCTGCCGACCCTGACGCCTGTGTCCGTCACGGGCGATCACCCGATGATCGCGTGGGACGGATCCCACGGCGCGGCGCGCGCGGTGGTCGACGCCTTGCCGATGCTGACCGACATGGACATCCCGATCCTGCTGGCGCACTGATCGTCTCGTCTTGACCCGGATCAACGCGCTCGCCAACGCTCGCGCGACGATCAGGCCTGCGCGCAAGCAGGCGCGGATGCAGGAGATCGCCATGGAACTTGAAACAAACAGCCCCGTCGCAGCGTTGCGTGGCCTGCTGACGTTCCAACTCAAGGAACTGAGGGCCGATCTGCGCGCCGCACAACAGCGAACGGCGAGCATGCTGGCCGGCGACCGGGCGCGCGAGGTCGAGGACAGCAAGGACGAGGCGTTCGGACGCCAGGAGTCCGAAATCGCGGATGCGACGATCGATCGCCTTCTTGGCGAGATGGCCGATTGCGAGCGTGCGCTGGAGCGGCTGGCTCAAGGGCGGTACGGCGACTGCGTCGACTGCGGCGAGCCGATTCCCACGCCGCGGCTGATGGCGCAACCGGCGGCCGAGCGTTGCGCGCAATGCCAGCGCGCATCCGAGAGGTTCCGACGCGGCTGAGCAGGGAGGCATCTCCCTGCGAACGACCTCAGTGCGACATGAGCACGGGCACCGTCATCGTCCCGAGTACGTCGCGCGTGGTACCGCCCAGGATCCGCTCGCGCCAGCGAGAGTGGCCGAATGCGCCCATCACGATGAGGTCCGACTGCTGGTCTGCCGCGCGTGAAAGCAGGCTGTCTGCTATCGGGATCGAGGTCGTCTCGACGGTCGTGTGCGCCTTCACGCCATGCCGGGCAAGCCATTCGGCGACGCTGCCCAGGTCGGTGCTCACGCCGCCTTCGTCCGTCGCGGCATCGCGGTTGAACAGCATCACGTTCACCGTTTGCGCGCGCCGAAGCAGGGGCAGCGCATCCGCGGTCGCGCGAGCGGCAGCGTGGCTGTCGTCCCAGGCCACGAGAACACGTGTCCCGAGCGTCGTCGCGGCATTCGCGTAGGGCAGCACGATGACGGGCCGCGCGCTGGCCAATATCGTCGTCTCGATCTGCGGATTCCTGAAAGCCTGGCCCTCCTGCGCGCGCGGATCGCTCTGCGTCAACACGGTCAGGTCGTTGACCCTGCCGCGGCGCTGCAGCGCGATGCTCATGTCGGACTCCTCGATCAGCGACTTGCGCGCGGAGATGCTGGCGATCTCGCAGGCGACTTCGAACGCCAGCGCGGCGCGGGCTGCGTCGGCCATGAGCACGCCGCGTCCGAGAAGGGGCAGCGACGCGGCCGACGCGGCGAGGCGCAGGTTCGCCCTCAGGTCCAGGACCTCGGTCGGCGCGACGCCCGTCACGTGGCTGCCCATCGTCTTGGCCAGCGCGAGCACGCACTGGGTGCGGGCGACGCACTCGGGTTGGTTGTCCAGCGGGACGAGGATGCTGTGGTAGTTCATGGAAGTCCTTCGGCGAGGACGCGGGCTTGCGTCGCTTGAAGTGGATTCTTCGGCGCCCGCGTCGGCCTGCTCTTGATCCAGCTCAGTCCGGCAAGCGTGCTGACCTCGTATGCCTGGTTCAACCGGCAGCAGCCGAGGCGATGTTCTTCGCCTCTGGTTGCAGTTCCAGCGTGTAGTAGATGGCACCGGGTTCGCGGGTGTGCGAATCCGCCCTGAAGCCCAGCGACAGCACGAGCGCATGCATGGACGCGTTCTCTCGCAGCACGTAGCCCGTCATGCGCCGCAGGCCGCGTCGGCGCACGTAGTCGATCATCTTCGTCAGCAGGACCGACCCGAGCCGACGGCCCTGGACGTCGGTGCGCACGAGGATCGCGAACTCGGCCTCGACGTCATCGGGATCGCTGACGGCGCGTACGACGCCCAGGGTCTCCTGCGCGCCGTCCGCCGCGGTATCCAGCGCGATGAAGGCCATCTCCCGCGCATAGTCGATCTGCACCAGCCGCGCCAGTTCGCTGCGCGGCAGTTCACGCCGGCTGCTGAAGAAGCGCAGGCGCAGGTCGGCGGGGTCCACGTGCGCGATGAAGGCGCGGTGCAGGGCCTCATCCTCGGGACGGATGGCGCGTATCGTGACCGTGCGTCCCTGCCAGTCGATGCGCTCCGTCAGGTCGTCGGGATACGGCCGGATCGCGAAGCGATCGGCCCCGGCGACCGCCGTCCGGCTCAGCCGCACCCGGGCACCTTCCGCCCATGCGCATTCGCCGTCCGCCCACAGCGGGTCGATGACCAGTTCGGCAAGTTCGGGCAGGTCGGCCTGCATTTGCGAGAGCGCGATGAGCGTGTCGCACACGGCGTCGATGTCCATCGGCGGATGCCCGTCCCGGCCTTCCAGCAGGCTTTCCAGCCGGGTGCGCGACACCATTTCCCTCGCGAGCACCCGGTTGAGCGGGGGCAACGCCACCGCGCGGCCGGGCATCGCGCCGGGAAGCGTGCCGCCGCGGCCGAACACGAGCACCGGGCCGAAGACGGGATCGATGAGCGCGCCGGCGACGAGCGCATGTGCCTTCGGGCTGCCGACGTCGGCGCCAGCGTGGGCGAGCGGCACCGGAGTCATCGGTATGCCATAGGCCGCGAGGAGGCGCCGGCTCTCGGATGCGTCCAGCGACTCGCGGCCTTGCGCGAGCACGGTCGCGACGATGGCGCGCGCGCCAGCGCGGTCGACGACTTCGTGGGCGTGGGCCGGCGGAGCCTGCAGCAACAGCGCCTGGTTGCGGCGGTAGGTCGCCAACATGGCGGCGGCCCGTACGGCTTCGTCGGGCGTCCCGAGATCGACGATGCCCGCCGCCTCGAACAACTCGCGAGCCTCGCCGGCTCCGAGCCAGCAGCTCAGTATGCGACGGCGCGACGGCCCGGCCAGTGGCAGGCAGGCGCGTGCGACATCCGTGCTGTCCACCGCCGCCGTCGGTGCGTGCATGAGCAGGATTGCGCCGGTGTCTGCGTCGGCGAGCAGCGCCTCGAGCGCGCCGACATGGCGGTCGGTCGTGGCATCGTCCCCGAGGTCGATCGGGTTGTCGCCGGACGGTTGCCCGGGTGCCATCGAATCGAGCCGCCGTCGCAGGGAATCGCTCGGCTTGCGAAGCGGCAGGTCCATGCGTGAGGCCGCGGCCTTGGCAAGCGCGCCCGCGCCACCGCTGTTCGTCAATATGGTCAGGCCGTGCGCCATGTCTGCATCGAAGCGCGCCAGCGTCCGGGCGGCGATGAAGAGTTCCTGCAGCGTGTCGACCCGCAGCATCCCGGCGCGGCGGATCGCGGCGTCGAAGACAAGATCCTCATCTGCGAGCTCGTCCAGGCCGGTGGGAACAATATCGATGGCTCGTCGGGAAGAAGGTGCCTTCACCACGATCACCGGCTTGTTGCGCGCCGCCGCGCGCGCGGCCGACATGAACTTGCGTGGCGACTCGATGGTCTCGACGTACAGCAAGATCGACCGGGTCGATACGTCGCTCGCCAGGTAGTCGAGCAGGTCGCCGAAGTCGACGTCCATCCGGGCGCCGGTCGAGATCAGGTGCGAGAACCCGAGGTGTCGCTGCCTGCCCCAATCGAGCATCGTCGCCAGAAGGCCCGCGGACTGCGACACGAAGGCGACGTCGCCCGCCGTGGCGTCTGCATGCGCCGCGCTCGCGTTGAGCCGCTGGTGCGGCGACAGGATCCCGAGGCTGCCCGGGCCCAGCAGGCGCATCGTCCTCGGCCGTGCCGTCTCGCGCAGCGATTGCAGCGCTGCCGCGTCCACACCGGCCGTGAGGATGATGGCGGCCCGCGTGCCGATCTTCGCCAGCTCCCCGATGACTGCACCAAGCGTCTCGCGTGGCGTGCACACGAGCGCCAGGTCCGGGACGCTCGCCAGGTCCTTGCACCGGTGTGCGACGCCGATGCCGTCGAGCTCGCGATGCCGGGGGTTGACCGGCAGCAGCGTACCGCCGAATCCGCCCGCGAGGAGGTTGCGCCACACGATGCTGCCCAGGCTGCCGGGCCGGTCGGACGCGCCCACCACGGCCACGCAGCGCGGGTCGAGCAGGGCGTCTAGGTTTCGGATGGTCATTGCGATCCCTGTCTGGTGTGGCCGCTGGCCGACCGATTCGTTGCGCGGCACGGCGCGTGGCCTGATGCGCCGGCTCGCCCGCGACGGAGCCCGACCTGAATCCGGGCGCTTCGGCGATTCTGGTCGGCTCCGACGCGACGGGATTGAGGCGCATCAAGGGGGCGTGCCAGCGCCCCAGGCCTTGTCGCGCCTTCCCCGATTGAGGCGGATCAAGGGCGCTGCTCGGCTCCGATATGAGACTGGCTGACATGGCTTCGCACTTGGTCGGGGCCGGGGGGTTGCGTGATGTATCAGCGGATACTCGTTCCCGTCGACGGCGTGCTGCTCGACACGTTCAACCGACGCCTTTGCGATCTCGTCGTCCGGGCCGCGCGGGACTGGCCGGCCGACCTGGTCGTCATCGGGACGCACGGACGCCGCGGCGTCGGACGCCTGCTCCTGGGCAGCGACGCCGAGCAGATCCTGCGACTGTCGCCCGTGCCGGTACTGCTGGTGCGAGCGCAATGAAGTCGCCGCTGCGTGGCGATTCGCCCGTCGACGGGGGCGTCCGGACGCTTTCGGAGCTGTTTGCCTGGCGTGTCGGCCGGACCCCCGACGCCATCGCCTACCGCCAGTACGACATGTCAGGCGCCGCATGGACGGACATCTCGTGGATCAAGGCGCAGGAACGGGCGCGCCGTTTCGGTGCCGCGTTGGCCGCGGCAGGCGTTGCGCGAGGATCCCGCATCGCGAGCCTGCTTCCCAATGGCGTCGACGCGGTCTGCGTCGACCAGTCCGCGCTGGCGCGCGCTTGCGTGACCGTGCCGATGCACGTGCTCGACAATCCCGCGAGCATCGCCTACATCCTCGCCGACAGCGACGCGGTGCTGCTGTTCGTCGCCAACCTGGCGCAGTGGGATGCCATCGCCGCCTTCGGCACCGCGCTTCCCGCATTGAAGTGGGTGGTCGTCAGCGGCGGGCCGACGGGGGCGGGTGCCAGAGAAGGCGCGCCGGGCATCCTCGGGCTCGAACAGTGGCTCGCCCTCGATTCCCTGCTGGCCACTTCCGGCGAGCCGGCGCCGCGGCCATCGGCCGGCGATCTCGCCGCGATCGTCTACACCTCCGGCACCACCGGCCGACCCAAGGGGGTGATGCTCTCGCATGCGAACGTGCTGTCGAACATCGATGCCGTCCTGCGACGCGTGGCACCGGGCGAAGACGACGTTTTCCTGTCGTTCCTGCCCCTGTCGCACACCTTCGAGCGGACGGTGGGCTACTACCTGCCGATCGCGGCGGGCAGCTGCGTGGCGTTCTCGCGTTCCGCGGCGGATCTGATGGAGGACCTGCGCGTGATCCGGCCGACAGTGCTGGTCTCCGTACCTCGCATCTACGAGCGCGTGTACGCCGGATTGCAGGCGAAGGTGTCCGGCTCGCGATGGCGTTCGCGATGTCTGGAATGGGCGATCGAACTGGGCTGGCGGCGTTACGGCATGTCGTCCGGCATCGAGAGAGCATCGCTCGCAGGCATGCTTTCCACGATGACGTGGCCGTTGTTCGATCGGCTCGTGGCCGCGCCGGTGCGCGCGCTGTTCGGCGGCCGCTTGCGGGTCGCCGTCAGCGGTGGCGCGGCGCTGTCGCAGGTGATCTCGCGATGCCTGCTCGGGTTTGGCGTGCCGGTGGTCCAGGGCTACGGATTGACGGAGACGTCGCCCGTGGTGTCGTGCAACACGCCGCAGGACAACGATCCCGCGACGGTCGGTCGCCCCTTGCGCGGCATCGAAGTGCGTCTGGGCGACAACCGTGAATTGCTCGTTCGCGGACCGGGCGTGATGCGCGGCTACTGGAAGCGAGGTTCGGAGACGACCGAGTCCTTCGTCGATGGCTGGCTGCGCACGGGCGACCAGGCGGCGCTGGAAGACGGACGCATCCGCATCCTCGGCCGGGTCAAGGAGATCATCGTCACGTCGACCGGCGAGAAGATCGCGCCTGCCGACCTCGAGCAAGCCATCACGGCGGATCCGCTGTTCGAGCAGGCCTGGGTGCTAGGCGAAGGCCGGCCCTACCTGGCCTGCGTCGTGGTGCTGCAGGCGGTGCAGTGGAAGACGTTCGCAGCCGGACTCGGACTGGACCCCGACCGGGCAGCCAGCCTGCAGGACCCGAGGGTGCAAGGCGAAGTCATGGCACGCATCACGCGGCTCACCAGCGCGTTCCCGCGCCACGGCCAGCCGCGCAAGGCCTTGCTGACCCGGGAGTCCTGGACGCTCGAGAACTCCCTGATGACGCCGGCCTTGAAGCTCAAGCGCCTCAACCTGCAGGCGCGCTTCGGCGCGATGATCGACGCCCTGTATGCGCAAGGCGCCCGGGATCTTCCGGCGCGCCCGGTGGCGGACGACAAAGCCGCCGCCAGGTGAGCCGCGTCGGCGCTCAGAAGCGCTTGCCGATGCCCACGGACAACAGCCACGGGTCGACCTTGAACGTGCCGACCTTGGTACCCGAGGAACTCACGTCCGTGCCGATCTGCACCTTCTTCACGTCGGCGTTCGCCAGCCAACCGTCACCCACAGGCACATCGACGCCGGCCTGCAGCGCGGCGCCGAAGCTGTTCTGCTTGATCGACGGGTGCAGTGCCGTGGTGGTGGCGTCGTCGAAGTGGACGTCGGAGAAGTGCGTGTAGTTCACGCCCGCGCCGCCATACGGGCGCAAGCCCTGCAGCTGCGTGAGGTGGTACTGCAGCGTCAGCACGGGCGGCAGGTGCTTGAGAGATCCGATCGGCGTGCCGCCCGCCGACAGGGTCTGCTTCTGCGGATAGGTCAGCACGAGCTCTGCCGCGATCTGCGGCGTGAAGAACCGGGTGATGTCGAACTCCGGCAGCGTCTTGTCGTTGATCGCCAGTCCCAGGCCGGTCGAATCCTTGTTGGCCGACTGCAGATACGTCGCACGCAGGCGGACCAGCCAGTCGCCGCTGTCGTTGGCCGCCTGGGCCGAGGCGAGCGCGGGCAGCGTCGCGGCGGCCAGGAGGACGAGGTTCGAAAGGAAACGCATGATGAAGCTTTCGTGATGTTGTTGGAGTAGCTTCATTCCAGCGCGTCGCGAGGCGCACGGCCTTGTCGAGACGCAAACGTCCCCGGAACGCCGAAGATGAATGCATGTTCATTGAGCCAGGTCAGATCGACGGAAGGCGCACGGGCAAGATCGCGCGAGTCGATGTGGCGTGAGGCGCTCAATCCGCGCCGGCGAGGACGCTCACGTGGGCCTGGACGCAGCGCGCGAGCGACGCGAGCGAGTAGCCGCCCTCGAGGGTCGAGACGATCCGGCCGCCGCAGTGGCGGCGGGCCACGGCTGCGATCTGCCGGGTGACCCAGAGATAGTCGTCGTCGACGAGCCCGAGGTTGCCCATGTCGTCGTCCCGATGGCCGTCGAAGCCGGCCGAGATCACCACCAGCTGCGGCGCGAAACGGTCCAGGGCGGGCAGCCAGTGCGCGGTGACCGCCGCGCGGAAGGCAGCACTCCCGGAACGTGCCGGCAGGCCGATGTTGACCATGTTGTCGCCGGCGACGTCGACCGCGAACGGATAGAGATCCGTCTCGAACGTCGAGCACATCAGCACGCGGCGATCGCCGTGCAGGATGTCCTGGCTGCCGTTGCCGTGATGCACGTCGAAGTCGACCAGCGCGACGCGCTGCAGCCCGTGGTGCGCCGTCGCGTGCCGTATCGCGACCGCCGCGTTGTTGAAGAAGCAGAAGCCCATGGCGGCATCGCGCTCGGCGTGGTGGCCCGGCGGCCGCACGCAGCAGAAGGCGGACGGTGCCTGGCCGCCCAGGACGAGGTCGGTTGCGAGGACGGCCGCCCCGGCCGCGCGCAGCGCGGCGAGGATCGTGTGCGGATTCATCTGCGTGTCCGGATCGACATGCCGGTACCCGTCCATCGGGGAACTCGCGATCATGTCCTGGACGTGGCGCAGCGTGTGCGCCCGGGCGAGCTGTTCCTGTGTCGCGACCGGCGCCTCGTGGACCCTCGTGTGGTCGAGGATCCCCTTGAAAAGCAGGCGGTCGTGGATCGCGGCGAGACGCGCGGGTGCCTCGGGATGGCCATCCCCCATCTCGTGGCGCATGCAGTCGGCGTGGGTGATGTAGGCGCATTGCATCGCGTTTCCTTTGCAGCGGCGGTCGGATGTCCGCGCTGCAACGAGCGGACTCCCATGGCAGCTTTCAGCGAATGAGCAGCACCGGCGTCTTGCAGCGTGCCAGGACACTGGTGGCGACGGAGCCCGCGACGACGTTCGCCAGCGCGGTGCGGCCATGGCTGCCCATCACGATCAGGTCGAACTTCTCCTGCTCGGCATAGCAGGCAATGGCCGCGCCGGCCTCTCCGTGGACCGTCTCGAACCGGATGGGCCACTTGTTCTGCGCAGCGAAAGCCTGCAACGGCTCGAACACGTGCTGGATCTCGCGGCTGCGATATTCATCGATGGCGACGGGATCGAGCAACGATGCGACGTTGACCGGCAGGTTCTGGATCGCCAGCAGCATGACGTAGTCATGGCGTGCGTCGAACATCTCGGCGTGCGCGCCGAGGTAGGCGACCATGCGCTTGGTGCAGTCGCTTCCGTCGACCGGCAGCAGTATCTTCATGGTGATCTCCAAGGGTTTGTCTCGAGCGACGATCACGATCGCGGTGCGGATCCGCACGCAATGGCATGACGCCGATGCACCCACATGGCAATGGGCTCGTCCGGATCTTGACGCCCGCTGTCCTTGGCAGCTTGCGTTGTGTCAAGCGCGCGCGGCCCGTCGACCGCCATTGATGCACGTCAAGCACGGTACCCCGGAGTGCATCTACAAGACGAGGCTGGGCATCCGATCGCATCCGCGGTCGTGAACATCCCCAATTGAGGAGCGTTGGCCATGCAGATGACCACCAAGGGCAGGCTCGCCGTCGTCGCGATGATCGACGTGGCGCTGCGTGTCTCCAATGATCCGATCAGCCTTGCCGCGATTGCGCGCCGCAGGAAGATCTCCTTGTCGTATCTCGAGCAGCTCTTTTCCAGACTGCGTCGCAGTGGCATCGTCGAGAGCGTCCGTGGCCCCGGCGGCGGATACGTGCTTGCCGTGCCGGCGGCATCGATCAGCGTGGCCGACATCGTAATGGCCGTCGACGGCGCAAGCGATGCGGCCACCGGCCAGATGGATGACGGTTCGGGTCGGTCGAGCGGTCGCTGCGACACCAGCAAGCTGTGGCGCGACGTGCATTCCAGGATGATCGAGCTGCTGGGTTCGATCTCGCTCGACAGGCTGGTCCAGGAACAGCGCGCAAGCGGAGTCCTCGTGGAGCCGCCTCGTGCGCATCGCGGCATCTCTTCCGAGCCGGTCGTCAAGCCGATCAGGACGAATGCCCCGAACTCCGTCTTCGCGCTGGCTGCGGCCGCGGCCAAGTCGCACGAATGGGCGTGACCGGCTTGCCGGTGCTCGTCCAACGCCAGCGGGCGGTCGAGGGATGCTGAGGTAGGCTTGCGGTCGAAGGGCGGCGAGGCGTCGCGCAGGGAAAATCCATGACGACTTCCGCACGTTCGGTTCGACAGGGCGCTCCGCGGCGCCATGGCCGTGTTGCCCAGTTGCTGCACTGGGCCACCGCCGCTCTGGTGCTCGCCGCCTTCCTGTACGGACCCGGCGGCCCGGAGGCAAGGGTCTACGCGGCATCGCGCGATGCCGACCGCCACCTGCATGAGACGCTCGGCTGCAGCGTCTTCGTCCTCGTGGTGGTGCGCGTCCTCTGGCGCCTGGTCGACCGCCGGCCCGAGCCCGCGCCGGTCAGCCGCTGGATGGGACTCGCCGCCGCCATCGTCCGGTTGGCGCTTTACCTCCTCCTTCTCGCGGTCCCGCTGTCGGCCATCCTGGGAGCCTGGCTGGAGGGCCATCCGTTGGCCACCTTGGGCGGCTTGTCGATCGATCCGCCGATGGCGGCATCGCATGAAGCGGGCGTGACGATCGCAAGGGTGCACACCTGGCTCGGCGACGCCATTGTCTGGGTCGCCGGGTTCCATGCCCTGGCGGCGCTTTATCACCAGTTCGTCTTGAAGGACGGCGTCCTCGCCTCGATGCTGCCGCGGTGGCTGGCCGACCGCACTCCACGAGGACGCTGAAGCCGCCGTCAACGTCGACAACGCCCGGACCCGCCTCGATGCCGCGCCATAGAAAAGAGTCGCACAGGATCAACAACGTGAACTGGCTCCGAGCCGCGGTGCTCGGGGCCGACGACGGAATCGTCTCGACAGCCAGCCTCGTGCTCGGCGTGGCCGGCAGCAACACCAACCACGCAGGAATCATGCTTGCCGCAGCGGCAGGTCTGGTGGGCGGTGCGATGTCGATGGCCACCGGTGAATACGTCTCGGTGTCGTCGCAATCCGATACGGAACAGGCGGCACTCGCGCAGGAACGACGCGAATTGCAGCAGGACGATCGGGGCGAGCACCGCGAACTGGCTGCGATCTACGTTCGCCGCGGACTGGACCTGGCTTTGGCGCGCCAGGTGGCCGAGCAACTGATGGCGCGCGACGCCCTCGACGCGCACGCGCGCGACGAGCTCGGCATCTCCGACCACACCGTCGCGAAACCCTTGCAGGCGGCACTGGCGTCGGCCAGCAGTTTCGCTGCCGGCGCCGCGCTTGTACTGTTGATGGTGGCCGTCCTGCCACCGGAACTGACCGCGCCGGGCGTCGCGCTGGCCGTGCTGGCCGCTCTGGCGCTGCTGGGAGGCCTGGCCGCCAGGACCGGCGGCGCGAGCGTGCCGCGAGGAATCATGCGCGTGACGTTCTGGAGCGCATTGGCCATGGCGGTCACGTTCGCCATCGGCCACGTGCTCGGTGCATCCCTGTCGTGAAGGCGTCCGGGTGGAGTCAAGGCTGCAGCGGCAGCGCGCGGGGCGTTGACAAACCGCAAGGCGACTCGGCCGTGCGCTTCTAAGCTGGGTCACCTTCAATGCGCCTGCCGCGTGTGCCTGGGCGCTTCGACATGACCTCACATCCCGAACCTTCCGTGTCCATCCGCACGCGCGATCCGAGCGGAGCGGCGCTCGACGCTTTCGAGGCGACCATCTCGTCCCTGAAGAGGGATGCGCTGGCCGGGACGAGTCCGACACCTCTGCGAGGCCGCAACATCGGCGTCCTCTGCGAAGATCCACGGCGGCCCGAGGTGTTCATGCTGGAGCGCACCGCCAGCGAGCTCGGAGCGCGCGTCGCGCTTGTCCAGCCTGGGCTCGGTGACATCGAAGCTCGGCTGGTCGGCGAACGCACCGGCAGGGTGCTCGGCATGCTCTACGACGCCTTGATCTGCGTGGACGTCGCGCCATGGCTCGTCCAGGTCTTGCGCGACGCCTCGGGCATCCCCGCATCCGCCGACCTGGCGGCCCGCTGGGTCGCGCTCCAGGCGGAACGGCCCGATGTGCGGGATGACGGCAGCTATCTGCTCAAGGCGCTGGTGATGGAGGCCTGTGCCTGACGTCGGCGGATTTCAAAGGCGCCTTCAATGTCGCGACGCCAAGGCCAGCCGCATTTCGCGCCGCGTCGATTCGAGCATGCGAATGCGGGCCTGCGGATAGATGACGGATTCCTCCAGCGCGATGTGGTCGCGCGAGAGCGCGCAGAAGACTTCCACGCCGTCGCGCAGCGCATCGACGTCTACCCAAGAATGTCCGGACGCCAGCGCCCTGATGAACGGCGACAGCACGCGCCAGTCCGCCCGCAGCCACGCGTGATCCTGCTTCAGCCGGGCGACCGCCTGCGCCGTCTCCGGATCGTCGAAGTCGGCCAGCGTCGGGAAGACGTGCCTCTCCTCGTCGAGGTGGTGCCGGGACAGCTCCACGGAAAAGTAGTGGTCGACCGATCGGGCCATGTCGCGCGCGCGCGCGTCGATGCCGACGTCGTCGATGCGTGCGACGAGCGTCGCCAGCTCGCTCAACATGCGCAGCGTGACGCGATGGCAATCCTCCAGGGGTTCGAAGGCGTCGACGAGACGATCGAGGGCTGGGAACGTCGGGGTGTCTTTCATGATCGCCTTCCTTGGAGCCTAGGCTGTGGTGGGATGTCCGCTGAAGTCGGTCCAGCGATGGGATTCGAAGTCGTAGAGCTTGCAGCGCCGCGTGGTCTCGACGTACCAGCGCCACGAGAACGGCTGGATGACGATATGGCCCTTGAGCTTGTCTTCCAGCAGCGCCTGGGCCTCACGCAGGCGATAGAGCGGCACGCTCATGTCCACGTGGTGCGCGGTGTGCTCCATGATGTTGTGCAGCACGCGTCCCATGATCGACCGGAAGGTGAGGTGGACCGTCGTCGAGACGAAGGGCTGGGCGGCCGCCCAGGACTTCTTGTCGTCGTACCAGGCGACGCCGGTGTGGGTGTGGTGGACGTACACGACGAAGCCGATCAGTCCGTTCCAGAACAGGAAAGGCAGCACGAAACCGACGAGCACCAGCCACGCGACGGGCTGGCCGGTGACCGAAGCCGCGAAGGCCAGCGTCAGCACCCAGACGGTGGCGAAGGCGCACACGAGCACGCCGTCGCCGATGAAGACGGCGCGCCGCGTCGGCATGTAGCCACGGTTCGGGAACAGCAGCCGTGCCCACCAGATCTCGACCAGGTAGTACAGCCACGGCGCCCAGCCGCTGCGGTAGATGCGCTCCAGGACTCGTCGGCCGCGCGGAAGCGCCTCGAACTCCGCGAGCGAGCGCGGTTGCCACACGAAGTCGAAGCCGCGCAGGTTCGTGTAGCCGTGGTGGACGACGTTGTGGCCGACCTCCCAGAGGCTGTAGGGCGTCAGCGACGGCAGGAAGACGAGCCGGCCGATCCAGCGATTGAGACGGCGGTGCCGCGTCAGGCTCTGGTGGCAGGCGTCATGGCCGAGGATGAACAGCCGCCCGATGACGAGACCGCTCGCCACGCTGCAGAGCAACTGCAGCATCGGGTGGCGCAGGGTCATCGTGAGGGCAAGCAGCGCCACGAAGAGCATGAGATCGAACGCAACCAGTACCAGCGCACGTGTGGTGCTGGCGCCGGCGAGCGGCGCGAGCCAGGAGCGGATCAGGCGCCGATGCGGAATGTCTGCGCGCGTTTGCGACGAAGGAATGGACGAGTGACGGGGCATTGAACTGTGCGGAGTGCAGCGGGGAGGATTCCTGCGACGGGATTTCACGCCGCATGTGTGCGGGCGACTTTGCCTTGCGTCAACGATTGCGGGAACACAGGCCTTGAGCAGCGCGGATTGCTCGGCGTCAAGGTCGGATCGAAGCGGCACGCGCATGCTGCGGCACGTCGATGGAGTTGCCATGAGTTCGAATTACGAAGCCGAGATACTGAGCGTCCATCACTGGACGGATCGGCTGTTCTCGTTCACCACCACACGGGACGACGGCTTCAGGTTCCTGAGCGGCCAATTCGTGATGATCGGTCTGGCGATCGAGGGGCGGCCGTTGATGCGGGCCTACAGCATCGCCAGTTCGCCCTACGAATCGCACCTGGAATTCCTCAGCATCAAGGTGCCTGACGGACCACTCACTTCGCGGCTTCAAAACGTCAAGCCCGGTGACAAGCTGCTGATCGGAGGCAAGCCGACCGGCACGCTCCTGATCCAGAACCTGATGCCCGGCAGAACGCTCTACCTGCTGGCCAGCGGCACAGGACTGGCGCCTTTCCTGAGCATCGTGCGCGACCCGGAACCGTACGAGCGATTCGAGCGCGTGGTGCTGGTGCACGGATGCCGGCTGGCATCGGAACTCGCCTACGAGCACTACCTGAGCGAGCAGTTGCCGCGCGACGAATACATCGGCGAGCAGGTCAGCCGCCAGTTGATGTACTACCCGACGGTGACGCGCGAAGCCTATCGCCACCAGGGACGCATTCCGGCGCTCATCGAGGCCGGCCGCTTGACGGACGACCTGGGGTTGCCTGCCCTCGACCCTTGGCGGGACAGGTGCATGGTGTGCGGCAGCCCGGCCATGCTGGCAGAGACCCGGTCGCTCCTGGAGAGGCTGGGGTTCTACGAAGGCTCGATGGCGCGGCAAGGCAGCTACGTCATCGAGCGCGCCTTCGTTGAACGATGATCCTGGAGGGCAGCTCAGCTGCCGCAGAACGCCGCCAGGCGCTCACGCAGTCCGTGCGCGACCGCCCACGCGGAGCTGAGCACGAGCGCCAGGCCTGCCACGCGATAGCCGATCTCGGACATTCTGGCGACGCCGATCGCGCGGCCTTCGAGCGACTGCAGCCGCCGCCACAGCCATGGCGTCGCGCCCAGCGCTGGCAGCGAGGCGAGCGCGAAGCCGGCCATCACCAACGCGCCGCCCGCGGGGCCGTTCGCCATGGCGGCGAGCAGCAGCGCTCCCTGCAGTGCACCGCACGGCCACGCCACCCAGGCCAGGCCGATGCAGCTCGCGCGCGCGAGATGTCCGCGTCGATGCACGAAGCGAACGGGCACCGCGCCGTCGCGCAGCAAGCGTGCAGGCATCCGTCCCGAGAAAAGCCACCAGAGACCGAGCAGCAGAAAGGCCAGGTGCAACAGGAGCCAGAAGGGTTGCAGCGCCGGCATGGCTTGCGACCAAGTGCCCAGCACGGAGACGCCGCCGGCAGCGACTGCCCCCGCGGCCGTGTAGCCTGCGATGCGCCCCAGATGAAGGCCTGCCGATGCCGAATGTCGTCCTCCCGTGATGGCGGCACAGGGCGCGCCGCACATCAGCGCGCAATGAGGCGACGAGGCCATGCCCATCGCCAATCCGGCCAGGACGAGGGGCACCTGCATCAAACGATGCGCGAGAAGCGTTCGCGCGACGCGCTGCTCTTGAGGTAGCGGTCGAACACCAGCGCGACCGCGCGCACGAGGTACCACCCCGAATCCGTCACCTGGACGGCGTGTTCGTCCACGACGACCAGACCATCGGCGGCGAGCGGCGCAAGCCGGGTGAACTCGTCGGCGAACGCCTCACGCATCCGGACGCCATGCAGCCGTTCGATTTCGGCGAAGTCGACCCGGCCGTGGCACATCAGGGCCATGATGATGTCGCGGCGGACGATGTCGTCGGTCGACGAACTCAGGCCGCGGGCCACGGGCAAGCGGCCGGCCTCCAGCGCGGCGTAGTACTCGGGCAGCGTCTTCGCGTTCTGGTAGAAGCTGCCGCAGACGTGGCCGATGGCGGAGACGCCGAGTCCCAGGAGATCGCATTCCGCGTGCGTGCTGTAGCCCTGGAAGTTGCGGTGCAGGCGGCCTTCGCGCTTGGCGACGGCGAGCGGATCGTCCGGCAGCGCGAAGTGATCCATGCCGATGTAGGCGTAGCCGCGACGCTGGAACTCCGCCATCGCCGCGGCAAGCATCTCCACGCGTTCGACCGGCGTGGGCAGTTGTCCGGCATCGATGCGGCGCTGCGGCTTGAAGCGCTCCGGCAGGTGCGCGTAGGCGTAGAGGGCGATGCGATCCGGACGCAGTTCGTTGACCTGTTCGAGCGTGCGCGCGAAGCTCGCCGGGGTCTGGCGCGGCAGGCCGTAGATCAGGTCGGCGTTGATCGACGAAAAGCCCAGCGCCCGCGCCTGATGCATCAGGCCGCGCACGGACTCGAAGGACTGGATGCGGTGCACCGATTCCTGAACGTCGCGGTCGAAGTCCTGCACGCCGAAGCTGATGCGATTGAAGCCCAGCTCGCGCAGGTGCGCCAGCCGCGCCGGCGTGACGGTGCGCGGGTCGACCTCGATGGACACCTCCGCGTCGGGCGTGAGGTGGAATGAACTCCGCAGCCGCACCATCAGGCTGCTGATCTCGTGGTCGGACAGGAACGTCGGCGAGCCGCCGCCCAGGTGCAGCTGGGCCACCGAGCGCATCGCGCCGATCTCGCAGACGATCAGGTCGATCTCCATGCCCAGCGCGTCGAGATAAGGCGCCGCGCGCTCATGGTGCTTCGTGATGACCTTGTTGCACGCGCAGTAGTAGCAGACCGACTCGCAGAACGGGATGTGGACGTAGATCGACAGCGGCTTGGCGGCGCCGGCCTCGTCGATCCGGCGCCGACGTGCCAGGGCATGGGTCAGGGCCTTGGCGTCGAAATCGTCCGAGAAACGGTCCGCCGTCGGATAGGAGGTGTAGCGCGGACCCGGCGCGTCCATCCGGCGCAGGATGGCCTGCGATGGCAACGGTCGCGCCGTGGCGCCACAAGGCGGAGTTTCGTTCGTCATGGTCGCCATGGTGCTTGCGCGGCGGCCCTGCGGGCTTGCGCGAGATCAATCCACGGGATTCGCGGGCTCCACTGCCTCGGGATCGATCAACAGCAGGGCGGTGAGCGCGCCGGACGTCGAGATCAGCGCCCAGAACGCGAGGAAGGACAGCGTGTAGACCGCCTGCGGCGAAGCATCGATGGGCACATGGCCGAGCCAGCGCAGTTCCGCCGGGTCGACCACGGAGAAGACGAGGCCTTCGAGGACGCCGGCCATCGCGAAGGACGGCCAGACGATCGTCATTGCACGCGGGCTCATGCGGTTCTCCGGGACGGCCGACGGGCGGTCAACGCCGCGGTGTCGCGGCGTGGTTGCGCGCGAGCTCGGCAGGCACCAGTGCGCCCTCCTCGCGCGACAGCGATTCCTCCGCCGCCTGCTTGGCCGCGGCCGTGTATTCCGGCACGACCGGGTCGGCGCCACGGATCGCGATGATGCCGGACGCCGTCGCGGCGACCACCGCCGACGCCGGCAACCCGAACACGAGCCAGACGAATCCGTGCCGCCACCAGGGCAGGGCGGGCGTCGCGGCGTCGGTGACTGGACGGCGGGATGAGGTCATGTTGATTCCTTGCTCAGCGGGGAACGACGAAGGTGGATTTCTCGGACAGCGGATCCTCGTGGCCCGAAGTGGATGCGCGCACGATCTGGAAGCGCAGCGGATGCGCGCCGGGACCGAGCGCCTGTGCTTCCTCGGGCGGCACCTGCACGCGCACCGGAAGCCAGAGCGAGTCGGTCGGATCGACGTCGATGTCCGGCGTCGACGCGATGGCAGCACCGGGAATGCCGCCGACCGTCACGTGGAACTGCTGGCGCTGCTCGCTGGCGTTCATCAGTTGCAGGCGGTAGACGTTCTCGATGCGTCCGCCCTCGACCTCGCGTGCCATCGCGCCACGATCGCGAATGACGTCGACGCGATACGGCCGGCGCAGCGCCAGGCTGGTTCCCAGGCCGGCGACGATCGCGACCAGCACCGCACCGTAGACGAGGATCCGAGGCCGCAACACGCGTCGGATCATCGCCGAGCGGCTCCAGCCCTGCTCGAGGCCGTTTTCCGTGACGAAGCGGATCAGCCCGCGCGGGTAGGTCAGCTTGTCCATCACGCCGTCGCAGGCGTCGACGCAGGCGGCGCAGCCGATGCACTCGTACTGCAGTCCGGCGCGGATGTCGATGCCTGTCGGACAGACCTGAACGCACAACGTGCAGTCGATGCATTCCCCCTTGCCGATGGCGGCGAGCTCGGCATGCCCGACCGAGCGCGGGCGCGCACCGCGCGGCTCGCCGCGTCGTGCGTCGTAGCTCACGATCATCGTGTCGCGGTCGAACATCGCGCTCTGGAAGCGCGCGTAGGGACACATGTACTTGCACACCTGCTCGCGCATGTAGCCCGCCGCGCCATAGGTCGCGAAGCCGTAGAAGACGATCCAGAACCATTCCCAGGGCCCGAACGAGAGTCGAAGGGTCTCGGCGGCAAGCGTGTGGATGGGGGTGAAGTAGCCCACGAAGGTGAAGCCCGTCCAGAGGCCGATGGCGATCCAGGCGGCCTGCTTGCCACACTTGCGCCAGAGCTTGTCCAGGGTCCAGGGCGAGGCTTCCAGGCGAAGGCGCGCGGTGCGGTCGCCCTCGAACCGGCGTTCCACCCAAAGGAAGATCTCCGTGTAGACCGTCTGCGGGCAGGCGAATCCGCACCAGAGCCTGCCTGCGACCGCCGTGAACAGGAACAGGCTGTACGCGCTGACGACCAGCAGCCCCGTCAGGTAGATGAAGTCCTGCGGATACAGGACCAGGTCGAAGATGTAGAAGCGGCGCGCGCCGAGGTCGAACAGCACGGCCTGGCGGCTGTTCCAGGGCAGCCAGGGCAGGCCGTAGAAGAGGGCTTGCGTGAGCGCGACGAGCAGCCAGCGCCAGGACGCGAACCAGCCCTTGACCGAGCGCGGCTGGATCTTCTTCTCGGCCTGGTACATCGATCCCCCGCGCGGGACGATCGGGATCACCGGTCGCCGGCCGAACGTGCCGCTCGCAATGGGGCCGGGGGTCATGGCTCGGTGCCTGGCTCAGTGCGTCGCCGCGTCGGCGACGCCGGAGCCGTCCTGGTGCGACAGGCTCCAGACGAAGGCGCCGACGACGTGGATCTGTTCGGAGGTCAGGCGGTGTTCCTGCGCCGGCATGACGTTGGTCTTGCCGTTGTCGATCATCGCCATGATCGCGGCCTTGCCGCGGCCGTGCAGCCAGATGTCGTCGGTGAGGTTGGCCGACCCGATCGCCTGGTTGCCCTTGCCGTCCGGGCCGTGGCACGCAGCGCAGACGACGAACTTCGTCGCTCCGCGCGCGGATGCCGCGGCGTCGTGCGGGCTGTTGGACAGGCTCAGCACGTATTCGGCGACGTCCGAGACGTCCGCGGGCGTGCCGACGGCGGCAGCCATCGACGGCATCATTCCGACGCGGCCATGGGTGATCGATTCGACGATCGCTTCCTGGGTGCCGCCGTGCAGCCAGTCGTTGTCGGTGAGATTGGGAAAGCCCTTGCTGCCGCGCGCATCCGAGCCGTGGCAGGCGGCGCAGTTGTTGATGAACAGGCGCTCGCCGATCGCCATCGCGCCCCTGTCCTTGGCCAGCTCCGGGAACGGCGTGGCGGCGTACTTCGCGTAGACCACGGAGAGCGCGGCGTCGGACTTGCGCTGGTCCTGCGCGAGCGCACCGGCGCTGGTCCAGCCCAGCAGGCCGCGCGCGCTTCCGAGGCCGGGGTAGAGCAGCAGGTAGCCGGCGCCGAAGACGATCGTGATGATGAACAGGATCATCCACCAGCGCGGCATCGGGTTGTTGAGTTCGCGCAGGTCGCCGTCCCACACGTGACCGGTCGACTCGCCGGTCGATCCGGACTTGCCGCGTGCGGTGATGACCAGCAGCGCAAGGCAGGCGGCCAGGCTCACGATCGTGACGATCGCGATGTAGACCGACCAGCCGGCGGAAAGGAAATCACTCATCGTCGGCTCCTGTTTCGAGGAATGGCAGCTGCTGCGCCTCGTCGAACGACGGGCGGTTGCGCGCCGAGAGCGCCCACACCACGATGCCGGCGAACAGGATGAAGGACAGCGTCGTGATCGCCATCCTGAGGTCATTGACGTCCATGGTCGACTCCTTACTTGACCGCGGTGCCGAGCACCTGCAGGTAGGCGATGAGGGCGTCGAGGTCGGTCTTGCCGGCCAGGTCGTCGCCCGCATGCGCGATCTCGTCGTCGGAGTAGGGCACTCCGACGCGGCGCAGCGCGCGCATCTTGGGCGCGAGTTCGGCCGGATCCAGCTTGTCCGTCGCCAGCCAGGTATAGGCCGGCATGTTGGACTCCGGCACCAGGTCGCGCGGATTGTTCAGGTGGATGCGGTGCCAGTCGTCGCTGTACTTGCCGCCCACGCGCGCCAAGTCGGGCCCGGTGCGCTTGCTGCCCCACTGGAACGGGTGGTCGTAGACCGATTCGCCGGCCATCGAGTAGTGCCCGTAGCGCAGCGTCTCGGCCTGCAGCGGACGGATCATCTGAGAATGGCAGCCGTAGCAGCCTTCGCGCAGGTAGACGTCGCGGCCGGCGAGCTGCAGCGGCGTGTAGGGCTTGAGGCCGTCGACGGGCTGCGTCGTGGACTTCTGGAAGAAGAGCGGCACGATCTCGACCAGGCCGCCGACGGCGACGACCAGCAGGATCAGCACGATCATCAGGAAGTTGTTGGTCTCGATCTTCGCGTGCGAGAAGCCCGCTGGCTTGGGAGCAGTGTCGTTGGTCATGGCTATCCTTGCAGGTCAGGCGTAGGCGGCGGCCAACGGAATGCGAACCGGCGCGTAGCGGCCGTTGGTGGCCGTCTTGAACACGTTCCAGGCCATGACGAGCATGCCGCCCAGGTACAGCAGGCCGCCGCCCAGGCGCACGACGTAGAACGGATAGGTAGCCTTCACGGTCTCGACGAAGCTGTAGGTGAGCGTGCCGTCCGTGTTGATCGCGCGCCACATCAGGCCTTCCATCACGCCGGCGATCCACATCGAGGCGATGTACAGCACGATGCCCACCGTGGCGATCCAGAAGTGAAGCGAGATGGCCTTGACGCTGTACATCTGTGTCTGGCCGAACATGCGCGGGATCAGGTAGTAGAGCGACCCCATCGAGATCAGCCCGACCCAGCCGAGGGCGCCGGAGTGGACGTGCGCGATACCCCAGTCTGTATAGTGGGACAGCGAGTTGACGGTCTTGATCGCCATCATCGGTCCCTCGAAGGTGGCCATGCCGTAGAACGACAGGCTCACGATCAGGAACTTCAGGATCGGATCGTCGCGCAGCTTGTGCCAGGCGCCCGACAGCGTCATGATGCCGTTGATCATCCCGCCCCAGCTGGGCGCGAGCAGCACCAGCGAGAACACCATTCCGAGGCTCTGTACCCAATCGGGCAGCGCGGTGTAGTGCAGGTGGTGGGGGCCGGCCCACATGTAGGTGAAGATCAGCGCCCAGAAGTGCACGATCGACAGGCGGTAGCTGTAGATCGGGCGCTCGGCCTGCTTCGGGATGAAGTAGTACATCATCCCCAGGAAGCCCGCGGTCAGGAAGAATCCGACGGCGTTGTGGCCGTACCACCATTGCACCATCGCATCCTGAGCGCCCGAGTAGACGGAGTAGCTCTTCCACATGCTCACCGGGATCGAGGCCGCGTTGACCACGTGCAGCAGTGCCACCGCGATGATGAATGCGCCGTAGAACCAGTTGGCCACGTAGATGTGGCGGACCTTGCGTATGCCGATGGTTCCGAAGAACACGATCGCGTAGATCACCCACACGACCGTGAGCAGCAACGCAATGGGCCACTCGAGTTCGGCGTACTCTTTGCCGCGGGTGATCCCCAGCGGCAGCGTGATGGCGGCCAGGACGATCACGGCCTGGTAGCCCCAGAAGTGCAGCAGCGACAGCGCGCGCGAGAACAGGCGTACCTGGCAGGTGCGCTGGACGACGTAGTAGCTCGTGGCCATCAGGGCGCAGCCGCCGAAGGCGAAGATCACCGCGTTCGTGTGCAGCGGCCGGATGCGACCGTAGCTGAGCCAGGGAATGCCGAAGCTGATGTCGGGCCACGCGAGTTCGGCGGCGATGAACACCCCGACGAGCATGCCGACGACGCCCCAGACGATCGCCGCGATCGCGAAGAGGCGAACCGCGGAGTCGTCGTATAGCGAGGCCGGCTGAGCCGGCGCCGTCACGGAAGACTGGACCATTGAAACCCCTTCAACACCCCATGGGCTATGGGGCTCCAGGGCATTCTTCCGCGGCTGCCGTCTGGGCCTGTTGATCCGAATCAATGGCGGGCGCGTCACTTGCGAGAATGCGCTCGCCCTCGCGTTCGAGATCGTCGAACTGCCCTCCGAACAGGGCCCAGCCGAACACCGCGACCAGCGCGAGGACGACGAGTGCCGAGAACGGGATCAGCAGGTAGAGGCTGTCCATGGTCAGCGCGCCAGCCGTATCGAATTGGAGATGACGAACAACGAGCTGCAGGCCATGCCCAGTCCGGCTGCCCAGGGCGGCAGGTGGCCGGTCAGCGCCAGCGGGACGCAACAGGCGTTGTAGACCGCGGCCCAGGCGAGGTTCTGGCGGACGATGCGCAAGGCACGCCTCGCGAGCGCACGTGCGCGCACGAGATCGCCGAGGCGATTCGAGATCAGCACGCCATCGGCCTGGGTGCGCGCCACCAGGGCGCCTTCGCCCATGGCGATCGACACGTCGGCCTGGGCCAGCACCGGCGCATCGTTGACGCCGTCACCGACCATCGCGACGAGGTCGCCGCGCCGCTGCGCATCGCGCACGGCGGCAAGCTTGTCTTCGGGCGCCATGTCGCCGCGGGCCGAATCCAGCCCGAGTTGCTCCGCCAGCCGCCGAGCCCTGAAGGCGTCGTCGCCGGACAGAAGGTGGATCTCCACGCCGTCCGCATGCAGGGCCTCGATGGCCGGGCGCGCGTCGGCGCGGACGCGTTCGTCGAAGTCGAAGGTCGCGACGCCGGTGCCGTCCAGCGACAGGCAGACCTTCGAGTGGTCGGCGAGCGCAGGCGGCGCATCGCAGGCCCAGCGTGCCGAACCGAGCCGCCAGCGATGTCCCTGCGCATCGGTGCCTTCGATGCCGCTGCCCGGATGCTCCATGAGCTCGCTCCAGACCGTTCCGTCGGCAGCGTAGGCGTTCTGCAGCGCGCGCGAGAGAGGGTGCATCGACCACGCCGCCAGGGAGGCCGCGGTGCCGGCGTAGCTGCGCTTGTCCGTGGCGTCTCCATCGACCAGGGAGTGGACCGCGATGCAGTGCACCTTTCCATCGGTCAATGTCCCTGTCTTGTCGACGAACAGCACGCGCACGCGCGCGAGGCCCGCGATGGCGTCAAGGTTTCGCAGCAGCAATCCCCGGCGTCCCATCGCGGCCGTCGCGGCGAGCAGCGCGGACGGTACTGCCAGCGACAGCGCGCAGGGGCAGGTCACGACCAGCACCGAGACCACCACCCACACCACGCGCGACGGATCGATGATGCTCCACGCCGCCCCTGCCGCCGCGGCGAGAAGCAGCACGGCCCAGAGGAACGGAGCGGCCCAGCGGTCGGCCGTGGCCGTCATCGCGGGGCGCTGGGAGCGGGCCGCGCGCATCAGCGCGGCGATGGCTTCTGCACGCGTGTCGGCGCCGAAGCGAACGACGCGCACGGTTACCGGCGCCGCGAGGTTCAGGCTGCCCGCGATGACTTCGTCGCCTTCGTGTTTGGGGACCGGACGCGACTCGCCGGTCAGCAGCGACTCGTCGGCCTGGGTCCAGCCCTCGACGAGCACGCCGTCCACGACGAACGCCTCGCCATGAGGAACGCGGATCCGGTCGCCCACCGCAAGGTCTTCCACGTCGACCAGCATCGTCGAGCCGCCGGCCCCCTCGCGCAGCGCGGTCCGTGGCAGCCGGATCGTGACCTCTTCCAGCGATCGCTCGGCTTGGTGGCGCGCACGGGTCTCGAGGTACCGGCCGGCCAGCAGGAAGCTGATGAACATCGTCATCGAGTCGAAGAAGACGTCCCGTCCGAACAGGCCCCCGGGCGAGAACGCGGCACCGGTGCTGGTCAGGAACGCCACGGCGATGCCCAGCGACACCGGAACGTCCATGCCGATGCGTCCCTGTCGCATGGCGCGCCACGCGCCGGCGAAGAACGGCGCGGCGGAAAAGCACAGGACGGGAAGTGCCAGCAGCCAGCTGCCCCAGTCGAGCAGGCGCTTGTATTCGGGCTTCAATTCGCCGGGGGCGCTGAAGTAGGCGGGTGCGGCCAGCATCATGATCTGCATCGCGCAGAACGCTGCGACGAACAGGCGCCACAGAGCGAGCCGCGATTCCCGGGATCGCCCCGCGCGCGCCTCGGCGGTGGTGTCCGGCGAGGCCTCGTAGCCGGCCTTGCGCACGGTCTCCAGGAGGGATGCAGCGTCCGTGACCGCCGGATCCCATCGCACCGAAGCCACCTGAGCTGCCGCGCTGACGCAGGCATCGACGACGCCGAGCTGTGAGCGCAACGCGCTCTCCACGATGTCGGCGCAGGCGGCGCAATGCATTCCGCCGATGCGCAGCGAGCATTCGGCGACGTCGTTCATGGCGAAGCCGGCGTGGCAAGCGAGCGTTGCAAGGTCATCGGGTGGCCCTCGAGACCGCGCGCTTCAAGCCGCGTCGTCGGAGACCAGGCGACTCAGGGCGATCGGATCGACGATGTGGACCTCGCGCTGGCGCACGTCGAGGATGCCGTCGTTCTGCAACTTCGAGAAGGTGCGACTCACGGTCTCGAGCTTCAGTCCCAGGTATGCGCCGATCTCGGCTCGCGTCATGCGCAGAACGAACGACGACGACGAGAAGCCGCGCGCCTCCAGGCGGCGCGCGAGATTGACCAGGAATGCCGCCAGGCGCTCCTCGGCGCTCATGCCGCTGAGCAGCAGCATGACGCCGTGGTCGCGTACGATCTCGCGGCTCATGACGCGATGGAACTCGCGCTGAAGTCCGGCAAATTCGTGCGCCAGCCCTTCCAGTCGAGCGAACGGAATGACGCAGACCGCCGAATCCTCGAGGGCGACGGCGTCGCAGTTGTGCGACGAATCGCCGATCCCGTCCAGGCCGAGCAGCTCGCCGGTCATCTGGAAGCCGGTGACCTGGTCTCGCCCGTCTTCGCTCGAGATCGTGGTCTTGAAGAAGCCGCTGCGCACGGCATAGATCGACGCAAACCTGTCTCCGCGACGGAACAGGGTCTCGCCGCGGTGCACGGTGCGTCGCGTCGTCACCAGCGTATCCAGGTGCTCGAGCTCCTCGGAACTCAGGCCAGCCGGGACACACAGTCCGCGCAAGTTGCAGTTGGTGCAGGCGCTGTTGGCCTGCGCGCGGGAGCCGATGCAGATCTTGGGCGGCAGGGCGATGGCATTGACTGGGGTCATGGGTCATCATTCTTCGACGGCTCAGTCGAAGGGAGCTTGCGCCAGATCAAGGCGCGGACGGAGTGCTCGCAGGAAGTCGCATCCGCGCAATCGTCCATCGAGAACGGCGTCGACCGTCCGCATCCATCGAAGCGTCCCCGCCCGGCTCGCCACGGGACAAGCCAGAATGCCTCCTGTTCCCCATGAAGGCGCATCGTATGTCCGCACCTTGGTCAGAAGAAGCCGTCCACCTGGCACGCACGCTCGTCGACCGTGTGCCGTCCATGCTGGCCTACTTCGATGCGCAGCTGATCTGCCGCTTTGCCAACCTGGCCTATGCGCAGGGGCTTGGCGTCGCGCCCGCGCGCATCGTCGGAATGTCGATGCCGCAGATCCTCGGCGACGAGCGGTTCGCCCGGCGCGAGCCTCACGTTCGCAGGGCGCTGGCCGGCACCGAGGAAACCTTCGAGGACGAAGGTCGCACGCAGGACGGAAATGCCCTGCATCTGCGCATCAGCTACGTTCCCGAACGTGACGACGATGGCGTCCGTGGATTCGCGGTGGAGATCACCGACATCTCCGCCTTGCGCACGGCCGAGATCGCGCTCCGGGACAGCGAGGCCTGGTTCCGGACCATGTCCGAATCGTCGCCGCTGGGCGTGTACTTCGCCGACGTCCACGGCAAGCGCACCTATACCAACTCGCGCTGGCAGGAACTGTATGGCCTGCACGACGGAAAAGGCCTGGGCGATGGCTGGACGCAGGTGCTTCACGAGGATGACCGCGACCGGGTGATCGACGCCTGGCGCGACATGGCCGCCAACGAGCGCGAACTGGACATGGAATTCCGCATCCGGCGAGAGGGCGGCGCCGTGCGCCTCCTGCGCACGCGTGCGCGACCCGTCCGCAACGTCGGCGGAGCCACCATCGGCTTCGTCGGCGCCATCGAGGACGTCACGGATCGCAAGGCCGCCGAAGTGCGCTTGCGCGAAAGCGAGGAATTCCTCGATCGGACCGGCCGCATCGCGGGGGTGGGCGGCTGGCAAGTCGACCTGCGCTCGGGGGACGTCCATTGGACCGCGCACACGCGGCGCATCCACGAGGTCGATGACGACTTCCAACCCACTTTTCCGCGTGGCCGCGACTTCTATCCGCCTGAAGCGCGGGCAGACCTGGACCAGGCGATCGAGCGGTCGCTGCGGGACGGGACGCCGTGGGACATCGAACTGCCGTTCGTGACCGCCAAGGGCCGCAATCTCTGGGTTCGGACCTTCGGCGAGGTCGAGCGCGTCGACGGCGTCCCGGTGCGCATGATGGGCGCGTTCCAGGACATCACGGAGTACCGGCGCCATCGGGTGGCCTTGGTGCGCGAGCAGGAGCTGCGCATCGAGAGCGAGCGCCACGCGGCGGAACTGAACCGGCTGCTCAAGGAGCGCGGCGAGATGCTGGACGTGATGGCTCACGAGGTACGGCAACCGCTCAACAACGCATCGGCGGCATTGGAGAGCGCAGCGTCGGTTCTCGACGAACTGCACGAGCAGGTCGCCTCGACCCGGCTGCAGCGCGCCCAATCCGTCCTGGGCCAGGTGCTGGCGAGCATCGACAACACCCTGGCCGTCGCCTCGCTGCTCGCGCGGCCCGATCCCGTCGGCTTGCAGGATACCGACATCGACACCTTGCTGGCCGTCTCGATCGGCGACATGCTGCCGGCCGAACGGGCCCGCATCCGCGTCGAACGCGAGACGCGCACCCGCACGGCGACGATGGACATGAGCCTGATGCGGCTCGCGCTGCGCAACCTGCTGTCGAATGCGCTGCGCTACGGCGCGCCGGGCACGCCCGTGACGGTGCGAGTGCGCGACTGGGAAGATCCGCTCGCGCTCGTCATCGACATCTGCAACGAGGGTGACGGCATCGCGCCGGAGAAGGTTGCCAGGCTGTTCGAGCGCGGGGCCAAAGGTGCTTTCAGCGCGGGATCGCTGCCGGCAGGCCTCGGATTGGGCCTCTACATCGTGCGGCGCGTCATGGAACTCCATGCCGGCACGGCGGAACTGGCGCTGAACTCGCCGGGCGGCATCGTTTTCCGGCTGGTGATCACGCAGCAGTCGGATGCCTGACGCCCTCGGCCCTGCTCAGAGCGCCTCCAGCGGAGCCCGGAACACGTAGCCGACCCGTGACTTCGATTGCAGCGGCACCACCAGCGGTGTCGACCGTTCGATCCGACGCCGCAGCCGATAGATGGTCGCGTTCAGGCTGTCGGCGCCATCGGCGTCAGTATCCTGCCCGAGGCGTTGGCGCAGCGCTTCGCGCGTGACGTCCGCGCCCGCGGCGTCGACGAAACACTCCATGACCGCCTGGTCGGATTCGCTCAGGTCGATCAACGAGCCGTCCGGGGCAATCAGTCGACCAATGCGGCGATCGAACTTCCAGGCGCTGCCGTGCGCCTTCGTGGCGCCAGCGCGGCGCTGCACTGCCTTGATCGCCAGCGCCACCTGTTCGAACTGCACCGGCTTGGCCAGGTACATGTCGGCACCGGCTTCGACGACCTGGGCGAACACATCCGGGGCCAGGCGCCCGGAGACGACCAGCACGCCCGCGCTGCTGCGCAGGCGCAGCACCTTGATCAGGTCGATGCCGTCGATGCCGGGAAGCATCAGGTCGACCACGTAGAACTCGTAGGCGTAGGGCGCCGTGTGCGCCAGGAACTTGTTGCTGTCGCTGAAGACGTCCACGTCGACGCCACGTTCGCGCAGGTATTGCGAGAGGAATTCGGTGTATTCGGCGTCGTCGTCGATGAGGGCGAGCGTTCTGGGCAACATGACCGGTTCGATGCTTGGCTTGACTTGGATCAATTGGATCACAGCCGCCGTCGTTGAGTGACCGGAATTGGCAGCAAATCACGGACAATCGCAATGTGCGCGATAAATGACTTATTGAAAAATAAGTGCTGCCGATAAGAAGGCAGCGAATTTCCGTTCTCGAGCGATCGCTTCGAGGATCGAGCACATGAATTCAAAGAAGTCTTCCCAGTCCATCGGTTCCGGCGGGTTCTTCCGCTATCACGGGCCCTTGGCGCCTGGCGTGCGGCTGTTTCGCCGGATCAACTTCCAGGCGAAGGCCCTGCTGGTGTCGGTAGCCTTCCTGGTGCCCATCGCGTTGCTCCTGTGGGCCTACCTGCAGAATTCCGAGGCCAATGTCGAGGTGGCACGCCAGGAGCGTGTCGGCTTGCAAATCATCAAGCAGGTGGATCCCTGGCTCATCGCCGCGCAGCGGCAGCGGCGGCTCGTGTTGTCGGGGACGGCCGCCAAACCCGACATGGCCGACATCGATGCGTCGCTGGCGGCTGTGAAGGCGATCGTCGCGGCCAAGCCTGAAGGCGTGGACGCGACCGCCTCCTTCGAGGTCGCTTCGACGGCTCGCGACGCGCTGGTTGCGGCAACCCGCAAGGCCACAGGAATCGCGCTGGAAGAGCCGTTGCAAGCTTACGTTGACGCGGTGCGAGCGTTTCGGAACGATGTGCTGGATGCCTCGCAGCTGTCGCTGGATCCCGAGCAGACGACCTATTACCTGATGATGGCATCGACCTCGCAGGTGTCGGACGCCATCGAAGGTGTGTCGCGCAGTCGCGGACTTGCCGCGGCCGTGGCGGCCAACGGCACGAAGCCGAGGGATCTCGCCCGATTGCACGATGTCTGGCACGACGGGCAACAGGCCGTCGATGCGATGAAAGACGCGATCGCGCGCGCCGACGCGGCCACGCCGGGACTGGCCAAGGAGATTCCCCTGGACGCGGCCACTGCCGCCGCCGGCACCTTCTTCGAGGCCAGCGACGAGATCTCGAGCGCGTCCACCGACCTCAGCCACCGGAGCGAGCAGGCGGCGGCGAGCCTGGAGGAATCGGCGTCCGCGATGGAACAGATCTCGACGACCGTGCTGCAGGCGGCAGATGCGACGCGCACGGTGTCGCGGCCCGCGACCGACAACGCGAGCGTCGCCGGCGAGGGCGGCAGGACGATCTCGCAGGTCCTGCTCAGCATGCGCGGTGCAGGCGTCCTTGGTGCAGATCTCCGAGATCATCGGCGTGACCGACGGGATTGCCTTCCAGACCAACATCCTCGCGTTGAACGCGGCCGTCGAAG